>JAEEGF010973772.1_pt1 | contig 12736 bp, 11 predicted proteins | sample 9134171 | NCBI WGS metagenome assembly JAEEGF01 (sample SAMN16246542, study PRJNA631951) | gut metagenome | biome: gut microbiome; feature: rumen; material: AP-attached | host: Bos | place: Iran: Karaj | collected 2018-10 | reverse complement strand
ATCAGGGTAGGGAACGAACCTGCGTAAGCTTTGCCGCAGGCCGGACTTCATGAAGCTACCGTAACGCGGAGCCTGTCGGAGGGCGCCGCGCGAGGGGAATCCCAAAACACCGACTGCGCTCGGAGAAAATCCTGCCGACGGGTTTTCGGACGGGAGTTCGACTCTCCCCGCCTCCACCAGCAAAAAAGCGTCTTTTGTCTTCGGACAAAAGGCGCTTTTTTGAACGATGTGTTCCGCTGCGCGGAACATGATGTTTGCTTCGCAAGAGATGTGCACTTCGTGCGTGATGTTTGCCTTCGGCAAGTGAAAAGCGGAACACATCACATCACTTTGCGGCCAAGCCGCAAAACATCACTATGCCGCAAGGCATAGCATCACTTGCGCCGTTCGGCGCAAACATCACTATTGAACGACCGAAGCTTTCCGAGTATAATGGAATTAATACAAGAACTTGATCAATCCGGACTTGAGAAGGAGAAAAAATGAACGGTTATAATGAAGATTTTTGGAAAGTGTTGGAAGAATTGGTAAATGATTCGGAGATCATTATCGACAGACCAAAAGGTACTGCACATCCCAAGTATCCTAATTTCATTTATAGAGTGGATTACGGATACCTGAAAGAAACGTCGTCTATGGATGGCGGCGGAATAGATGTGTGGGTGGGAAGCGGCGAAAAACAGATTGATGCTATAATATGCATTGTAGATTTGATCAAAAAGGATTCAGAAATAAAAATTCTGATCGGATGTACTGAAGAAGAAAAGGATATAGTTTACAAGACACATAATGAAACGCCGTTTATGAAGGGCATTTTGATACGACGATGACTTCCCGTTTGTCGGGATGATCGGAAAGATGTCTTTTAGGCGTTCTTTCTATTGTTTGGTGCACTTATACGCGGTCTTTCACAGAAAAAAGCACGCGAAGGCGTGCTTTTTTCAACGAAATTTGCCCTGCGGACAAGAGAAATATGCTGCGCATGTGAAGGTACTTCGTTGTGAAGTGTTCGCTGTGCGAACGCGGACGACAGGTATCTTATTCTTGAACCCGTGCCGGATTCATGATATAATTCATTATCATACGATCCGGAGACGCATATGTTCGATCTCAATACCTATCTTGACAATCTCATCGCCGCGTGCAAAGACGTCTTCGACTCGCGGCTTTTGTACGTCGGCTTGCAGGGAAGTTATCTTCGCGGCGAAGCGACGGAACAGAGCGATATCGATATCATGCTGATCCTCGACGGGCTGACGGCGGAGGATATGGACGCATACCGGAGCATTTTGCAGGGGCTCGGGCATTTCGAACTGTCCTGCGGCTTCATCTGCGGACGCGAGGAAATGGCGCGGTGGAACCCGCTGGAGGTCTGTCAGCTTTTGCATACGACCAAGGACCTGTACGGCACGCTGACCGACTATCTGCCGGAAGCGACGCGCAGAGACGAGATCGACTATGTGAAGCTGAGCCTTGACAATCTCTATCACGCGCTGTGCCACCGCTATATCCATGCGGACCGGGAGAAGAACGTGCGCGCGCTGCGAAAGGCGGGCAAGGAACTGTACTTTTTGATCCAGAACCTGCATTTTCTCGAAACCGGCACGTTTGTTTTGAGCAAGCGCGAGCTCAAAGAACAGGTCGGCGACGCCGACCGCGCGATGCTGAACCTTTCCGAACTGCCGGACGGCTACGATTTCGACGCGGCGTTCCGGCAGGTGCTTGCATGGTGTCAACAGGCGTTTTTGCGCATCGACCGGATCCGATAGGAGGGAATATGGAGGACAGAATCGAAATCATCGGCGGCTTCTATGCGCAGTCCGACGAGAACGGCAGGCTGCAGCGCAGCCGCCACGGACAGCTGGAATACCGCACGACCATGGCGTATATCGGGCGCTTCTTAAAGCCCGGCGCAAAGGTTCTCGAACTCGGCGCGGGCACGGGACGGTATTCGGTTGCGCTTGCAAAGCAGGGGACGGACGTGACGGCGGTCGAGCTTGTGGAAAGCAACCTTGCGATCCTCCGCGAAAACGGAAAGGGGTTTGCAAATCTTGCCGCGTACCGGGGCGACGCAATCGACCTTTCGCGCTTTTCGGACGACACCTTCGATCTGACGCTGAGCTTCGGACCGATGTATCATCTCTATGAGCCGGAGGACGTGCAAAGGGCGATCGACGAGGCGATCCGCGTCACGAAGCCGAACGGCGTGCTGTTCTTTGCGTTCCTCTCGGTGTACGGCATCATGTACGCCAACTATTTTTACGGGAAATGGACGGAGGGACAGGCGGAAAACTTCGCGGCGGACGGCACGGTGCGGCATTTCAAGGAACAGCTGTTCACCGGCTACGACATCGTCGAGTTTGAACGGCTGTTTACAAACAAACCGGTCGAGCCGCTTGCGACCGTCGGAACGGACGGTATGCTGGAAGCGATCGAGAAGCGTCCCGATTTTGCGATGACGGATGCGGAATTCGACGCGTTTGCCGCGTGGCATCTGTCCGTCGCCGAAAAACGCGAGCTTTCAGGCGCGACGAACCATCTGCTGTATATCTGCCGGAAAAACGGATGATTCGCCTTTGAGCCAGCCGAACAGAATATAATAGCGAATCCACTGTCCGACCGTAAACGATACGGTGACGGTACACGTTTCGGATGCGCCGCCGTCAACGCTTGCTGCGGTTATGACGGCGGTTCCGCGTTTTTGGGCGGTCACCGTTCCGTCCGCCGAGACCGACGCGACGGAAGGATCGGAGCTCAGATAGACAATGCCGGGCACGGTGACGGTTTCGGGCAGAACGGATGCGGAGAGCGCTGCGCGCTCGCCGCAGTGCAGATCGAGCGATTCCGCCGAGAGTACGATGCTTTGCGTCAGGATTTCGGGCAGGGCGGGGATCGCGCGCGTTTCCAGAACGGCGCCGCAGACGGTGCAGGTCTGCTGCATCAGCCCTTCCAACAGGATCGCGGGTTCTTTTACGACAGTCCATTCGCCGGGCACATGTCCCGCGGCGGGCAGAATGTCGGTATGCGTTTCGCCGCATGCGATACAGGTATAGGTGATGCCGCCGTCTTCGGTGCAGGTCGGCTCGGTGCGGGTGACGGTATAGGTGTGTCCGGGCGGGGTGTACGCGTCGCGATAGCTGTAGCCGCAGCCCGCGCAGGTATAGGTCGTATAGCCCCATTCCGTGTGCGTATAAGGCGTTACGACGGCGTCGTACTGCGGCGTTTCGCAGCGCTCGGGGGAGAGCCGCACCGGTTCTCTGGATTCGCTGTGAACAAAGGATACCACCTTGTTCCGGTCCTCTTTGCACTGACCGTGACGGTTTTCGCCGATCAGCGCCTTGCAGTAGGCGCGCCGCGCGGGCGCGATCTCGAAGAAGGAGATTTCCGCGTCGACCGCGGTATTCGTCAGATAGGACATCTTGATTCGCTCGCGCGGCGGTTTGATCATGCCGATCACGCCGCCGTTGTGCGCGTAGCCGTAGATTTCGGCATAGCCGCGCATGCGCACGTCGCAGTTTTTCACATTGCCGCTGCCGGAGGCATAGACGCCGCCCATGAACGCCTCGCAGGGCGTGTCGGGGTTGACGTCGGTAAAGACCAGCTCGGCGTCCGCGCTGCAGTGCTCAAACACGTTCAGCACGGAAAACCCGACGAGCCCGCCGACGCCCGCGTTGACCGAGGAGACGGTCAGATGACTGCGCACCTGCGCCGTACAACCGGTCAGGACGGAATCGGCGGCGTATCCCGCAAACGCGCCGGTAAAGCAATGCCGGTCGGTCTCGATGTCGATCACGGCGTTGACAAGGTGCAGATCGGTAATCTCGGCGTTCGTCAAGGCGGAGAACAGTCCGCCGAGCAAGGTTTCGTATTCGATGTAGTTGCCGTCGAACGTCGTGACCGTATCGGCGCCGGGCGCGCGCACGGTCAGGTTGTAGAGCGTATGCCCGTTGCCGTTCAGCCGTCCGGAGAAGGGGACGGGTGTCCAGTCGCCGGTCATGTCGATGTCGTTGGTCAGCTCAAAGCTGCCGTCCGGATGCGCACAAAGCAGCCGCATATCCTCGCGGTCGGAGATGCGGATCACGCCGTCCTCCGCGGCGGCGCCGGGGGACGGACAGCACAGCAGCATGCAGATGCACAGCAAACAGGAGATCAGTCTCTTCATGAAAACCAGTATAGCATCGCCGGTCGCGGTTTGCAACGGCGCAGCCCCAAAAAGAACGCCCGCGAACCGCGCGGCGGGGCATCCGCCGTTGATTTGTGCAAAGATCTGTGATAAGATAAAAAGACGGGAGGAGGCGGAAGCATGCTGCTGCGGATCGACGGATATGAAGCGCTTGACGCGCGCAAGCTCATGGATCTGTATGCCGAGGGCAACCGTGAAAACGCGGAGGAATTCTTTCCGGAAGACGATCCTTTGAACGGCGTCCGAAAGGTCGAAGAAGGCTTCCTCGACTTTCTGCGGAACGACTTTCTACCGAAGCCCGAAAACACCTGCTGGGTGCTCGAACAGGACGGCGTGTATTGTGCCGCGCTGCGGCTCACGGAGCTTCCCGAGCGGCGCTTCTACCTCGAAGCGCTCGAAACGCATCCGGATTTGCGGCGCAAAGGATTTGCGGCAAAGCTGCTGTCGGAGGTGATCGACGCGCTCAAAGCGGGCGGACCGTTCTGCATCTGCGACTGCGTCGGCAAGCGCAACACGGCGTCGATTGCAGCGCACAAAAAAGCGGGCTTTGCGATCGTTTCCGAAGCCGGGTACGATTATCTGCAAAACGAATCCGGCGAGCATCATTACGGCTTCGAATACCGGTATACCGGCGAATAGGAGAACAAACATGAAAAACAAACGTTTCAAACCGATCAAACTGCTGCATCTTCTGTGGATTCTGCCGGCGCTGTTGCTGCTGACGGTGTTTGCGCTGATGTACGTCGTGCCGGCGTTCGAGACGGTCGACCGCACCGCGGTCCCCGGCAGCGCGGACTGGATGGCGCGGCTCGACGACGGACTGGCGCTTTCGGAGGTCACGCTGCCCGGCACGCACGATTCCGCAACGAAGAACGTGCAGCTGGCGTTTTTCTCGAAGTGTCAGGCGCTCGATATCGGCGAACAGCTTGAGGCGGGCTGTCGCTATCTCGATATCCGGCTCGGAGCGGACGGCGAACGGCTGAAGCTGATGCACGGCTTCACGAACTGCACGACGTCCGGCTGGCCGTGGGCGAAGGCGCTGTATCTCGACGCGGTGCTCGAACCGTGCTATGCATTTTTGTCGTCGCATCCGACGGAAACGGTCGTGTTTGCGGTCAAGCAGGAGCACGGAAGCGAGAGCGTCGCGCAGTTCCAGACGCTGCTGAACGCCTATGTGCAGAAACAGCCGGACAAATGGCTTTTGACCGATCATATCCCGACGGTCGGCGAGGCGCGCGGCAGGCTCGTGCTGATGCGCCGCTATGCGGACGAGGCGAATCTCGGCGCACAAAGCGGCATTCCGCTTCTGTGGGACAATCAGAACGGGCACGACGACGTTTCAAAACACCTTGCCGTGCACGACAACGGCAGCTATACGCTTTCCGTGCAGGACCGTTACGAGTATGACGCGCCGGACAAGCGGAACGCGTTCCTCGAAGGGCTCAAAGCCGGAGTAACCGCGCCGGATGCGGTTTCGATCCACTTCCTGTCCACCAAGGGGACCGCGACCTACGGGCATCCGTACAAGTTCGCAAAAGCGCTGAATCCAAAGCTTATGAAGACCGACGGCCTGTCCGGCTGGATCGTCGTCGATTTCGCAAGCGCCGCGATCGCGCAGCACATCTATGAATCGAATTTCTGAAGGAGGAAGGACCATGAAGAAACGAATCCTGCGCTGCCTGCTGACCGGCGTGCTGACGCTCGGATTTCTGCCGCTGTTCGGCTGCGCAAAGACGTATCAGATCCGTTACGACAACTGCAGACTCGCGTTCATCGACGCAGCGGATGCGGCGAAAGCGGGCGGCACCGTGACGCTGAAAAAGGGCGTGGTGACGGACACGATCGAGGAGGTGTATCTGGACGACCGGATCCTGCAGCCGGACGGCGAGGAGGGCGATTCTCTGGTCTACCGCTTTGTCATGCCGGATCACGACGTGACGATCCGCGTGACATCCGAGAATATCTCCGCCGTAACCAGGAAGGTGTTCGTCGATTACTATGCCGCGGCAGCTGCGGTCGACGAAGCGCCGGGCGAGGAGGAGGGCTACTACGAGATCGTGCTGTATGACGACGACTGCGCGGAGCTGCTTCTGGAGGAGTATACCAACGGCGGCACGCCGAACGAGCAGGTCCGTTCCTGCCGCGTTCCGCGCGAAGCGGCGGATGAAGCCAAGACGCTGATCGAACGGTACCGGATGCCGGAGTGGAACACGATGGACGACTGCGACAGCCTCGAAGGCGCGGTCTATGTCTGCCGCTTCAACCTGAACGGTTCGTCCGTCCGCGTCACATCCGAACGGATGCCGAACGACGGCATGGAGGCGTTCTCCGCGATCCGCACGCTGCTGCAGGGGTATCTCAACTAAAACCGATTCACAATCACGGGAGGTCGAAGGACCTCCTTTTTTTGTGCGATTTTACAACCCTGTTACAAGTCTGTTACCCCTCTGTTACAAGTTTTGCGGTACAATCGGGGCAGAAAAACACACGGGAGGAAGAAATGAAACGATTGATACCGTTCTGCCTGAGCCTGCTGCTGCTCGCATCCGCCGCCTGTCTGCCGACGCCGACGGAGGAGTATGTCGTCAGCAAGGCCGACAACGTCCTTGAACAAAAGCTGAACGCCACGCCGAAACCGATGGAGGACACGGTCGAACAGCAGGCAAACGATTCGCCCGCCAAGGCGCAGTCCGTACCGGAAACGACCGCGGCACCGGTGCAGACGCAGGTCTTTCCCGCACGCTGGGACGAGGACGCGGAGCAAATCCGCGAATATGTGACGCTTGCGATCCATGCCGACGTCGAATCGAAGCCCGACGGGCTGTATCCGGTCTATAAGACGCGCGCGGCGTCCTTTACCGAAGCGCAGGTGATTGCAATTTTGGAGGCACTCTTGGGCAGACCGAAGGAGCGCGAGCTTGTCAATACGCCGACAAAGCAGGAATGGGGCGAATACCTGAAAGCGTATCTCGACGAAGTCGCCGCATGGGAAGCGTGGGTAGAGGCGGGCAAGCCGAACGACGGCGTCGACCGCGACGAAGCCGGCTACGATCCCGAGGACGTCGAGCGCGAAACGGCGTGGTACATGGAGCAGATCTGCAACGCGCCGGACAGTCTCGACAGGGTTGCCGTCTCCGACTATTCCGGCTATCATCTCGGCGACACTGCGCGATACACCTTAGAGGACGGCGGCGCTGCACAGGTTTCCACCGCATCGTTCGGCAAGGAGCAGCCGTACAACGTTCTGAGCATCTCGAAGGGCTGCAAAAACGCAGCGAATCTCTACACGCAGTCGCAGTACGAGGACGACAGGCAGATCAAGGAATTGCTGACGCAGAAAGCAGTCAAAGCATGGGTGCAGCCGACGCTTGAACGCGCGGACGCGGAGGCGATCGTGTATCGCGAGATTGAGCGGCTCGGCTTTTCCGGCTTTTCGATCGCGTACGGACAGCCGACGAACCTCTACGATTCGACCGAAACGAGCGTGACGCGCGTCACCTCCGGCTGGAGCTTCACGCTGCGCCGCGATTATGACGGCTATCCGCTTGTCGACCGGTTCAACTACGAATCGTCGAGCCTTCTGGAGTTCGGCGACAGCGACGGCTTCGCCTACAACAAACCGGTCGGCAGCGAATCCATTACGGTCTTTGTCGACGAAACCGGGCTTTGGTTTTTCGGTTACAGCAATCCGAAGGAGATCGTCGGCAAACAGGGGGCAAACGTGGAACTGCTGCCGCTTTCCGAGATCGTGCGCATCGTCAAAAACACGCTGAACGCCTGCTATCCGACGTATCGCTATCAGGGCAGCGACCAATGGTCGTTCGATCTCGAAGTCTACCGCATGGTGCTCACACCCTATACGCTGCGCGTCCGCGACGCCGAGGACTACTACGAGGTGCCATGCTGGGTGGTATTCTTCGACGGCTGGCATATGACAACGCCGGAAAACCGCGAAAAGAACCGGAACAATCCGAACCTGTCTGCGGAGAATCTCATCATCAACGCCGTCGACGGCACGGTTGTGCATCATAAGGCGGGGTATTGACGGCGCTTCGCGTTCGCGTCGATGAAAGACTTCATCGACGCGAGTTTTCACCGTCTGCCTATCGCCTGCGGCGACCGGGCGGCAGACGGTGCAAGGAGTCAAACGCACCGCGCATGTCGCTGCGTTTGACGGATTAGAGTAAACATCCGCGTTTGCGCAAGCAAACATATCGTGCGGCGTAAGTCGTATATCGTGCTTGCGTGAGCAAGTATACCGTGCCGCAGGCATATCGCGCGCTGTCAGGCGCATGTCGCTGCGTTTGACGGATTGGTGCGGTAAAACACTTGTCATCCTGAGGGCAAAGCCCGAAGGATCTCGGAACGGTAAAGCACTCTTGCGTTCAGAGATTCTTCGCTGCGCTCAGAATGACAATTGAGCGTGTGATGCTTCCTCTCCGATGTCATCCTGAGGTGCGATGGTACGCGCGGGAAGCGCGCGATCTACCTCTGTAACGAAGCGAAGTGGAAAGCCCGAAGGATCTCAGAGCGGAAAGGGACGGCAAGACACGCAATGATCCTGGTTCCCCTGTATAAGGGAGGCGCGAAGCAAAAACCGTACGGGTTTGACCGCACGCACCGTCGATTTCCGGATTTTACAACTCTGCAACAACTTCCGCCCCTTTTTTACAACTCTGAAACAACTCTGTGACAACTATTTTTCATCGCGATGCTACGATGGAGACGAAGTAAAAAGCAATCACGCTTTACAGCAAAGGAGGCAATTTATGAAACGCATAATTTCCCTGTTGCTCATCGTCCTGCTGTTTGCGGCATGTATGCCGACGCCGGAGAAGGACGCGGTCAGGCAGAAAGATTCGAACGTGCTGATCGACACGGTCAAGCGCACCGAGGAGGGCAAAACCGGCGAGGAGCCGCCGGTCAAAGCGCAGTTTCCCGACCGGATGCAGGACACGTTTACCCTGCAGCAGCAGAACGTGCAGGTTACGATCGACGCGCCGGTCCGCGTGCGCACCGAAGGCGCGTCGTTTCCGCTGATCCGTGTGGAGCGGCGCACGCTGACGGACGCGGAGCGGCTGGAGCTCTGCCGCTGCCTGTTCCGCAAGGATACGTTCTACCGGTTCGAGCTTCGCTTCAGCCGCGACGAGCTGGTGCGCGAGATACAAGACCGGATGCGCGAATGGACGCCCGAGGAGAAGGCTGAGTGGATGCGCGATACGGATTCCACCGAGGAGGATTGGAAAGCGGTGCAGGCGCGGCGCAGGGAGGAGCTTGCAAGATTGCAGGAGCAGTACCGCGCATTGGAGGACGGCGAAACGCTGCCGTTCGAGGTCTGGGACGGTTCGCTGCCGCCCGATACGGTCGGGAGCTCCTCTCAGACGATCGTTGCCGATCCGGATGCGCCGAGCGACATCAGTAAAGTCGACCACGCGGCATTTTTCGGAGAACGGCACGACGAACCGGTTTCTTTTACCGCGGCAAAGCCGAACGATCATGGCACATATAGCGCTGTTTTCTTCAGCAAGGACAACGGCGACATGGAAGCGTACCGCATCGCGCCCGCGGACTATTCCGTGCCGGTCAACGGCACGAAGATTTCCCCGATGCAGGCGGCGGAGATTGCACGAAAACCACTGGAGGGCTTCGGGGACTGGGCGGTCTCCGATATCTATTGGTCGAACAATGCGAGCGAAGGCGGCGACGATGCGTTTGTGATCCATGACCGCACATATCTTGTTCGCCTGACGCCGCGCTTTTCGGATGCCGACCTGCTCTTTTGCGGAAATCCCGCATATGCGGATCGCGATTCCGAAACGAACGTCGTACCGACCTGGTGGTACTGCCATGTCATCGCGGTCGTGGACGGCGACGGAAACCTTCTCGGGCTCGACTGGCGCGGCGCACTGCAGCAAACGCAGGTGCTTTCCGAAACGACGACGCTGCTGTCGTTTGCGGAGATTCAAAAGATCTTTACACAGCAGCTCAACTATGCCTTTGCAAACGAGATCTACGCAAACGGCACGCTGACCGTGGACGACGTACAGCTGGGGCTGTTCCGCGTCCGCGAAAAGAACGACATGGAGCACGGGCTTTTGGTGCCTTGCTGGATGTTCCGCGGCAGGCTGCTGTACGATCCGGACCGCGTCTCGACCGGCTTTCCGGCCGCACAGGACTTCGATCTCTTTCCGATGATGATCATCAACGCGATCGACGGCAGCATCATCGATCCGATGAACGGGTATTGACGGCGTTTCGCGTTCAGTCGGTTGAAAAGGATTTTCCAACCGACTGGTTATCAGTTCCCGCCTAAAATGCTTGCGCATTTCCGGGCGGCGGGAACTGCAAGGAGTCAAACGCACCGCGCATGTCGCTGCGTTTGACGGATTATCCAAAAAGCCTTCCCCTCGAGGGGGCGCTCGGCTCCGCGCCCCCCTTGCACAGGGGCGCCATATTTTTGCGCGCACCCAAAAGCCTTCCCCTCGAGGGAAAGGGGGATCGCTTGCGGTGCATGAGGTGTCTTGCGCCGAACGGCGCAATTCATTTTCGAAGTGTTTACATAAATAACGCAAAAAGAACGCAACGGCGTGATAGAATCTTGTCGAAGAAAGGGAGCGTACGCATGAAAAAGCTTTTGACGGTGCTGCTTGCCGCGCTGCTGCTGTGCGGCTTGTCCGGCTGCAAAGACGCATCAACGCAGATTCAGAACACAGACGACGGAAAGCTTTGCATCGACGAACAGCGGACGATCGATTTCTATCTCGGCAACGACGAGGAAGGCGCAAATCCGATCACGGAACAGTGTATTGCGATCATCGGCGATCGCGAGCCGGATTCGATCGAAACGAATCTCTGTGCGGTCGACTTCAACGGTCCCGAGGATTTCTTTGAGATATACATCGTCAACGGTGTGAAGATCACGCTTTTGCATTACGGAGAGGAACCGCATCGGCATACGGTGCTTTGGACGGTTGATCTGGATGAAAACCACAGCCTCGCAAGCGGCATCGGGATCGGAAGCACCGAGGAAGAACTGAAACACGCATATGACGGAAAAACGGAATTCTATTTTGAAGATCATTACGGCGACGATGATACGAAATACTATGTTTTGTACGGAGCTTGGTACGAACGGTATCCGATCGTATTTGAAGTGGATACCGATAGGGGTATCATCACGGACATATCCTATGATTTGGATGTCTGAACCACGATTGAGCAGCACAAGCCGTTGCAGATGCAGCGGCTTTTCAATTGCAAACAGAAAGCAAACTCACAGGCGAAGGGTTGACCGTGACGCGGAAAACCGGTATACTGTATTTGTGATAATTTGTGGAAACGGAGAACCTTTTATGTTGGATATCGCTATCATCGGCGGCGGACCGGCGGGACTTTCGGCGGGACTGTACGCCGTGCGCGGCGGCGCGAACGTGCGCCTGTACGAGGAGATGTTCGCGGGCGGGCAGATCGTCAAAACGCACCGGATCGACAACTACCCGGGCGTCTCGGACGGTCCGGACGGCTATGCGCTTGCGGCGCGGTTTGAGGAGCACGCGGCGCAGTTCGGGCTTTCGATCGCATACGGCTCGGTATCGGACCTTGATCTTTCGGGCGATCCGAAGCGCTTCACCTTCAACGGCGAGACGGTCGAGGCGAAGACCGTGATCCTCGCAACCGGCGCAACTCCGAAGACGCTCGGCATTCCGGGGGAAAAGGAACTGACCGGGCACGGTGTTTCGTACTGCGCGACCTGCGACGGCGCGTTCTATAAGAACCGCACGGCGACGGTCATCGGCGGCGGCGACACCGCGATTTCCGACGCGCTGTACCTTGCGAAGCTGTGCAAACAGGTGTACGTCGTGCACCGGCGCGACGAGCTGCGCGCAAGCGCGATCCTCGCGAACGCGGCGAAGGCGACGGAGAACATCACGTTTGTCTGGAACAGCGTGCCCGAGGCGTTTCTCGGCGAAGGCAAGCTCTCCGGCGTCCGACTGAAAAACCGTGTGACCGGCGAGGTTTCGGACCTTGCGACCGACGGCGTGTTCGTGGCGGTCGGCATCGTGCCGCGCACCGAGCTGTTCCGGGAGCAGATCGCGCTTGCGGAAAACGGCAGCGTGATGACCGACGAACACATGGAAACGAGCGTTGCGGGCGTATTCGCCGCGGGCGACGTGCGCAATACGCCGCTTCGGCAGGTCGTCACCGCATGCGCGGACGGCGCGATCGCCGCGACCTATGCAATGGAGGCAGCCCGTGTTAAGTGAAGCAAAACGCGCAGAGGCACTGAAAATCTTAAGCGAAACGTATCCGGACGCGAAGCCCGCGCTGCATTTTTCCTCGCCGTTCGAGCTGCTGGTGGCGACGATGCTTTCCGCGCAGTGCACGGACAAGCAGGTGAACAAATGCACCGACGTGCTGTTTCCGCTGTACAACACTGCGGCGGCGTTCGCCGCGCTCGACTTCGAAACGCTCGAGCCGTATATCCGAAGCTGCGGATTTTACCGCATGACGGGGATGCATATCCTCGAAATGAGCAAAATCTTAGTGGAGCAA
>JAEEGF010814874.1_pt1 | contig 12736 bp, 10 predicted proteins | sample 9134171 | NCBI WGS metagenome assembly JAEEGF01 (sample SAMN16246542, study PRJNA631951) | gut metagenome | biome: gut microbiome; feature: rumen; material: AP-attached | host: Bos | place: Iran: Karaj | collected 2018-10 | reverse complement strand
ACAGGGTATCATCTAAAGAGACATTATCCGATAAAGGCTGCCGCGTTTATCCGCGGCGGCCTTCTTGCACGGTAATGCCGGCAGAAAAGAAAGGAAACCATAAGAATGCATATTGAAGAAACAAGAAGGACCGATCCGGAACTTGCGGCGCTCGTTGACGAGGAACTTGCCCGGCAGGAAGCCTGCATCGAGATGATCGCATCAGAGAGCATCGTTCCGATCCCGGTCATGGAAATGTCCGGAAGCATTTTCACCAACAAGACCCTTGAAGGGCTTCCGGGCGCCCGCTACCAGGCAGGCGCGGAGATCGCAGATAAGCTGGAAAGGCTGGCATGGGAGAGGGCGAAAGCGCTTTTCGGCGCGGAACATGTCAATATCCAGAGCTATTCGGGTTCTTCCGCAAACCATTCGGTCTTTGCGGCGATCCTCGAGCCCGGCGACAAGATCCTTTCCATGCGGCTCGACCAGGGCGGCCATCTGACACACGGTTCGCCGGCCAACTGGCTCAGTAAGTTCTATCACCATGTCTTCTACGGTGTGGGTGAGGACGGAAGGATCGACTATGACGCTCTGGAGAAGATCGCACGCGAAGAAAAGCCGAAGCTCATCATCTGCGGCGCGAGCTCCTACCCGAGACTGATCGATTATGAGCGCATCGCGAAGATCGCAGCCGACTGCGGCGCTTATTCCATGTGCGATATGGCCCATGTGGCCGGACTCGTCGCGGCAAAGGTCATCCCGAGCCCGATCCCGTACTTCGATTTCGTCAGTTCTTCCACGACCAAGACCTTCTGTTCCGGACGCGCGGGCATGGTCTTCTGCAAGGAGAAATACGCAAAGCTTCTTGACCGCGGCACATTCCCGGGAAGCCTCGGATCCATCCATCTGCAGACGATGGCGGCGAAATGCTGGTCCTTTAAATATGCGGCGTCACAGGAATTCCGCGATCTGATGACCCAGGTCGTAAAGAACGCGCAGTTCCTTGCCGCGGAGCTGCAGAAACACGGATTTGATATCGTAAGCGGCGGCACGGATAACCATCTGATGGTCGTTGACTTAAGGAACAAGGGCGTGACCGGAAGACAGATGCAGGACGCGCTCGATAAGGCGGGTATCTCCGTCAACAAGCAGGTCGTTCCGTTTGACGAGGCGAAACCGCATATCACGAGCGGCATCCGCATCGGACTGACCGCCGTCACGGAAAGAGGCATCAGGGAGCCCGAACTTGTAAAGATCGCCGACATGATCTCCCGCGTCACGGACGCACCGGAAGACGAAGCGGTGCTTGCTCAGGTCAAAAAGGAAGCGGAAGAACTTATGAAGAACTTCCCGCTTTACCCGGCTTCCTTTACCTGCCACTGAAGACCTCACGGCAGACATTGAGATCGGAATAAACAGCCGGATGCCCGTCAAAAGGGCGTCCGGCCGTGCCGAATTTGTTGACAAACATTTCAGAATGTGATAAAGTACACAAAGTTCCCGAACCAAGGCCGTTACGCCGGGTCCGGCGGAACAGAAAGCCTCGGTAGCTCAGTTGGTAGAGCAACGGACTGAAAATCCGTGTGTCGCCAGTTCGATTCTGGCCTGAGGCATCGTGCCTGAGGCACTGATTGAAGGGGGATAATCATCGGTTATCTCCTTTTTGTTTTGTTAAGTATTTCGACACGATTTGTTAAATGTTGCGAATCTTGTCATTGCGTATAAATGATGATAAACTAACGCTATGGCTACACATCGAAAAAAGAAGAGGAATTCCGGATTGAAGGACGCTGTCAGTCTGGTCACGGCCGTGGCTCTGGTCGTGATCGCCGTACTGATGGTGCTCTTTGTATACATGTATATCAAGAACAGCAGCGGCGGCATTTTTTCATTTCTCAACGACCGTGGGGAGGAGCAAACGGAAAACACGGATGTTGATGCTTCCGCGCCGGAGGAGATCGAACTGAACCTTTCCGACACAAAGGGACAGACGGGACTTGTCGAGGACGGTGCAGGCAATCTGATCTATGTGCTTGAATCCGAAGAATCCGGACGCTATGACAGCGACAGCAAGTTCAAGACCCAGGACGGGCAGGAGATCCTGAAGAACACCTGGATCGGTCTTGAAAAGGGCCTGTATTATTTTGATGAAAAGGGACATGCGGCTGAAGAAACGGTGTCGGAGGGCGCTTATAAATACTCATTCGGCGATGACCAAACGGTCAGCAGCATTTCTTATAACACGGGCTACCGGCCGGATACGTCGGCCGGCAGCGATGATTACCCGAGCCTCGTCCAGTCCAAGACGGTCTGGGCTTATCTCAGCGATACGAAAAAGCTCGGCGATTTCAGCGCCGTCATGTATAAAAAGACGACGGAGTCGCTGTCGCATACGCTCGGCGGCAACTCCAACCCGCAGTATGCTTCGCCTTATACCCTCAGCATCCATGACGGATACATCTACTTCATTGCAAGGAGCAGGGAAGAGAGCGGAGGACCTTATGACGCGATCGCAAACCGCCTGTTCCGCATGAAGCCCGGCGCGGATATCAGGGAACTGGCAGCGGAGCATGTCGAAGGGTATAAAGTCGCTTCCGACGTAAACGGACAGACCGTGGTCTACTGGTATGACGGACAACTGATGCACCGGACCGGCGAATTTACGGAAGATGACACCGTTGTCACCTTCCCGGAGGACGGCAATTATTATATCGATCTGGATTATGATCCCGGCCACGCGGTGCTGATGCTCGAAGGCGGGCATCCCGTAAGGCTTGAGACCGGCGCGTTCACGGCAGGCAATTTCACTTACCGTCTGTCTTCCACGGGTGAGATCCTGGGAGTCGCGCCCAAGACGACGATCTCGATCGGCGGCTATACTTACAGCTTCGAAAGGAGCGACGCTTTCGGGAACACGCGTTCCAGACTCATAAGGCAGTCGTCGGCGGGAACCATCGAGGTGGTCTCCTCGGAGTTTTACGGCAAGACCGCCAACATGCATTATGATTACAGCTCCGGCGAGATGTTCGCGGAGTTTCAGGATGTCGACGGATTCTGGGGACTTCTCCGCTTCAATAAAGACGGAGATATTGACATGCTGGATGATGCCTACGGCGTGGACAGCGGCTATGAGATCTTCGGGATCCAGAACGACCGCGTGATCGCGCGCAGGACCAACAGCGGCAGTTCGGAAGTCGTCAGTATCAGGGCACGCACATCGACGCCGATCGCTGTCAGTGTTGATCCCATTGTTCTGGAAGAGGATGATCCGGATACTTCCAACGTTCTGGAGAGCACGCCGCCGGAGACGGAGAGCTATGTGACGATCCTCGGACCGGCCGGCGGATCATCGGCCTCACAGACGGGGCCGGGCGGTCCGGTCACGGAAACGATCGCCCCGATCGCGGAAGAGTATGACATCGTCGTTGCCGGAACGGAACCGGTATCTGTCGAGGACACGGAGGTCGTGAACGGACCGGGCGGCGGTGCAAGCGAAGTCAGCATTATCAATGATCATGCTGCCGAGCAGGTCGGACCCGGCGGTCCTGAGATCGGAGGGACACCCTGATGGGAAAGATCTGGTGCCTGATGGGCAAGTCCGCTTCCGGCAAGGATTCGCTTTACAGGGCGATCCTGAAGGCCAGACCCCGGCTGAAGACCTATGTGATGTATACGACCAGGCCGCGCAGGGAACATGAGGCAGACGGCACAGCCTACCATTTTACCGATCAGGCTGCAATCGACGCGTTTAAAGCCGAAGGCCGGCTGATCGAATCGCGTACTTATCAGACGGTCGCAGGCCCGTGGACATATGCGACCGTGGATGACGGACAGATCGACCTTGCGGCGGGAGATTACCTGATGCCGGGCACGCTGGAATCCTACCAGCAGCTGAAGGCGTATTTCGGAGAGCAGGCGCTCGTACCGGTCTACGTGGAAGTGGAAGACGGTGAACGGCTGATCCGTGCGATCCGCAGGGAACAGGAAGAACAAAAGCCCCGCTATGCGGAGGTGTGCAGGCGTTTCCTTGCGGATGCGGAGGACTTTTCGGAAGAAAAGCTTCGCGATGCGGGGATCGTGAAACGATATAACAATGATGATTTCGAACGCTGTCTTCAGGAGATCCTTGAGGATATCGTCCGGGAGTAAAGGGGATCATGACCACATTTAACGATATCATCGGAAATGAACTGATCAAGGATCAGCTGAAGAGCGCGATCCGCACTGACCGGCTGCAGCATGCGTATCTGCTGACCGGTGATACCGGCATGGGCAAAAAGAGCATGGCGGAGGCCTTTGTGCTGGAGCTTTTCTGTACGTCGAAGGAGGCTGACGGAAGTCCATGCCTTAAATGCCCGGAGTGCAAGAAGATCCTTTCGGGCAATCACCCGGACGTGATCCGGGTCACGCACGAAAAACCTGCATCCATCGGTGTCGACGATATCCGCTTACAGGTCGCCGATACTGTGGACATCAGGCCGTTCGAGGGGAGATACAAGGTCTATATCGTTCCGGATGCCCAGCTTATGACACAGCAGGCACAGAACGCACTGCTGAAGACCCTGGAGGAACCGCCTTCCTATGTGATCATTCTCCTGCTTGCGAGTGATGACAGGATGCTGCTGGATACGATCCGGTCCAGAGCTGTACGCATGCGGCTGAAGCCGCTGACGGACAGCGCGGTCAGAACTTATCTTGAGGAGCATTTCCGGGTGGATGACGAGAAAGCCAGGATCTGCATCGCCTTTGCGAGAGGCAATGTCGGGAAAGCCTCCGAGCTTTACCAGAGCGAGGTCTTTTCTGTATGGTACCAGCGGCTGATGAAGATCGTGCGCGGGATCAAGAACATGAGCAGCACGGATATCCTGATCGAGATCAGCAGGCTGCGCAACGACTGTCCCGACCTTCTGGAAGCGCTGGACCTGCTGGAACTGTGGTACCGCGACCTGATGATGTATATGATCACAAGGGACTTAAACGGGCTGGCATTTTCGGGAGAACGAAAAACACTGATGGAGATGGCATCCATCAGTTCCTATACAAGGGTACAGGAGATCATGGAGAGCATCGAGACCTGCCGCAAGCGGCTTCTCGCCAATGTCAATCCGGATCTTTCACTCGAACTCCTGTTTCTTACTATGAAGGAGAAGTAATACATGGCAAATGTAGTAGGCATACGCTTCAGGCGCGCCGGCAAGATCTATCATTTTTCGCCGGGAAATCTGGAGATGAAAAAGGGAGATAAAGTGGTCGTGGAGACGTCCCGCGGCGTGGAGTTCGGAGAGATCGTCGTCCCTCCGCACGACGAAACGGATGATAAGATCATCCAGCCGCTGAAGGAAGTGATCCGGATGGCCACGGATGAGGATATCGCGCACGAAGCCGAGAATAAGAAAAAAGAGATCCAGGCGCTGGATATCTGCCTGCAGAAGATCCATAAACATGAGCTTGATATGAAGCTGATCGACTGCGAATATACCTTCGACAATACCAAGATCCTGTTTTATTTCACCGCTGACGGACGTATCGATTTCCGTGATCTTGTCAAGGATCTGGCTTCCGTCTTCCATACCAGGATCGAGCTTCGGCAGGTCGGAGTCCGTGACGAGACCAAGATCCTCGGAGGCCTCGGATCCTGCGGCAGAGAGCTCTGCTGCCATGCCTATCTTTCCGATTTCGTACCGGTCTCGATCAAGATGGCAAAAGAACAGAACCTTTCCCTGAACCCGGTCAAGATCTCCGGCGTCTGCGGAAGGCTCATGTGCTGCCTGAAGAATGAGGAAGAGGTCTATGAGGAACTGAACCGCAAGCTTCCGTCCCAGGGCGATTTTGTTACCACGCCGGACGAACTGAAGGGTACGGTCTCTTCCGTCAATATCCTGAAGCAGCTCGTAAAAGTGATCGTGGACCTTCCCAATGACGAAAAAGAGGTCCGGGAATACCATGTTTCCGAGATAAAGTTCCGCAGCAGGAAGAAGAACCGCGCGAAGGAAAAGGAAGCGGAAAAGAGCGGAAAGAACCGCGACCGCGGCAAGGACAGGGAAAAGGAAAAAGACACGGATCTGGAAGCTCTGATGGAGCTCGAGAGCGAAGAAAAGGCGAGTGAAACATCCGGCCTTGACGACTGACGGGAGCAGGTTTGCGAAACGGCATTGAACAATTAAGACCCGGCGAGCGGATCGATGATCTGCAGCGGAGCGGATACGGCATCATACAGAAAGAAGGAGCGTTTTGTTTCGGTATGGATGCCGTTCTTTTAAGTGGGTTTGCCGAGGTGCGCAAGGGCGAGACCGCGGTCGACCTCGGTACCGGCACGGGCATCATTCCGATCCTTCTGGAAGCAAAGACGGAAGGAAAGCTTTTTTACGGGATCGAGATCCAGCCGGAGATGGCGGACATGGCACGCCGTTCGGCGGAAATGAACGGGCTCGGGGAAAAAGTATTGATCCTTGACGGAGATATAAAGGAGCTTCTGACGGGAACGGCGCTTCTTCCGCCTGAACTGTTCGGCAAAACGGATGTGGTCACATCCAATCCGCCGTATATGAAAGAAAGCCACGGCCTCCGCAATCCTGACGATGCGCTAGCGATCTCAAGACATGAGATGGCGTGCACGCTCGAAGACGTGTGCGGCGCGGCATCAAGGCTGCTTCGCTGCGGCGGGAGGTTTTACATGGTACACCGGCCGCAGCGCCTGCCGGAGATCATCACCGCCATGAAAGAGGCGCGGCTGGAACCGAAACGGATGAAGCTGGTATATCCGTATGCGGACAGGGAAGCGAACATGGTGCTGATCGAAGCGGTCCGGGACGGACGCCCCGGGTGCCGCGTGGAAAGACCGCTGATCGTATATAAGGAGCCGGGCGTCTATACGGATGAGATCTACGATATCTACGGCTATTGATTAATAAAACGGGACTGAATATGGGATCGAATGAAAACGGCACGGCAGGTGCCGGAAAACTGTATATCTGTGAGACGCCGATCGGGAATCTCGGCGAAATGAAGCCGAGAGCGGTGGAAGCGCTGCGGTCGGCAGACCTGATCGCGGCGGAGGACACACGCAACTCCATCCGGCTTCTGAACCATTTCGACATTCATACGCCGATGACCAGCTACCATGAGTTCAACCGTTTTGAAAAGGCGGATGAACTGGTGCAGAAGATGCTTGCAGGCATGAATGTTGCGATCATTACCGATGCCGGAACGCCCTGCATATCCGATCCGGGCGAGGTCCTGGTGCAGAAATGCTGTGAGGCGGTCATTCAGGTGACGAGTCTGCCGGGTCCTTCCGCGGTCATTACGGCGCTTACCTTAAGCGGTTTTTCCGTAAGGAGATTTGTATTTGAAGGTTTCCTGCCGCCGAAAGCGAAGAAAAAGGATCGGGCAGCAGCCCTGGAAAGGCTGAAGGATGAGACCGGGACGATCGTCCTGTACGAGGCGCCGCACCATCTGAAGGAAACATTGAAAGACCTGGCCGGGACACTCGGCAGCAGCCGGAGGATCGCACTCTGCCGGGAGATGACGAAGATCCATGAAGAGGTGATCCGGACGACCGTCGGCGAAGCGGCGGCACTGGAACCGAGAGGCGAATATGTGCTTGTCATCGAAGGCCGCGATCCGGAGGAACTGAAGGAAGAGGCGGCGGCGCGCTTTGATGAAATGAGCCTGGCGGAGCATGTCGCGATGTACGAAGCCCGCGGCATGGACCGGAAGGAAGCCATGAAAGCGGCGGCAAAGGACCGGGGACTCTCAAGGCGTGACGTGTATAACGCGCTGCTCGGAGACTGACGGCTTTATAAAAAAGACATGGTATTTTAAAGAAAAATTATAGATTAACTTGAGATTTCTGATATAATCAGTAAAGTGTCTGAAAAGGCTTATCAATACCGTCCGCGGCATTTACCGAAAGCGGCGGAGAGTATCTCAGGAGGATATACAGTGAAGAGAGTATTTAATATAGCAGTCATCGGTATGGCGGCAGCGCTGCTTGCTGCATGCACGCCGTCCGATATCAAGGCATCCCAGAGCATGGAGATCCCGGAGGGCGCGATCCTTGAGACCGGAACCAGGGAGACATGGACCATGCCCGAGAGCAGCCAGTACACCATCCCCGCGGAAGCGGAGACCGGCGAGAAGGGCGGCCCCGGCGCAATGGCTACGACCGCAGTGGATTATTCCTACTATCCGTCGGATAAGCAGCCTGTCATTGCGGACGGCGAGACCGCGATCACGCAGGTCATCATCTACAAGGCGGTGCTCGGCGGTGTGGATCAGGATTTCGATTCGGTCGAAGAGTGCAACGCGGAGTCCCTGATCGATGCCATGGTAAGAAACGGTGCGATCAAGGAGGGCGCGGAGGTCAAGGACTTTGAGGTCACCGACAGGATCGGCACCCTTGAGCTGAGCGAGCTGAAAGGCGTTTTCTACAAGGCTACGGAGGAAGAGGTCGTTGCCAGTGTCGTCAATACTTTCATCGACAACCTGGATCTTGACGCGCTTCATCTGATCGTCGGCGACAAGGATTACGGCGAGATGGGCTTTACGAGCGAGTTTGACGCTATCTGATAAATTCGCTGACAGAATTGAAAATCACTGTACGACACGGTTACAAATCGAAAAAAGTATGGTAAAATATTCGGATATGGTGCATATATAACACCATATCCGTTTTTATTATAACAGAAGGCAGGAAAAAAGCCTTTATATATGGAGGAGGAAGAGGCTATGAGAAAAACAGCCGAGAACAAGCCGTATTATATCACAACGGCGATCGCCTATACTTCGGGCAAGCCGCACATCGGCAACACTTACGAGATCGTACTTGCTGATGCCATCGCACGATTCAAGAGAGACCAGGGCTACGATGTCCGTTTCATGACGGGCACGGACGAGCATGGGCAGAAGATCGAGGAGAAGGCGGTCGCAGCCGGCATTTCCCCCAAGGCGTATGTCGACCAGGTCGCAGCGGTCATCCGCGATATCTGGGATATGATGAATACCTCCTACGACAAGTTCATCCGTACGACTGACGAGCAGCATGAGAAGCAGGTAAGCAAGATGTTCCGGAAGATGTATGAAAAAGGCGACATCTACAAGGGATATTATGAGAGCTGGTACTGCACGCCGTGCGAGTCCTTCTGGACGGATTCACAGCTTGTGAACGGCTGCTGCCCGGACTGCGGCAGACCGGTCAACAAGGCAAAGGAGGAGGCATATTTCTTCCGTATGAGCAAATATGCCGCTCCGCTGATCGACTATATCAACACTCATCCCGAGTTCATCCAGCCCGTTTCCCGTAAGAACGAGATGATGAACAACTTCCTTCTTCCGGGCCTGCAGGACCTTTGCGTCTCCAGAACTTCCATCAAGTGGGGCATCCCGGTCGAGTTCGATGACAAGCACGTCATCTATGTATGGCTGGATGCGCTTTCAAACTATATCACCGGCTGCGGCCTGGACCTGGACGGCGATATGCCGGACGAGGCGGCTGCTTATGCGGGCGGCAAATACGGCATGGGCGAGGTGAATGAAGAGACCCGGGGCATTTACAAGAAGTACTGGCCGGCGGATCTTCACCTGATCGGCAAGGACATCGTACGTTTCCACACGATCTACTGGCCGACATTCCTGATGAGCTGCGATCTTCCGCTTCCGAAGCAGGTATTCGGACATCCGTGGCTGCTGCAGGCAGACGGCAAGATGTCCAAGTCCAAGGGCAATGTGCTTTACGCGGATGACCTGGTCCATGTTTTCGGCGTGGATCCGATCAGGTATTTCGTACTGCATGAGATGCCGTTTGATAACGACGGAAGCATCAGCTGGGAGCTGATCCTGGACAGATACAATGCGGATCTGGCAAATGTCCTCGGAAACCTTGTATCCCGTACTGTTTCCATGACCAACAAGTACTTCGGCGGTATCGTTGAGAACAATGACGCATACGAAGAGATCGATGACGACCTGATCGATACCGTACTGGACAGCGTTGACAAGGCAGAGGAAAAGATGAACGAGCTCCGCGTCGCGGATGCGATCACCGAGATCTTCAACATTTTCCGCCGCTGCAACAAATATATCGACGAGACCATGCCCTGGGTACTGGCAAAGGACGAGGCAAAGCGCGACAGGCTGAAGAGCGTGCTCTACAACCTGACCGAAGGCATCACGATCGGCGCGTCCCTGCTCTACAGCTTCATGCCCGAGACCGCGGAAGCGATCCTTGCAGAGCTCAATACCGAGCGCCGTCCGCTGGCCGAGATGGACACCTTCGGCCTCTATCCGAACGGCAACAAGGTCACGGAGAGCCCGAAGATCCTGTTCGCCCGTATGGATATCAACGAGCTCGACAAGAGGATCATCGCTGCTACCGGCAAGTCGATCCTGAATCCGGAGCCTCAGGCGGAAGAGCCGAAGAAGGAGGAGGCCGCAGTCAAGATCGAGCACAAGCCCAACGTCAGCTTTGATGACTTTGTGAAGCTTGAGTTCCGTGTCGGCGAGGTCATCGCCTGCGAGGAAGTTCCTTCTTCCAAGAAACTTCTCAGAGAGACCGTGAAGATCGGCAATGAGACCCGTACGATCCTTTCCGGCATCAAGAAGTGGTACAAGCCGGAAGATATGGTCGGCAAGAAGGTCATGATCTGCTGTAACCTTGAACCGCGCAGGATCGCCGGCGAGATGTCCAACGGCATGATCGTCGCTGCGGAGTCGCCTGACGGAGAGATGATCTCCCTGATGGTACCGGATAACGACCAGATGCCGTCCGGAAGCGATATCTGCTGATCTTATTATAAGAGTTATGGCAGCACAACCGATCAAGCTGCAGTTTAATAAACGCCGTCTGGCGGGATTTACAGGCAATCAGTTAAAAATGATTGCCTTTTTTCTGATGCTTCTGGATCATATCGGGTATATGCTGATCGAAAACGGCGTGCTGTACGGACAGAACCCGGTATACTGGACGATGGCGCTTGAGACGCAGGCGGGACGCCGGTGGTATCTGCTTGCGACGGTGTTCCGCTATCTCGGCCGCATCGCATTTCCGCTCTTCGCGTTCCTGACGGTCGAAGGCTGTGTCCATACCCGGAGTATACGCAGATATATCGTCAGGATGGCAGTCTTCGCGGCGCTCAGTGAAGTGCCGTTTGACCTTGCCTGCCGGGGCGTGATCTGGTATCCGGAATACCAGAACACGATGTGGACGCTGCTTTTGGGCATCATGGCCATTGCGGGAATGGAGAAGGCAAAGAAACTCCATATGATCTTCCGCCTGATGATCGCAGGGATCTTCTGCGCGGCGGCATACCTTCTGAAGACGGATTACGGTGCCGTGGGCGTCGGACTGATCTCGATACTCTATCTGTTCCACAGGGAGCGCAATATCCAGCTGATCGCAGGCGCGGCCGTTTCCGCGGCGGAAAGCATAGAGATGTGCGGCGTTTCCGCGCTCGCTTTCGGACTGATCCGTTTTTACAACGGCAAGCGGGGCGACTTCCCGCTCAAGTACTTCTTTTATTTTGCCTACCCGCTTCACCTTCTCCTGTTCTGGGCTATGGTGTATTTTGCGAACAGGGGCTGATCAGGGTGAACGAATATGAAAAACAACCTGACTGAAGGCAGTATCATTAAGGGCATGATGTCGTTTTCGGTGCCCTACCTGATCTCCTGTTTTCTGCAGACATTTTACGGCATGGCCGACCTGTTTATTACGGGGCAGTTCAACGGCGCGGCTTCCATTTCCGCCGTGGCGGTCGGATCCCAGCTGATGCACATGCTGACCGTAATGATCATCGGCCTTGCCATGGGTTCGACGGTCGTGATCAGCCGGGCGGTCGGCGCCAGGGATGAAGACCGCGCTGCCGCGGGGATCGGCAATACTCTGATCGTTTTTGCGGTCACCGCACTGGTCCTGACAATAGGGCTGCTGTTTGTGAGAGGGCCGATCGTCCGGGTGCTGAAAGTTCCCGCGGAAGCCGTAGGGGAGGCAGGCGCCTATATTACGATCTGCTTCGCGGGCATTCCCTTCATCACTGCCTACAATGTGATCAGCAGCATTTTCCGGGGCCTTGGGGATACCTGGCGGCCCATGATCTTTGTTGCGATCGCGGGCGTGTTTAATGTCGGGCTCGATTATCTCCTGATCGGACCCTTCGCCATGGGTGCGGCCGGCGCAGCTCTTGCGACGGTCATCAGCCAGGCGGGTTCCGTTGTTCTGGCACTGATCTCGCTGAGAAGCTTTGAGACCGGGGTCACGCTTTCAAAACAAAGGATGAGATATGATGCCGGGGTCACGAAGCAGATCCTGGGGATCGGCATTCCTGTCGCTTTGCAGGACGGACTGATCCAGATCTCGTTTCTGGTCATCACGGCGATCGCGAACAGCCGCGGCGTCGATGTGGCGGCCGCGGTCGGGATCGTCGAAAAGATCATCAGCTTCCTGTTCCTCGTTCCTTCCGCCATGCTCTCTACCGTATCCGCTCTTGCGGCGCAGAATGCCGGCGCGGGAAAGCACGAACGGAGCCGGCGCGTCCTGAATATCGGAGTTCTGATCTGTCTTGCTTACGGCGCGGTGATATTCATAGTCTGCCAGTTCGTATCGGAAGGGATCGTGTCTCTTTTTGTCAGGGACGACATGCATGTAGTCGAACTCGGCGGGCAGTATCTGCGCGCCTATTCGGTCGATGCCATGCTCGCGGGCGTGCATTTCTGCTTCAGCGGATTCTTCAGCGCCTATGGGAAGTCCGTTTATTCGTTTATC
>JAEEGF011733317.1_pt1 | contig 12739 bp, 10 predicted proteins | sample 9134171 | NCBI WGS metagenome assembly JAEEGF01 (sample SAMN16246542, study PRJNA631951) | gut metagenome | biome: gut microbiome; feature: rumen; material: AP-attached | host: Bos | place: Iran: Karaj | collected 2018-10 | reverse complement strand
TTCAGGATGTAATACATTCTTGAATTAGAAATTCAAGAATGTATCAACCAAGCCATTTAAAGGCAACTTCGTTGCAGGGCTTGGTTGACTCTTGTATCATATTCTCACGAAACCCGCAGTAAATGCGTGTTTCTGTAGTTTTATCCAAGAATACATACATAATATCAAAAAAAGAATTTAATTACTACCATTTTACTATGATTTGAGATAGTGGGATTTATCTATGAAAATGAAACCAAAACCATCCAAAGAAAAGGATGAATCAGTTATAAGTCAGGAAGAAAAAGACGACATCCGCTTCATGAAAGAGGCACTCAGACAAGCCAGAAAGGCATTCAAGCTTGGAGAAGTGCCCATAGGCTGTGTGATAGTCTATGAAGGAAAGATCATTGGAAGAGGCTATAACAGAAGAAATACTGATAAAACACCTCTGGCACATGCGGAAATAACTGCAATAAAAAAGGCCGGCAAATTCATGAAAGACTGGCGGCTTGAGGATTGCAGATTATACGTTACCTTAGAACCGTGTCAGATGTGCTCTGGAGCCATAGTCCAGGCAAGGATACCGGAAGTGATTATGGCGGCAGAAAATCCCAAAGCCGGGTGCGCCGGATCAGTGATGGATATTCTCAATAATCCACAGTTCAATCATCAGGTCCGGGTTAAGAAAGGTGTTTTAAAAGAAGAATGCAGTGAGCTTTTAAAAGAATTTTTTGTGGAACTGCGGGCCAGAAACAAGGCGTTGAAACAACAGAAAGGAATTTCGGAGTGAAGAAAAAGCTTTTATCGATTGTATCGGTTATTATACTGGTTTTTCTTTGTGTCTCCTGTGGTAAAAAGGATTTTGGCGAGGCTCCCTTTGGGATTTATGAGATAGATTTCAGTGAAGAGCCGGTGACAATAACTTATCTTATTATCGGAAACAAGCCCACCAACGGGCAAACAGAAGCAGTTATTGAAAAGCTTAATAAAAAACTCAGAAAAAAGATCAATGCCCAGCTGGATGTGTACTATATCAGCTGGGATGATTATCTTACAAATTATAATTATACTTTGGACGCCGGTGAGGCGGGGATTGACCTGGTGGGAACAGGAACAGACTGGCTGGACACGTGGCCTAATGTGATGAAAGGCAATTTTTATCCCTTAACTGAGGAAATGCTAAGGAAATATTGTCCGGGAACCTACAGCGATGTAACTCCGAATCAGTGGAACAAATGCAGCTACGAGGGAAACATATATTTTATTCCCGAGAACAACTACTCCCAGTGGACCAACCATGGATTTATTTACAGGGGAGATATAGCGGATAAGGCAGGAATTGGCAACATTGAGAGTTGGCAGGAACTGACTGATTATATGGAGTATGTTGCTGATTATTATCCGGAGATGATTCCCTGGGATGCAGATGGGAAAAACACTATTATCACTCTGGGGTATCTGATGTCGGCTAGTTCCTATGCACCTATTTACGAGCTTGGAACCTATGGACTGTGGGGAGCATATCAGTCCGATATGAGAAAGATTATCTCTCCGTATTATGAGGGCGATGAGCTTGTCGAGTTTGCAAAGCTCATGAAAAAATGGGATTCCATCGGAGTCTGGAGAAAAGATTTTAGTCTGTCGGAGAATAATGAAGACGAGTTTTATGCCGGTATTACCGCGGCTACGCAGCACCATACCCAGAACTATTATACTGAGATAAAACCGCTCATGGAGATAGAGCAGCCGGATTCAGATGTGCGATTTTACTGGTTCGGTACTGAGTCGGCCAATCTCATGAAGACCAGCATCATGCACGGCGCAATGGCTGTATATGCGGGCTCTAAAAATCCGGAGAGGGCACTTATGGCCTACGACCTTCTTAGAAATGATGAAGAGTGTTACAGGCTTATCCGATATGGAATCGAAGGATCGCAGTATATTGTTAATAAAGAAGGAATGTTGGAGAGGCCAAGCGGATATAATTATGACAGAGACAATATAGTGCTTAATTTCTGGTGGGGAAGACGGGATGAGATGGAAGTACCGGATTCAGAATTTTCCTGGGCTGACTATTATAAACTGGTGGATGGATACGCTAATGTGGCTATCGATTATCCCTGGGACGGAATCCCTTTTATGACAGCCGATACTGAGGAGGAGATAAAACCCATTCTGGAGGTATGTGACAAATTTATTCCGGAAATAACTTATGCAAAGTACAGCTGTACCCCTGAGGAAGAAGTTGAACTCTTCAGAAATGCTCTTAAGGAAGCGGGATTTGAAAAAGTCACATTTAAATTACAGAAAATCCTGAATTTATATTAATTTTGTCACTACAAACAAGATAGAAATTATGATATGATAGCGCCAATATATTATTGTATACATGTATGTTTTCTATAAAACAGAGACAGGTAGGAGGAAATGTAATGGTAACTACATTGGATAAGGGATGTTATTTGCTAAACGGAACCACTGTTGTCCCCGATGATTCGCAGGCGCAGGCTGTTCTTTCGGCAAACGGGATTACTGATGTTTCTAAGGAAACAGCAAAAGAAAACACTATCGCCTATGGTATTCTTAAGGCTCACAACACATCGGGAAATATGGATAAGCTCTGTGTTAAGTTCGATAAGCTTACCTCTCATGATATTACCTATGTTGGTATCATACAGACTGCGAGGGCTTCAGGACTGGAGAAGTTCCCTATTCCTTATGTTCTTACCAATTGTCACAATTCTCTCTGTGCCGTTGGCGGTACAATCAATGAAGATGACCACATGTTTGGACTTACAGCAGCGCAGAAGTACGGTGGAGTTTACGTTCCGCCTCATCAGGCAGTAATTCATCAGTATGCCAGAGAAATGATGGCTTGTGGCGGCGGTATGATTCTTGGTTCCGATTCTCATACAAGATATGGAGCGTTGGGAACCATGGCCATCGGTGAAGGAGGACCGGAGCTTGTAAAGCAGCTTCTGGGACAGACCTATGATGTGGATATGCCCGGAGTAGTTGCTATTTACCTTAAGGGTGCGCCTAAAAAGGGCGTTGGTCCTCAGGACGTAGCGCTTGCAATTATAGGCAAAGTATTTAAGGACGGCTATGTAAAGAATAAGGTTATGGAATTTGTCGGACCGGGTGTCAAGAATCTCAGCGCTGATTTCAGAATCGGTGTTGATGTTATGACCACCGAGACAACCTGCCTGTCGTCAATATGGCAGACTGATGACGAGATTAAGGATTACTATGACATCCACGGAAGAGCCGGAGATTATAAGGAACTGGCACCCGGAAAGGTGGCTTACTATGACGGTCTTGTTGAAGTGGATCTTGATACCTTAAATCCAATGATCGCTATGCCATTCCATCCAAGTAACGTATACGAAATCGCTGAAGTAAATGCAAATGCCGCAGATATCCTTGCGGATGTTGAAAAGCGAGCAAAGGTTAGCTTTGGTGATAAGGTTGAGTTTGCTCTTCAGAATAAGATAAGAAACGGAAAGCTCATGGTAGATCAGGGTATTATTGCCGGATGTGCCGGAGGCGGTTTTGAAAATATTTGTGCAGCTGCCGACATTCTTAAGGGACACTTCATTGGAAATGACAGATTTACACTTAGTGTATATCCTGCATCAACTCCTATCTTCATGGAGGTTGTAAAGAACGGCGTTGCAGCAGCAATCCTTGAGACAGGAGCAATCCTTAAGACTGCTTTCTGCGGACCATGTTTCGGTGCCGGAGATACACCTGCAAACAATGCATTCAGCATCAGACATTCCACCAGAAACTTCCCTAACCGCGAGGGATCAAAGGTTCAGAACGGCCAGGTTGCATCTGTTGCCCTTATGGACGCAAGGTCCATAGCAGCTACAGCGGCTAATCAGGGTGTGCTCACTCCTGCTACCGAGTTTGACGGAGAGATTAATAAGTACAAATATCACTTTGACAGCGAAATCTATAAGAATAGAGTATTTGATTCCAAGGGCGTAGCTGATCCATCAGTAGAACTTCAGCTTGGACCCAATATCAAGGATTGGCCTACTATGGTTGCTCTTACTGATAATCTTTTACTCAAGGTTGTATCAGAGATTCATGATCCTGTAACCACAACGGATGAGCTTATTCCTTCCGGAGAGACCTCTTCATACAGATCAAATCCTTTGGGACTTGCTGAGTTCACTCTTTCAAGAAAGGATCCTGCTTATGTGGGACTTGCCAAGGAAGTATACGGAGAGGAACTTAAGAGACGTGAAGATGCTTCTCTTGACCAGATGAGTGAGGAGACTGCTCTTGCCATCAAGACTGTCAGGACACAGTTCCCGGATGCAAATAACAGTAATACAGGTATAGGATCAACTATATTTGCTGTTAAGCCAGGAGATGGATCAGCCAGAGAGCAGGCAGCATCCTGCCAGAAGGTTTTGGGCGGATGGGCAAACATTGCCAACGAATATGCTACCAAGAGATACCGCTCCAATCTTATAAACTGGGGTATGCTTCCATTTATAATTGAAGAGGGAGAGCTGCCATTCAAGAATAAGGATTATATTTTTGTTCCAAACATCAGGAAAGCAGTGGAGAATAAGGACGAAGTCATTAAGGCATACGTGATTTCAGGGGATACACTTACAGGTTTTGACTTAAAGCTTGGAAATCTCACAGATGATGAGAGACAGATCATCCTTGATGGTTGTCTAATTAATTATAACCGCGTAAAATAATAGGGAAGCGCCGCAGGTTGCGGCGCTTTTTCTGCAGAAACACAGCATTTTTTACCACCCTTTAGTCAGTATATGTGATTTGCATAGAAGCCGCTATGGTGCTAATATATGGGACATGAATACAAATATTAATGGACTTAGTATTAATTATATAGATGAGGGAAGCGGTACGCTTCTTATAATGCTTCACGGATGGGGATCCAACATAGATCTTTTTTCGGGAGTTATTTCTTTTGCCAAAAAATCCTACCACGTAGTGGCCATGGATATGCCGGGATTCGGGAAGAGCGATGAGCCAAAGGAACCCATGAATGTGGATGCCTATGTGAATTTTGTGCTGGATTTCATAAAAAAGCTCTACCCTGAGGAGAAGGAGATAATTTTCCTGGGTCATTCCATGGGGGGAAGAATAATAATAAAGCTTGCCTCAGGAATCCACGATGGAAGAATTAAGGCGGATTTCTCCATTCCCAAGATAATTCTTACGGATTCCGCCGGAATAGTACCGGTTAAGACTGAATCTCAAAATAAGCGGACAAAGAGATATAAATTCTACAAGAATCTCATTACCAAAAGCGGACTTATAAAGGTGTATCCCGCCGCTCTTGACAAGCTTCAGAAGAAATTCGGAAGCGCTGATTATGCAGCAGCATCACCTGTCATGAGGAAGTCCCTTGTAATGAATGTAAATGAGGATCTGCAGGAATATATGCCTTCGGTTACAATGCCGGCTCTTTTGATATGGGGGGATCAGGATACAGCGACACCTCTGTCGGATGGTAAAAGAATGGAAGAACTCATGCCTGAAGCGGGACTTGCTGTGATAAACGGAGCAGGTCACTATACATTCCTGGATAACCCTTATCTGTACAACAGAATTCTTGGGAGTTTTCTTGGAATCAAGGATTGAACGGAGAAATAAAAAATGCAGATTGTTTTGACTATTATTCTGGTGGCAGTTTACGGTGCCGTCGTTGTCCTGGGACTTCGCTATTACACTCACATGTTGCAGCTTTCCAGCTATCAGTTTCAAGGATATTTCAGATTTCTTTCAAGTATACAGAGCAAATACGGGTTGCATATAGGAGCCATGTGTACGCTGATCGCCAGCGGTTTTATCCCGGCAGAAGGCGGAAGAACAGTGCTTCTTATATTGACAATTCTATTTCTGGTATGTGCTCTTTTCATGTATCTTCCAAAGCCTGCCAAGAAAAAGTTTGTGATCACAAAGCGTGTTGAGAGACTGTTTGTCACATATGCGGTTTTGGCGCTGATCCTTGGAGTAATTAGTATAATTATCGGAGGAAAGGCTGCTGCGATTATCTGGGGAGTCTATATCGGACTGTTCCCTCTGGTCACAGCTCTTTGTAATCTGATCAACAAGCCGATTGAACAGAGAATAAACCGGTACTATATAGATGATGCCAAAAGAATCTTAAGAGAACACGAGGGACTTAGGATAATCGGCGTAACCGGCAGCTTTGGAAAGACCAGTGTAAAGTATTACCTTACCACTCTTTTGTCAGAGGGCTTCAGAGTACTGATGACACCGGAAAGCTACAATACACCTATGGGAATTGTAAGGACCATCAGGGAGAATCTTAAGCCCACCCATGAGATTTTTGTATGTGAAATGGGGGCAAGACATCTCCATGATATAAAGGAAATCACTGACATTGTTCATCCCGATGACGGAATACTGACCTCCATAGGACATCAGCACCTGGAAACCTTCCATTCGTTGGAAAACATCATAAGTACCAAGTATGAGCTTCTTGATGCCGTTGATGAGAAAGCAAAGGCTGAAGGCGGGGCAGATGCCGGTAAGCACCTTAAATTTGTAAACGGAGACAATGATATCATCCGTGCAAATATGAAATACAAAGACGCTATTTCCTACGGATTGTCGGAGGGGTGCGATTTTAGAGCAACGGGTATTAAGGTTACAAGCGCAGGAACAGCATTTACTGTTACTTCTCCCGATGGAGAGACCGCAGAATACAATACAAAGCTTGTGGGCAAACATAACGTTGAAAATATTGTCGGTGCCATAGCTGTAGCCAACAGCTTTGGTATTCCCATGGCCAAGCTTAAGATGGCGGTGAGAAGACTTCAGTCTGTTCCTCACAGATTGGAGCTTAATAAGCACGGAAATGTATCTATTCTGGATGATGCATATAATTCAAATCCTAACGGAGCAAAAGTGGCTCTTGAGACACTGGCTCTTTTTGAGAATAATGTGAAGATACTTGTAACTCCCGGTATGGTTGAGCTGGGAGCCAAGGAGGACGAGTACAATGCCGAATTCGGCAGACAGGCAGCAGCGGTCTGTGATTATATAATACTTGTGGGAGAAAAACAGACAAAGGCCATAAAGAGCGGTGCTCTTGAGGCGGGCTTTGATCCCGAAAGGCTGTTTGTGAAAAACAGTCTGAATGAAGCGACAGCTCTTATGTATGAGCTTGATGCCGGAAGAGAAAAGGTTATACTTTTGGAGAATGATCTGCCTGACAATTATTAATGAGTTTCAGGTATTAGTGAAAGGAAGATAAGGATTTATGAAGTTAAAAGTTGCTGTATTATTCGGAGGAAAAAGTACTGAGCATGAGATTTCCATTATCTCTGCAATTCAGGCAATAGGGAGCATAAATAAGGAAAAGTATGAGGTAATCCCCGTATACATGACCAAGAATAATGATTACTACGTTGGTGAGGATATAGATAAGATTGAGGAATATGCCCATATTCCGCAGCTTCTGTCCAAGAGCACCCAGGTGATCTGGATAAAGGATAAGGACAAGGTATCACTTGTAAGATATCCCATGAAGAAATTCGGAAACAATGTGATAACAGATGTGGATGTAGCTTTCCCTATCGTTCACGGAACAAATGTTGAGGACGGCACTTTGCAGGGATTTTTGGCTACACTGGGACTTCCGGTGGTTGGCTGTGATGTTCTCTCCTCAGCGGTGGGAATGAATAAATACGTAATGAAGACTGTTCTTAAGGACAACGGAATTCCTGTTCTGGACTGCAAGTGCTATACCTGGAAGGATTATGAGGATGTGGATGGTCTTGTGGAAAAGATTGAGAAGGAATTCAAATATCCTGTGATAATAAAGCCTCTTAATCTTGGTTCAAGTATCGGAATCAAGAAAGCCTCAGACAGAGAGGGACTCCTTGAGGCCCTGGATCTTGGATTTGAGTTTTCCAAAAAGATACTTGTTGAGCCGGCAATAACCGAGCTTAAGGAAATAAACTGCTCTGTTCTTGGTGACTATGAGTCAGCTCAGGCCTCCGAATGTGAAGAGCCTGTTAACTCAGATGATATTCTCAGCTTTGAGGATAAGTACATCGGAGGGGCAAAGGGCTCTGCCAAGGGCACTAAGAGCGGCGGCAGCAAGGGAATGGCTTCCCTTAAGAGAAAGATTCCCGCAGATATTACCCCCGAAATGCGTGATGAGATCAGAAAGATGGCTGTAGATGCTTTCATCTGTCTTGGCTGTTCCGGAGTTTCCAGAATTGACTTTATGCTTGATAAAGCTACAAATAAAGTATATCTCAACGAGATCAATACTATTCCGGGATCTCTTTCCTTCTATCTCTGGGAGCCTCTTGGAATGAAGTACCAACAGCTTTTGGATAACATGATCGAGCTTGCGTTAAAGGCAGACAGAGAGAGCCACAAGGTGGTATATTCCTTTGAGACAAATGTGCTTGAAGGCGTTCATTTGGGCGGCGGAACCAAGGGAGCAAAGGGCTGATCAAATAAATAGAAAGAGGCAGGGGTTATGATACGACTTGTTTTAGCTGTACTTTTTGTAGTTGTGTTTTTGATTGTTTCTCTTCCAATACAGGGAGTTCTTTGGATAGTGGGAAAGATTAATCCCTGGACCAAGAAGACTGTATCACTGGCAATAGTCGGATGGGCGTTTAATGTGGTATCTTTTATCAGCGGTGTAAAGAGGACAGTGATAGGCGAAGAAAATGTTCCAAAGGATACAGCCGTTTTATACGTGGGAAATCATCGCAGTATTTTTGATATAGTACTTACGTATCCAAGAGTTCCGAGGCCTACAGGCTTTATCGCCAAAAAAGAAATACTTAAAGTGCCGCTTTTAAACATCTGGATGATATATCTGGATTGTCTTTTTCTTGATAGAAGTGATCTGAGAAAAGGATTGGAGATGATTCTGGAAGCCATAGAAAAGGTCAAGAACGGCATTTCAATCTTTATTTATCCTGAGGGGACAAGAAATAAGACAGATCAGCCTCTCGGAGAGTTTCACAAGGGAAGCTTTAAAATTGCACAGAAGACAGGATGCCCCATTGTTCCTGTAGTTTTAACGCACACAGATAATGTTTTGGAGAAGCATTTCCCTTTTATTAAGAGCGCAAAGGTGACTATAGAGTATTGCAAACCAATTGTCATGAGCGAACTTTCCAAGGAAGATCAGAAGAATATCGATCTTTATGTAAAAGATGTAATAGAAAAGACCTACGTAAAAAATCTGAACAGTTAAGCCTTATTATTTTGGGAGAACAGTCATGCTTTTGATCAAAGGCGGATATATGATAGATCCTCAAAGTGGGGATGAAGGAATCAGGGATATCTATATTGAAGACGGAAAGATTGAGCGGATATGCGAACCTGATCTTGAAAGCGGGAAGAGTGAAGATACAAAAGCTACAGTAATAGATGCCTCAGGAAAAGTAGTTGCACCGGGGCTTATAGACTGTCACGTTCATTTCAGAGATCCCGGGTTTACATATAAAGAAGATATTGAGACCGGGGCAAAAGCTGCGGCGAAGGGCGGTTTTACCAGCGTAGTTATGATGGGAAACACTAAGCCCTGCTTTGACAATGCAAATACTGTAAAGGATGTCATTGAACGGGGAAAGGCCACGGGAATAAAGGTTTATGCCTGCGGTAATGTCACCCGCGATATGGCGGGAAAAGAACTGGTGGATATGGATGAGCTCCTGGATGCGGGAGCGGTTCTTTTTACCGATGACGGGAAGCCGATTACCGATGAAGCCCTGATGGAAAGGGCCTGCAGGGAAGCGGCTAAGAGAAATAAAGTAATCAGCCTCCATGAGGAGAATCCCGAGTTTATTAAGGATAATGGTGTAAATGCCGGTGAAGTTGCCCAAAAGCTTGGGCTTGAGGGCTCTGACAGAGAAGCGGAAATATCCATGGTGCGCAGGGATATTGAGATAGCACGGCGCACAGGTGCCAGGTTAACGGTGCAGCACATCAGCGCAGAGGAGTCTGTGAATCTTATCAGGCAGGCCAGGGCAGAGGGAGTTGATGTTCATGCCGAGGCTACGCCCCATCATTTTACCCTTAACCAGAACGCTGTTTTGAAATTCGGGGCACTGGCCAAAATGAATCCGCCTTTAAGGCTTGAGAGCGACAGACAGGCCATAATAAAGGGGCTTAAGGATGGCACAATAGAGATGATCGCCACGGATCATGCACCTCATTCAAGAGAAGAAAAGGGCAAAGAGTTAAGGCTTGCGCCCAGTGGAATAACAGGTCTTGAGACATCTCTTGGACTTGGAATCAGGGAACTGGTTAATCCCGGGTATCTGACACTTAAGGAGCTTCTTGAAAGAATGACCGTGGGAAGTGCAAGAGTGTATGGAATGGATGCGGGATACATTAAAGAGGGTAAAAGTGCGGATCTTGTCATTTTCGCACCCGATGAGGAATGGAGTTTTGTTCAGAGTGTATCCAAATCATCGAATACTCCTTTTTTAGGGGAAAGACTCCCCGGAAAGATTTATGCCACAATCTGTGACGGAAATATTGTTTATGACTGCTTTTAATGAATGGGAGAAAAAGTATGGCAGAGAAGATGAAAAAAGAGGCAAAGGTTCTCAGTCAGAGACTGCTTGCCGAAGGGATATATGACATATGGCTGGAAACACCCATTGCATCAGCAGTAGTTCCCGGACAGTTTGTGGGAGTTTATCCGGTAAATAAGGCAACTCTTTTGCCAAGGCCCATCAGTATATGTGAGGTAGATGCGGCGAGATCGGCTATCAGACTGGTATACAGAGTGGTTGGATCGGGAACCGCCGAGTTTGCTCTTTATCAGCCGGGGGATTACATGATGATCCTTGGTCCTCTGGGGAATGGTTTTCCTCTTGATAAGGCAGAGGGAAAGAAGGTTGTAGTGATGGGAGGCGGAATAGGAGTACCTCCTCTTCTTGAAACTGCAAAAAGGCTCTCCGGGCAGAAAAAAGCCATATCGGTATCCGCAGTGATGGGCTACCGCAATGAAGATACTTTCCTTACCGAGGAGTTTCAGAAGTATTCGAGATTATATATTGCATCGGAGGATGGAAGCATCGGAACAAAGGGAAATGTTCTTGATGCCATGGGACAGCAGAACGTTGATTGTGATGTGATATTTGCCTGCGGCCCTATGCCGATGCTAAGAGCTATAAAAGGATATGCCGGTGAAAAGAAGATAAAGGCTTATCTTTCACTGGAAGAGAGAATGGCCTGTGGCGTTGGAGCCTGTCTTGGATGCGTTTGCAAGACCAAAGACATAGATGAACATTCCAAGGTTAAAAATGCCAGGATATGTACGGATGGGCCGGTATTTGATGCCGATGATCTGGATCTTTAATTTAAGGAGCTTATGAATGAAAACATCAGTGACGATAGCAGGAGTTGAATTTAAAAATCCGGTAATGACGGCATCCGGAACCTTTGGCTCCGGAATTGAGTATTCTGAATTTGTGGACCTCAACAGCCTGGGAGCTGTGGTTACCAAGGGAGTAGCCAATGTTCCGTGGCCGGGAAATCCCGTTCCGAGAGTTGCGGAAGTATACGGCGGAATGTTAAACGCCATAGGACTTCAGAATCCGGGAGTGGATGTTTTTATCGAAAGAGATCTGGAGTTTTTAAAAAAATATGACACCAAGGTCATAGTAAATGTGTGCGGGAAGTCTGTGGAGGATTATCTTGAAGTTGTGGAACGGCTGGGGGATCAGAACCGGGTCGACATGCTTGAGATAAACGTTTCCTGTCCCAATGTAAAGGAGGGTGCCATAGCCTTTGGACAGAACAAGGATGCTCTGTACGATATAACAAGCCGGATCAAGGCTAAGGCAAAGCAGCCTATCATTATGAAGCTAAGCCCCAATGTTACCAGCATTTCCGAGATGGCAAAGGCGACAGAAGCTGCCGGCGCGGATGCTGTTTCACTTATCAACACCATAACGGGGATGAAGATAGATATACATAAGAGAAAATTTGCGCTGGCTAATAAGACAGGCGGTCTTTCAGGGCCTGCTATCAAGCCGGTTGCAGTGAGAATGGTCTATGAAGCTTCTCATGCGGTAAATATTCCGGTCATTGGAATGGGAGGCATTGCTACAGGAGATGATGCCATAGAGTTTATTATGGCAGGGGCTGCAGCGGTAGCAGTGGGAGCCATGAATTTCCATGACCCCTATACAACAAGGAATGTCATTGAAGGAATAGAAAAGTACATGGATATGTACAAAATTGAAGATATCAACGAGCTAAGAGGTATCGTTGAGTAAATAATAATAAGTTAACGGGGATGGTTCTGAATCAGGACCATCCCCGTTAACGATTCTTTTTGTTACTAGCAACTATTATTCAGTTGACTCTTTTCCTGTTAACTGGTCAAAGCCTTTCATGACTGCGTCATAGGTCTGCTGTGAAATATCCGGGAGCTTGCCGCCCCAGGTCTTTTCAGCCTGAGCAAATCCCTTTTCAAAGGCTTGTCTCATATTTTCCAGTTTCTCAGGATCGTCGCCGGCCAGAGCTTTTGCAAAATCAAGGATACGCTCGGAAGTCTGATTTACTCCCCAGTATCCGTCCTCGGCAATATCAGCCTGTGCCTGAGCTTTTGTGGCTGCGTCTACCGTGAAATCCCCTTTTGCAAGAAAACTCCAGATGGAATCATCCTTGTCAGAGTTGGCTATGCCATAGTTTTTAGCCTGCTTGCCCATCAGCTTGTGGACGATGTCAAGAAGCTGCTGCTGAC
>JAEEGF011256375.1_pt1 | contig 12739 bp, 7 predicted proteins | sample 9134171 | NCBI WGS metagenome assembly JAEEGF01 (sample SAMN16246542, study PRJNA631951) | gut metagenome | biome: gut microbiome; feature: rumen; material: AP-attached | host: Bos | place: Iran: Karaj | collected 2018-10 | reverse complement strand
TCGCCCGCAACACCATCAAGAATATCGGCTACGTGAACCCCGACCTGCAGTTCGACTACAAGGGCTGCGCCGTGCTCGTCGCGATGGACAAGCAGTCCCCCGACATCGCGCAGGGCGTGGATGCCAAAGCCGCCGACGGCAAGAAGGATGACAAGCAGGGCGCCGGTGACCAGGGCATGATGTTCGGTTACGCCGTGAACGAGACGCCGGAGCTGATGCCGCTCCCGATCAGCCTCGCCCACAAGCTCATGGAAAAGATCCAGGAACTCCGCGAATCCGGCGCCATCAAGTGGCTCCGTCCGGATGCCAAGTCCCAGGTGACGGTGGAATACGACGAGAACGACAAGCCCGTGCGCGTGGACACTGTCGTGATTTCTACCCAGCACGACGAATTCGTGAAGGGCAAGGAACTCAAGCACGCCGTGATCGAAAAAGAAATCATCGAGAAACTCATCAAGAAGGTCATCCCGGCCAAGCTCCTCGACAAGAATACCCGCTACCTCGTGAACCCGACCGGCAAGTTCGTCGTGGGCGGCCCGCACGGCGACTGCGGCCTCACCGGACGCAAGATTATCGTGGACACCTACGGCGGCATGGGCCGCCATGGCGGTGGCGCGTTCAGCGGCAAGGACCCCTCCAAGGTGGACCGCAGTGCAGCATACGCTGCCCGCTACGTAGCCAAGAACATCGTGGCTGCAGGCCTCGCCTACCGTTGCGAAGTTCAGCTCGCCTACGCCATCGGTTACAGCAAGCCCGTGTCCGTGCTGGTGAACACGTTCAATACCGGCAAGATCGACGACCGCAAGATTGAAGAAATCGTTGCGAAGAACTTCGACCTCTCCCCGGCAGGCATCGAGAAGATGCTCGACCTGCGTAAGCCCGGCTACGTAGCGACCGCCGCGCTCGGCCATTTTGGCCGCACGGGTGCTCGCTTCACGTGGGAAAAGACGGACAAGGCAAATGCGTTGAAGAAAGCAGCGAAAATATAACGACCGCTCGTTTTAAACGGCGCAAGCCTAGCGCAAGATATGAAAACGGCCCCGAGATTTCGGGGCTATTTCTTTTACATACTGAAACTATTCGCGTTTATTTCACTGCGGTAAAGTAGCTCCTGCTTGCGCCCGGGGCGGTAACGCGTACCAGGTACACGCCCGCGGGGAGGCCCGCGGTCAGTTCACGCGTGTCGCGGAGCATCGTCTGCGAGACATTTTCCACCTTGCGGATAAACCTGCCATCGGTCGCATAGACGCTCACGCTGTACGCCCCCTGCTGGAGCGACAAACCCGAAAGTAGCGGAATCGCATCCGGCTTCGTGGTATCGCCCGAGCTCGTGTCGCCGACAGCCGTATCCTTCTTCGTGGTATCCGGCGCGGCAATCTCCTTCACGAGCGTCACGTCGAACTGGTCGATGTTCGGGCCGTCCTTTTCGGCAAGCGTCGCAAACTTCACGCCGTTCTCGCCCGCCGTAAGCTTGAGCGAGACTTCCTGCGTTTTCCAGGTGCTCCACGCGCCCGTCTTCTCGAACACGCTCGTCGCCGTGTCTATTGCAGAAGAAATCACCAGGCTGCGGTCCTCGCTAGAACCGTTAGCGAAATCGATTTCGAACTTGTATTCGCCCGCCACGTCGACCTTCACGGGCACAACCACGCTTCCGCCCTTGTCAAAGTTCACGTAGGCATCGCCATGGTAGCCTGCATTCGAAGTTTCGATAAAACTGTTCGTCGCCGAACCCTTGTCCGCCTGGTACTGCCTGTCGGGAGTCGGGGGCGGCGGCTCCACATAGTTCGCGTCGCATTCCGTGGGGCTCTTGAGGGTCGCCCCCGCATTCGCCTTCACGGCGGCTTCCACCTCGCTTGCCGGCAGCATGAAGCCCGTATAGTCGTAGGGCGGCGTGAACGACTTTCCCGTGCCCTTCGTGTTGCCCGAGCAGTTCGTAAAGATGTTGTCGATGGTCTCGTTCACGCCGGTGCCGTTCGCGTTCCCGGTGTAAATCGGGTTAGCCTCGTTGATGAACACGTTACGCTCGGTACGCACCGTGCACATGTGGCCCGCCGAAACGCCCAGCACGTCTGTACCGCCCGTGACGCTCGCATCGCCGGTGAGGAGATTGTTCACCACATGCACGTTCCCATAACGGCAGCGCGGCTTCCTCTGGTTCGCCGCCTTCCACCAGTTGAACATGTAGGTCACGTTCAGCTTGCCTTCGCTCACGGGTTCGTTGTCGGAACTGCCAATGAGGTTCGAGAGGTTGTGCGTGCTCTTTTTCTTGTAGCCGAAGATGCACCACGTAAACGTTACGTTGTCTGCACCCTTCACCACGTCGGCGTTGCCGTCCTGGCCGTCCCAGAATTCGCAGTGGTCAATCCAGATGTTCTTGGAGCCGTCGTTTTCGATGGTGAGGTTGTCCCACGCCTGGTCGGCATTGCTGCCCGGGCCCTGGATGACGATGTTGCGGACAATGATGTTCGATGCCTTGCTGATGTGGATGGGAGCCTTCAGGAGCGTACCCGGCCTGAGGCCGATAATCGTCTTGTTGGAGCCGGTGATGTTCAGACGGTCGCCGGACGTGCCGCTCCAGCCGTTGCCGAGGGTACCGTCGATGTAGATGACCCGCGGCGAGGAATCCTTCGCGTACTTTTGCAGGTCGGCGAAAGTCGTTACCGTAATGGGTGTTGCGTTGCCGCCGCCCGTCACCTCGAAGGGGGTCGACGTACGGCCCGAACGGGTCGCCCAGCCGATGGGCTTGCACTGGTCCACCGCAGCGGACGCACATACCGCGAGCCCGCACAAAACGGCAATAACTTTGGAAGGAACTTCAAACATCCCGCATACTCCTTGTACAACCAACTTTTTTATAAATCTATCCTTTTTTCACGCAAAAAGGGCGACTTCAGCAAAAAATTGCTTTTACAAGTTGTCCACAGACAACGGCAAAAACGGCGCAAGATGCCGCAAAACTAGCGCTGTTCTACCGTCAGGCCCTTGTCGCGCAGGAGCTTGAGCACGTTATCGCCCTTCCCCGCCATGTGAGCGGCCCCCACTACGACAAACACTTTACGGTCCTGCGCAAGGAAGGCCGCAACGGAATCCGCCATCGTCCTGTTGCGGGCAATGTAGACGAGATCCTCGATTTGCGCTTCCAGCAGGGAATCCGTAGCGCTACCTTCAGGTTCCATGTACATGGCTTCCCGGAAAAGCGAATCATCGCCCTTTACCCAGGCGCCCATCATCAGCGTGACGGAGGAATCCATCAACTGCATCTGGTTCAGCGTGCTCTTGAGGTAGTAAATGCCGAGCGAATCCGGGAGGCCCTCCCCCACAAGCACGGCAATCTGGTCTGCAGCCGACTCAAGAGAAACTACCTTCTTCTTGGATTCCTGCGCACTACGCAAGAAGTAGAAATCTATCCCGAGATTCGGATCGAAACCGAGCCGCATTATGGCAACGGAACTGAGCGTCATTGCCGCAGACCAGGGCTTGAAGCCATAGAGGACTTCCGGGGCAAGATACCACGAAGCGCAGACGCTATCGAGTTGCTTCTTGACATCCTTGGGCAAGACCTGCGCCAAGGATTGCCCCGCGGGCAGTTTGCCCCGCAGTTCCGACTGACGGGCAATTTCCATAAACACAGCAGTATCGGTCATGTCGAGTTCCACCGCAAGTTCATCGGAACGGTCGAACGCATTTGTAATCGCCGTATCTAGCGGGTAGAACGCGGAATCCGCAAAATGGACGCTCCCCAGCAGGTATACGCTGGAATTGGAATCCGAAACCTGCCATAGCATGTGCCTTGCGCGCTGGTATCTCGTCAAAAGCTCTTCTTCGGAAACTGCATCCTCAGAAACAGCATTTTCATTCGTTCCTTCTGCAGAAGCATCCTTTTTAGAAACCGCCTTCTCGGATGAGGCACAGCCCGCAAGCAAAGCCATCAAGGGCAAGCAAACCAGCGTAATCCTAGACAACATAGCAACCCCCTTTAAAGAACATACAAGGCAAGGAACACCGTAAACGCCGCAAAGAAGAGCGCCACGGGAACCAGGAACCAGAAGCAGTAAAAACCTATCTTCAAGTCATAGAACCACATTTTCCACCACCCACGGCGAGTCTTGCTGATTTCGGCGCGACACTCGGGGCAGATATTGCCCACCTTGTTGCGCACGCGGATAGCCATGTTGCTCTGCAAGGGGGACATACCCACCTTGTCGTTGAATTCTTTATTGCATTTCGAACAAATTGCCTGCATGCCTGTGAATATAGTAATTAGTTGGCAGTAGGCAGATGGCAGTAGGCAGTGGGCAGCGGGCAGAGGGCAAAAGGCCGGTTATTTCCGCTTGGCGGCGATAAGCACGGTGGACCCGAGAATCAGGAGTATGCCCGCGATAAGCCTGCCCGTAAGGACTTCCCCAAAGACAAGTACGCCTATCGTCACCGCAGTCACGGGTTCAAGCGCCCCGAGAATCGCCGTAGGCGTAGACCCGATAATCTTGACCGCCTTCACCATGAATATGAGCGAAAGCACCGTCGGCACAAGCCCGAGCATGAATCCCCACCCCCACGAACTTGCCTGCGTAAACACCGGCGGGAGGCCCGAACCGAGCGTTACCGAATAAAGCAGCAGGAAAACGAGGCAGAAGCAGATGGCGTAGAACGTCATCTTCACGGAGCCCATCTGCAACTTGATGCGGTTCGCCATCACCATGTATATCGCGTAAGAAATCGAAGAGGCGAAAACAAGCATAAGACCCACTGTACTGAGCGGCACGCCATCGCCACCGCGATAGAGGAGAGCCACGCCTACCATAGAGACTGCAATCGAAACGATGGACCAGGTCTTGATTTTCTCCTTGAAGAACACCGCCATGAGCACCGAGACTTCTAGCGGATAAAGGAACAATAGCGTTGAAGCAAGCCCCGCGTCCATGTACTTGAACGAAGCATAATATGTAAGCGAACTCACCGCAAAGAGGAATCCGAACGCGACAAGCGCACCGAATTCGCGGAATGAAATTTTAAAGTGCGAGCCCTTCGCAAGAATCACCACAAAAAGGAGAAGTGCTGCCGTGAAGAAACGGTAAAAGAGAACCGTCTCCGGCGAGTAATTTTGAGCGTACAAATGCAATGCGCCCAGCGGGTTCGTGCCATAGCAAATGGCAGAAAGGGCGGCGAAGGCAAAGCCTTTCATTACAAAGTTGTTTTTTTTCATACAAAATACTAAAAAGAACCCTATTGTAAACAAACTTTTCTAATTTTGCCGTCAAAATTAAAAAAAAAGGAGATGTTCGGTGAATATCAAGCACCTATCTACTGCAGCTTTATGTGCTGCTTTTGCTATTTGTACAACATCCTGTAGCAACGAAGACCCAGCATCCAACGACATCTATAGTATTGTCAGCAAGCTGGATCCGGATAATTGCAACGACAAAACCGAAGGAAGCTTGAACTTCGTGAAGTCCGAAGCCACGATGTACGCGTGTTCTGAAGGCGAATGGATCGCCATGAACGACCACGAAGCAATTCAGTACCGTTGCACATCAAAGGAACTGGATGACAAGTCTGGCTTTGCGATTATATGCGATGGGGATACCATCGGCACAATCAAGAACGGGATAAACGGTACCGACGGCAAGGACGGAAGCAACGGTACGAATGCCGATATGGAAAAAATCCAGAAGGATATTGACTCAAAGCTCAGCAGTGCCTCCGCCAAGAATCAAAAGGACATTGACAATGCTCTCAATAGCTTGAGTTCCGCCTCTGCCAAGAACCAGAAGGACGTTGATGACGCCCTCAAGAGCTTCAGCAGCGCCTCTAGCAAACTCGACGAAGATATCGACAGCAAGTTCAACGACGCCTACAGCAGCTGGAACGCAGCACTTGAAAACAAGTCTTGCTCCATCGAAAAAACAGATCGCGACGACGAAACGGCTATCATCACCGTGACAATCCGTTGTGGCGAAGCCGAAACCGAGATGGAAATCCCGTTCACGCCCGTGAACGAGAACCTCGCCAAGGTGTACAAGAAGCATGTTGTCGTACGTTTCCCGGTGCAGGCCAACAAGGAAACAAAAACCGATGACATCTACGAAGAAATCTGGAAGAACCTCAAGGGTGGCGACAATGCAGAACTCACCGTGACGGACCTTGACGAAAAGTTCGCCCCGAGCGGCAAGGTGTTTATGCAGGACTTGTTCGCCTCTGCCAATAAATCCTTTGTGACAATCGAAGAAACTAACGAAAAGACGGTGGAATACAAGGTTGCTCGCCTCGAAGGGGATCTCGACATCACGAACCTTACAACCCCGGTTGTGAAGCTCCGTGTCAAGTTGAGCTTGAGTAACAACGCTTTCGGCGCCTTTGGCGGATTTGGCTCGAACGCAATGGATGTCATTTACAACGCCTATGCAGACTTGTCCGATGCGTCCGATACGGTTGTCATCGACTTCTTGACCGACTACAAGGCCGCCCGCGTAAAGAAGTTGGTTGACGATGGTAACGGTTTTGGTGTTGCAAACGAGCAGGCAAACAAGGAACTTGCCGGTGCACTTTATTTGGAAAACAGCGAAGAATATCCGTCTTTCGAACATTATGCCCCCGATCAGATTGGCCTGGCCGAAAACTTCAACAGTATCGCCTGGGTGATGGCCCTCATTGACCAAAAGGACAAGACTCCGGGCTTTAACTCGGTCTATAATGCTTTCCGCAATGTCTTTGCCGAAAACGGCAACTTTAACACCGCCGTCAATACGACTTACGCAGGCAAGGAACACAGCATGTTCTTTGTTGATTACCTCGCTTTGCTTATCGACGCGAACTTCTTCAAGTGGAACCAAATGCAGAATGGCGACTATACTGCTGAAACGAATGTCTGGAGTGGTACGGATGCCGTCTATTACAAGATTTTGCAGAATGGATTTGTGGAAGCCTATAAGCTTAAAGTCGAAGACGCAAAAGTTTTCAATGATCCGTCTGGCTATAGCAGCAAGGTATATAAGTCTGATGTCAAAGGGGGATATTTCCATTACTTTGAATATATCGAAAACGAACAAGTTTGGTATCCTGTAACACTTTGGGCTGTAGGTGTTGCAACGGTGGAAAAAGATTGCGATGAAAACGCAGTTAATTCGACCTTCTTCTATAGCTTTGATGGTCTTGATGAAAATGCCGTTTGTGTATGCGACAATGGAAACTGCGGCTGGCAAGATACTGAAAATGTATGCTTGGGCCGTAGTGAAGGCGATAAGGGATCGGCGTTCTTTGACGGGGAAATTCAAGAGTATGAGTGCGTCAAAGAGGAATGTAATCTGTCCGCTTCTTCTTGCGATAATCTTGGACTAGTGCCTAGTGCTCCGAGCTCTTCGGGTTCTTCCGGAGAATATTCTGAACAGGACGGCATAACCCCGGAAGAACAGGCCAACAATCCGGAATCCAAGCTTTACCTCGGTGAATGCAGCGCTACTGTAAACGAAGGCAAAGAAAAGCTGTTCGACACCAAGAATGCGGAACTTGCCACGGCAACGAGCAAAACAACCTTTGTATGCGATGGTTCCAAATGGAGAAAGAAAGATGATCATGACGAGGAATATGGAATATGTACAAAAACCGTGATGGAAAAGGGCGAAGTCAAGGCAGAATCTGGTTCCGAATTTTATAAGTGCGATTACCTTGATAACGAGAACAAATACAAATGGATCCCAGCTGAATGGACTGACTCGTATTTGGGAAAAGCTTGCTGTAAAGGCTATGTCAATGAAAAAGTGGTTACTGAATCCGGTTATGAATATGTTTGTGAAGAAAATTCTGAATATACAGACAACTGGGGCAACCATATCCATGAATGGCGTGAATTTACCTTTGAAGATATCAATGGCAAATGCGATGAAGATAAGATGAAGAATCAAACCGAAGTAGCTGTTTACGAAGGAATAAAATACAAGTGTAACTACATTTCTGGAGGTTATTCCGGCGGATACTCTTGGGTTAAAGCAAGTGTTTTGGATGAAGACGCTACGCTTGGAATTTGCACGAGAAATCGAAAAAAAGATGCCGCTATAGTCGGTGACGCATACTATGAATGTCTTAATAATGGTAACGCAGAAGGAATCCCCGCAAGTTCTTCCTCCACAGATTGGCTAGAAATTGATGAAAATGAGTACCTTAACGCCAAGTTTGGTAATTGCGATACCGATAGAGGTAATACTAAAAACATTGCAGACATTAAGAGCGAAACCCTCAAGGATGGTGAAAGCCACAGTTTCAAGTGCTCTATAGCTAAAGAAGTCGAATATGGCAATGGTAAGTGGGTTGACGCCTCCACAGACATTGCTCTCGACCAGATTTGCATCAGAGATAACGAAGATGCAACTGTTACCAAAGAAAGCGTAATCTATGTCTGTGCGTACAAGGATGAATCATCCATGTATCAGTGGATTAAACAGGAACTTGAGCAAGAGTAATTGATTCGTACTAGAACATGAAAACATCCCCGCAAATGCGGGGATGTTTTTATTATAAGAGAAAAATTCGGACGAACCGAGCAAAAGATTAAATTGCAAATTTGGTCGCATCAGCCAACTGCACGCTGGCGATGCGGGAAATACCCTTGATTTCCTGCGTCACGCCGTAGAGCATGTCGGCTTCGGCCATGGTACGCTTGTTGTGCGTCACCACGATGAACAAGGTCTGCTTGCTGAATTCGCGGAGCAGCGCCATGAAGCGGCCCACGTTAGCGTCATCAAGCGGGCCGTCGACTTCGTCCAGCACGCAGTACGGCGACGGTTTTTCCATATAGATAGCGAACAGCAACGCCGTTGCGGTCAGGGCATGTTCACCACCGGAAAGCGCCTTGATACCGCGCATCTTCTTGCCGGTCGGGCGCACGTTGATTTCGATGTCCGCATCAAGAATATCGAGCGGCTTGCCGTTCTCGTCGAGCTTTTCCACGAGGCTCATCTTGGTTTCGCCATTCAGGAACAGCTTGCTGAACACGAACTGAAAATTCTTCTGGATGCGCTCGAACGTCTCGAGGTAGCGCTTGCGGGCAATATCGTCGAGCTTGGTGATGGTACGGTCGAGCGATGCGCGGGCACGGTCCAGGTCGTCGAACTGCTTCTCGACTTCTTCCAGGCGCTTTTTCTCGTCTTCGTAATCTTCCATCACGTTCACGTTGATGGGGCCAAGTTCCTTGATTTTCACGCGCAGTTCACGGATTTCACGGTCCGCTTCGGGCTGGGAGTATTCCACACGTTCAATATCGCCGGGTTCTTCCAGGTTCACTTCCCAGTCGGTAAGGATGCGTTCCTTGAGCCTGTCGACATTCGCCTGCAGGGCCTCGCGGCGACGCACGATATCGTTCAGGTCGTGCATCTTCTCGATCATATCGTCACGGAGGCTGTTGACTTCCTTCTGCCATTCATCGATATCGCCCGAAACAAGCTCGTACTTTTCGCGGGCAAGGTCTCGCCTGCTCTCGATTTCACGCAGGGCGGAATCCTTCGCCTGAACCTGGTCGGCAATCCCTTCCACATCGCTACGGAGCTTGTCCATCGCTTCCGCATTCTTCGCGATTTCGTCCTTGCGGTTGACAATCGTATTCCCGAGGAAGTCCATCTGGTCGGCAATATCCTTGAGGCGGCTCGTGTTCTGCGCGAGTTTCGCATTCTTGTCGAGCACGCTCCTTTCAAGTTCGCGAACTTCCTCGTCCTTGTCGCGGAACAACTGTTCCTGCTCGCCGAGTTCATCGTTCACGCGGTCGTACTCGCCTTCGGCACGTTCCGCAGCCTGCGCGGCCTCGGCAAGTTCCGCATCGGAATTCTTGCGTTGTGCGGCTTCATCAATGCGGGCACGCGCGCTGTTGCAGTTGGCTTCGAGCGTCGCCATGCGGGATTCGCAAGAGGCAACCGTATTCTTCTGGATTGCAATGGCGGCATCGCCCCCGTGGAGCGAGTTCTGCTTCTCGCGGATGTCGTCCACCAGCGATTCGAGCATCTGGGTTTCCTCGGCGAGGGTATCCTGTACCCGCTCCTCGTCAGAAAGTTTCTGCGAGAGTTCGCCCTGCACGCCGGCAAGCGCCTGCTGGGCACTTTCAATCTCGTTCTTGCGGCTCAATGTACCCGCGGTCGGCGTTCCCGTAGAAACGAGCCCCGCCGTGCGAACCGTCGCATCCGGGGACACAAAACAGAGGTCATCGTTACCGTAACGTTCGGCAAGTTCCAGCGCCGCATCGAGCGATTCCACCAGGATGTAGCGCGAAAGAATCCCGCGGAGCCATGCCATCGTGGGTTCATCCGCCGTCACGAAATTCGCCATCGGGCCAATCACGCCGTTACCCTCGATGTTGCCCGCAAAGGCAGGGCGCGGCTTAGCCGTGAGCGCCATCAGAGCCTGGCCCACGTTCTCGTTCTTGAGGGAGGCGACAATCTCGCCCAGGCTACCCGCATTGTCGACAATCACGGAATCTAGGATATCGCCCAGCGCGGTTTCTACCAGGTGGGCATATTCAGGTGCGGCGCTAATGCGTTCGGAAAGCAGGCCCTGCGTGAGGTTCGACTTGTTTTCGGCAAGCCAGCGGCTCGCATCGGAGCCCTCGCTAGCAACGCTCTCGAGCACGTCGATACGGGACTGCAGGCGAGCCTCCTCGTTCCTCAGTTCCGCAATGCGGGCAGTAAGTTCGGACTGTTCCGACCGAAGCGATTCAATGCGTTCCTCGCGAACGGATTTCTGCTCCTCGAGATTTTCAATTTCGGTGCGGGCCGTATCCATGCCCTGCTGGATATCTTCCACGGCTCGCAGGGCATCATCGCGCTGCGTACGGAGTGTTTCCAGTTCGCTATTCCAGCCGTCAAGGTTCGACTGGAGCATATCCGTTTCTGCATCGGCACGTTCAAAGCGGGAACGGAGCGCGTTCAGCGCATTCGCCGCCTGCAGGCGCTCGTTCGAGAGTTCCCTCGACCGGGTGCGCAGGTCATCGAGTTTGTCGCGCATCACCTGCAGGGTTTCGCGTTCGCGTTCCAGGATGGCACTCATCTCGTCCATCTCGGAATCGTTACCGAGCGCCTCGTTTTCCTTCTCGAGGCGTTCCTTCTCGGCAGTAAGCTCGCCCACCTTCTGCTCGCTGCGTTCAATCTCGTCCTGGGCCTTCGCGCTTGCCGCCTCGGTCGCAGAGATAGAATCCTTCAGGCGCACGATGTCGTTGTTCAGGTTGTTGAGTTCGATGGTCGCCGCCTGGACTTCGCGTTCCAGTTCACGATAGGCGTTTTCGTCCTCGCTGATATCGAGCTTCTTTTCCTCAATCTTGGTCTGCAGTTCGGTCGCACGCGTCTTTGCGGTCTCGACCTCGTGCTCCATGCGGCGGGACGACGTATCGAGCGTATTGAGCCCTTCCTTGTGGTCCTCGAACTTGTCGATACTCACGGAAAGGTCCAGTTCGCGCAGGCGCTTCGTCAGTTTCTTGTATTCATCGACCTTCTCCGCCTGGGTCTCGTACTGGCGTACGGAACGGCGGGTCGCACGCAGGTTGTCTTCCACGCGGGCCATGTCCATCTGCACGCGTTCCATCTGGCGTACGGCTTCCTTGCGCTGCTGGCGGTACTTGCTCACGCCGGCAGCCTCTTCAAACAATACACGGCGGTCATCCGCCTTGTCGCTCAACACCGCCTTGATCATGTCGGCGTTCATCTGCGAATACGTACTGGAACCCAGGCCCGAGTCAAAGAGCAGGGCATGCACGTCGCGCAACCTGCATTCCTGGTTATTTATCAGATATTCGCCCGAGCCGTCGCGATGGACGCGACGGGTAACAATCACTTCAGAGTATTCAGAGGCAAGCGTGCCATCGCTGTTATCGATAACGATGGAAACCTCGGCAAGGCTCATGGCGGCACGTTCCTCGGTACCGCTGAAAATCACGTCCTGCATCTTGCTCATACGGAGCAAGGCGGCCTTCTGCTCGCCAAGCACCCAGCGGATAGCGTCGGTAATGTTCGACTTTCCGCACCCGTTCGGGCCCACCACGGCGGTAAGACCCTTCGTGGGGAAATTGATTTCTGTCCTTTGCGCAAAGGACTTGAATCCGAAAATCTTTAACTTTGTAATCTGCACTGAATATTAATGTAGTAAAAAAGTATCTACTTGAACTCGTAACGCAGTCCGTGACCTTCCTTGCTATCGGTGATGACCACGTACTCGCTACCGCCCTCAAATTCCACATCGCGGGCAATCAAGGAATCGGAACGGAGCACCGGGCAAACGCAAGATGCATACATCCCGTCCGGGACGTTATCGCATGCACAGCCAATCGTCGTCTTTTCGACAATCCTGAACCGGACATTGAACGTTCCGACCCAGTCCTCCTCGTAGACGCGGCTCTTTTCACCCGGGCGTATCGTATCCTGGATCCACGGCACATACTCGGAACCGTCCTCCGAAACGATATCGATACCGACAATCGTCTTGCTCGACTTGTTCTCTACCTGGAGGCGCGTCGAAGAATCGATAGCCCAGTGGCTGAGACAACCCGTAAACACAGCACAGCAGGCAAGCAAGGCACATAGTACAGACAAACTCTTAAAAGCCTTCATTACTTGCCTCCTTCGCTGCCCGATTTCTCGTAGCGGATACCCTTCGCGGTTATCGTCTTCGAAGCGTTCGCCCCCTGGGAATTCTGCGAGTCAAGCGGAATCAGTTCGGATTTCTTTTCCGGCGTATTCTTCCTCTTGATTTCCTGCGTCTGGAGCGGAGTGGA
>JAEEGF011077165.1_pt1 | contig 12739 bp, 10 predicted proteins | sample 9134171 | NCBI WGS metagenome assembly JAEEGF01 (sample SAMN16246542, study PRJNA631951) | gut metagenome | biome: gut microbiome; feature: rumen; material: AP-attached | host: Bos | place: Iran: Karaj | collected 2018-10 | reverse complement strand
TAGCATCATTAAATGATAATTTACGGTGATGAAGTGGGGATAGTGAAATCGTGAATCGTATGTGAGAGTATGTTATAGATCAATTTAAGTGAGATACAGGCAATCCTAGAACTGAAAGGAAATGACCATGTCCAGAATGATTTCATGTACCAAGTTTTGGAGAAATACATAAACTATTTAAACTTTGGATAGATATTAAATATCCAGATGATATAGAAAAAAAAGAACATGTAAAATGGATGTCTATTTGAGGTGGATGAAATCAAATTTGAAGAGAATTTAGTAATGATTTACTACTACCAATGGCATGATGAATTCGTTTTGATGGTAAAGCTACACCTCACGACCAAGAATCTGAATGATTTTATTGGATGTCTAGTCCATGAAGATTTTTAAATTTTCATAGCTATATGATAGTAGAATATGCTGAATCATATCGTGCGGCTACATTTCCAGTTCGTTGTTTTAAAAATGATGAAGAAAATATTTTAGTTATTGATGATAAAAATATGAATACAGACAATGTTATAATGCTAAAGATATGAGATAAAACATTTGATGTTACTTTGGAGGAAAATTCAGCTACAAAAGCTTTGATTGAAAAATTGAATGAATGAGATGTGGTAGTAAACGCTCGTGAATATTGATGATTTGAAAAAGTAGGAAATTTATGATTTGATTTACCTAGAGCAGATAAACAAATTACAACTGAACCTGGAGATTTAGTTTTGTATCAATGAAATCAAATTTCATTATTCTATGAAAGTAATTCATGGTCGTATACTAAACTCTGAAAAATTCAAATGATTTCTAAAGATGGATTGAAGGAAATTCTATGAGATTGAGATGTAACTTTGGTATTTTCATTACTGAAATAATTGATTTTAGTTTGTACATTATACTCCTTGGGAAAGCACAAGATAATAAATACAGTCTGAATTATCTTAAGTATTATTTTGATTCTATGCATAATTTTTTGATTAAAATGAAATAAAAAATCTGAATGGAATTTTGCGATTATTCCACATTTTATGCTGGATAACAAAAAGGTGGATAAATTTTACGATTTTCTCAAAGATGAATATTATTACGGCTGAGAACCTGAAAAAATAATTCTAATCTCTCCGAATCATTTTCACTCGCAAACAAAAGAAATACTAACTATATGCAAATCTGATAATGTGAGCTATAATTCTAATATGAGAAAATTGACTTCAGAATTTAATGATTTTTGAATGAAGTGTGATGAAGATGGAGAAATCTTTGAATCGTGGTGAAATAGCTTGAAAACAAATGAACATTGAATTTGAGAACATTTTCAGTGGATAAATAAATACTTTCCAAATAGCGAAGTTTTGCCAATCATCTCTCCGTGTTTTCAAATATCTGCTGTAGAAAATATTTTAACGAGCTTGGGAAATCTGGACTGAAATATTTTGGTTATCGCTTCGGTAGATTTTGCTCATTATCAAAATGAACAACAAACATTGCAACACGACCAAAAATCCATAGAAACATTAAAAAGTATGACATTAAATCAGTCAGAATTTGTTGATTGAATTGATGCCGACTGCCCTGCTTGCTTATATTTACTACAAAGTTTAGCGAGCCAAAACTGAAAAAAAGCTGAATTACGATATCGTGATAGTTCCTCTACAATTCTGAATCAAGATATGTGAGCTGAAAATACATCCAGGATTTTTATGTGGTATAAGTAAATCACATGCAAAAAAAATCAGACTTCAAAACTTCTAAAGTTCGTTGACAGAAGAAACATAATTCTTCTATAAAAAGGAATAGTCTGATTTTTTGTTCCTTCATATTATTGGTATGCTCAATTGCTGTGCGATTTGTTCAGAGTTTTGCTGAATGAATGATAAATTTATTCTCTTCATATTCTAACTTACAAGGACAACTACAAAACAATGAGTTAACTTGTGAGCAAGACTGAGAAATTATTTGTACATGAAGTTCTTTAAAAAATATTGAACTTTCATTTTATTCTACTCCAACATATATTGTTGCGTGATGAGATGTAATGCTGAGTAGAAATATCTGATTTTTCGCAAAGAATCAGTGATATGATCGTATCTTCAAAGAGTGAAATTACAATCCACTAAATGAATTTGCAAGCTGTAAATCTGACAACTGCCTGCTTTTCCTAAATCTTGAAAGTCTATTTGCTGAGCCTGATCATGATATTCAAAAATGATGATTCGATTTCCGTTCTAACCCTAAAAATATTGAAACATTGCTACAGTACCGCCAAGGTAGACCACTACTACTAGCATTACCAAATAATCATTTCATTAATTGATGATATCAATGATTAAAGATGACCAAAGAGATACTAGGTGAAAATAATATTTATTCTGTTTGAGCATGATTTAGTAAAGAAGAAAGCAGAGAGATTTTTACTCGGGAAAATAATGATATTAAATTTTGCCTATGAGCATATTCATATGAGTGATGATCAATGAATGTACGTTGATGATTAGTATATTGGAATTACATAAATGAATGAGAAATAAAATCTGATATAGAAAAAATGAAAGATACGAACTGTGATGTGAAAATCATTTCACTACATCGATGAGCAGAATATCGTTTTTCTCCGAACAACTGGCAAAGAAATTTGGCACATAGTTTGGTAGACTCATGAGCTGATTTAATTCTGTGAGGTCATTCGCATATTCCATGAGAATTCGAAATATATAACGGAAAATACATTTTCTATTCTCTAGGAAATTTCATTTTCGACCAATGATGGTGAAAACGTGCAACATGACATGAATTTAATTATTTCTATGATGCGGATTTAAAAAGGAATAATGTCCCAACCTATATTTCTATGCTTATATGACTAAAATTTGAGAAAAATCTGATGAGATGAATTGATATAAAATTGGATCAAATCGAATTCAGCTCTACTACTGATGGATTATTTTCTATAGTTTGAGAAGAGACGAGAAATAATCTGTTGGAAAATATTAATTTGACAAATCAGAATTTTTAATTTTTTATAAATTAAATTTTATAGTTCTTGACTGAGATTTTATAATTTTTCTTGAAATTAAAACATGGACTAAAATCTCTGTATTTTTTTGACAAAAAGCATGTTTTCGTGTATACTTGAATGAAGGAATTTTATTCTTACAAAAACAAAAACATGTGATTTAATGTTTCGGAATATCAAAATCAAGTAATCAAAGAGATAGAGGATAAGCTCACAAACGTAAATAAATTATATTTGGAAGTGGTTGGAAACTGCATTGATCAGTCAGCATTTTCTCGCGTAATAAATGGGTTTCCTGCTGATTTACGGAAAAGAGTTTTCTCACATTTTAAATATGAAATGGAAATTTTCTTTTGTGTGAGAGCTGAAGATATTTTAGATGAAGATAAAGAGCGACCTGATTGAAAAGAATTCAAAGACTTTCTAATGCTTTATCTTAAAAGAATTGAAAACCAATATGGTACAAAACCACATGTTGTAATTAACGGAATTGATGTAGAAAATATGTACGATTTAATTTTCACTTTTGAAACTTACTTTCAAAAACAATGATATAGAGTTTGGGAAAAATATAAAATCAGAGCTTATGAAACTCCTATGTCTCGCCTATTAAGCGAAGATTGATTTGGAAATGATGATCATATTCCAACAAGTAAAAAACTGATTTTAGTCTGCGGTTTAACTCCAGAATCGGGAAAGTTAACCACAGCTGCAGCTCAGATTTATCAAGATAAAGAAATTTGAATCGAATCAGATTATGCAAAACTTGATCCAGTTCCTGATTATAGTGCAGATAAGAATTCTCTAAGAAATATTGCAGCTCAGACTTTGGATATTTGTGCTTTACATGAATACCAATTAGATGATATTATTTCTAATCGTAATGTTATAGAAAAATCTGAAGAAAAACTAAATTTTCTAAAGAAATTTTCTGAATCTTTGGGAATCAAAGTTCCGGGAAAGATTGAAGATTTCACAGTTTGAAAGTTAGGACTTAATGATGAAGATATGGCTAATCTTTCAAAAGTTTTGCAAGAAGAAATTGAAAAAGCAGACTCACCCGCTCTTCAAGAAAAGTTCGTAGAATTAAAAGAGATGATTTAGAATTCTATTAAAAAAATAAAAATCCAATTAATATCGTCAAATTCCTAGCTTTTTAAATATTAAATGATTAATTTTTCAAGGCTTCATAATTTGTCTTTGAAGACTCTCAATACGGTTTAGTATGTTTTCCTCAATAGTTAAATATATCACTTTTATACTTATCTTCATGCCACTTTTTAAGTGAGATTCAGGCTGCGGGCATATGATGACACATCGCTATCAATTGAGTCATATTATCTTTAAAACTTTCTTTATGTTTTCTCTTATATGATAATAAATCTTTTGCTTGATTATCTGTTAATTTCTTTATTGCGGTATTGATATTATACAAAGCAAACATATATGCAGCTTTAGTCTGATCTTCTCGGGTCCTTAAATCAATAACGGATCATGATATTTTCTTATCTTTTGGAAGCACTTTATTAACTACACTAGCTCATCTTTTTTCTCAATTACGGTCGTATAATGCATATTCCGTAAACTGGTAAAATCAATATGACGTTTTTCAATCATAAATAGCTGGAATGTTTGATAAATAATTTGCCCCTGAATTTCTAAGCAAGATATCGAACAATTCTTTGTTTAGTTCTCAATTCTTCTTATTTTCACAAAGTTCTGTCATAGCATAAGCGACAATACATTCTCAGGTAATGTCATTTCTAATCGAATCAAAAAGTTCCTTTTTATATCATTTAAGTCAACCATCATAATCATTAGTTAATTTTCTTGTTTCAACGATAATTTTATTTGTTTGTTTTACAAATTCTTCCAAAGACATTGTTTCTCTATTCTCTTTTCAATCTATATATGGCTTTACAACAAATAAATAAGTTGCATCTATCGGGTATTTTATCCTAAAATTTTCAATATCTTCTGGTGACATACTCTCAACATTTATCTCATCCAATTTAGTTATATCTTTTGTTGAGTGACCATATTTTCTTATTTTTTCTGACCATAAATTATGCAATGATTTCGCTGGGTTCAAAACAAGTGTATCTCAAACATTTACATATCAAGATTTTACTAAGTTTCATCATAAATATAAACGAGTTAATGGAGCGTGTTGTTTTGTGTTATTTAGGAGGCCGTATCCCTGAGTTGGAATTAGTAAAGTATCATTTGAATTTCATTTAGCTTCGATGCTATTTATTGCATCATATCTCTGAGCTGGAATTAATAGAGTATCACTTGAATTTCATTTAGCTTCGATATGATTTTTAATCCCACTTTTTCGACCTTCTGGTTTATTAATATTGTGTTCTAAAACGGCTGTTCATCAAGCTCACAACAAAACCATAGCTAGAGATCAACTTATTGCATGATTAGCAAAAAACCTTCATACTTTTGACACATTATTTTTTCACTTTTCTTTCTGTCTTTTTTCAATAGCTTGTCAAAGCTTTTTATCCGTATAATTAATCCCATGATATCAAGCAGCAAGACTATTTCAGGCTACTTTAATTCCTCAGCTCAATATTTCTCAGGTTCATTTTATTCACTGTTTAACTCATTTTCAAGCTTTTATAATTGATTCTTTTGACTTATTTGAATATTTTTTTGATTTATTCTTGTACTTTTCTCTAGATTCATCGGATAGGTCTAGATTCTCACTCTTGTTTTTATAAACTTTAGAAACTCAAGATTCTGAAGCAGATTTTAATGTATAAAATATGGATTTTACTGTTCCTCATCCAACATTTTTTATTCATCTTCAAAATTTCTTTCATCATTCAACAATCTTTTTATTTGATTCGCGTATTTTATTTAATGAATCTTGTTTTTCTACCATAGTGAAAATATATATAAAACTCATATTGATTATAATCAGAGTCTTAAAATTTTGCAAATTTTTGCCTGGATTTTTAAATAATTATTTGATTTTAATCTGAATTAAATTATCCTATCCATCACAGATTTATAACTTACTTAAATTCATGAAAAAAATACGAGATAAAATTCTGATTTTTTTGAAGGGTATGCTTATGTGAGCTTGTGATGTAGTTCCATGAGTAAGTGGATGAACAATTGCAGTAATTACATGAATATATGAAAGATTAATTCAAGCCATCAAAAATGTAGTTCCAAATTTAAAACTATTTTTCACATGAAAATGGAAGAAATTTTGGAAAAATATAGATGGTACATTCTTATTATGTTTAATCGTTTGAATTTGAACTAGTTTCATATTACTTGCTAATGTAATTAGTAGTGCTATGCGTAACTACCCTATTTTAATACGGTCATTCTTTTTTGGATTAATACTTATTTCTTCTATACTTTTATGAAGACAGGTTAAACGGAACTGGAAATGTGTAGTATGTCTAATTATATTCTGAGTGTTAGCTTTTTTCATTACATCACCTACTAATACTCCTCTATCAATCACTTCGACTTGGCGATGGACATTTATTTGCGGAGCTATAGCAATATGTGCAATGATATTACCTTGAATATCAGGTAGTTTCATGCTGGTTTTGCTATGAATGTATGAAACTATGATGTTGGCTATAAAGAACTTTGATATTGTGCCTATTTTGATTTTCTTAGCTTGAGCAGTCATTGGTATTATACTATTCTCTAACGTACTATCTTGGTTATTTAAAAAATTTAAAATGCCTACATTGGCAGCATTAACTTGATTTATGTTATGATCGTTAAATAAAATCTGGCCTTGGAAAGATACTGTATATACTGAATGATGAACATGAAGAAATATTTTACCAAATAGCCATTTTGAAGAACTAACATGACGAGATAGTCAATTATTGTGAGCTATCGTTTGCTTCTTGGTATGAATTGCTATAGTATTACTAATTGAATTTTTAGGGAAAAGATTTAGCAAAAACAATAAATAATGAAAAAATCTGAATCTTTTCGAAGTAAATATAAATTAAATATCATCTATCTAATACTCATGATTTTCTTTTGAATATGGCAAGTGTTAGATTGGCGAATTATCAGAGTATGAAATGATCCAATATGGCATGTATTATTTTATTTAGTTTTTATGCCTTTTGTTTCATTTATATTTTGAATAATTATTTGAAACACTCCTAAATGGTGGACGTTCCCACTTTATGCATTAATTGTTACTTTATTTGTTTTTCTATTTTTTGCTAATTGAGGATTAAGGATTGGAATGAATTGTGAAAGTTTATTATGATATTGATTCCTTTATATCATTTGCCCTTCATTTTGAGCATCAATTATATGAGTTATTATAACAAGAATGGTTTTATTAATTTGAAGACTACTCAACAAAAAATAAATATATAAAATATATTTTTTTATATTGCATATAAGTCGCAAATGGAAATTGAAAAAAACAACAATCGATGAGAACCATACGGCAATCCAAATTTGTGCGTAGACAACTTCTGTGAAGCTCAAAACAAAATAAGAATTATTCATACAATTTTAAATATTTCATTATATATTATTTTAATAATCTGATTAATATTAATATCTTACTTAATTTATCGTAAATATAAATGAAAGAAGTGATTACGATGGAGGCTTATATTATGGAATCTAGTTTTTTGTACAATTATCTTTTTTGCTTGGGTTGTTGTAAATGTAATCTTCTGGCATCCTGAACTAAAAACAACTATTTAATTTCATTAATAATAATTTATATTTGAAAACTAAGGTTGAAAAAGTAATAATTAAAATAATTTATTAATTAGATTCATTTTATGATTATCTGAAACGAGCAAGCAGTACAAATATTAAGAAAATACATTAACAATGTAATAGAAACCTGAAAATGAACTCAGTTTTTTTTGCTTGCTTGACCAAATTGAATCTGAAAAATCTCGCATGCAAAGGCAATAATAGAGGAAATATTATGATGATATATGTATAGTGACTGTTTATTTGTTCAAGATTATGAACCATTTACTTGAAAGCCTCATACTATACCTGTTGAGATTAAAGATGATACAAAAAAGTATATTCAGTTTTCAGATGAAACACAGCATGAAAACTATGGAGTTAGAGAGATGAATGAATGGTTACTAAACTCAAGTTTTTCATGAAAAAGATTTCTATTGATAGAAAATATCCAAAGGATGTCCAATAGTGCAATAAATGCATTTCTGAAGTCTGCAGAAGAACCTCTGGCTGGTAGATTTATAATTGCAACTGTCCCACATATTTCTATGGTTTTGGATACGATTCGTTCACGTTGTATAACTATTCCATTCAATACATTGAATAATGAAGAAATGCAAAAATTTGCAGATGAAAATCAGATTTTTATTAGTGATAGACCACTTCAAACCGTGATGATTGCTATGGCTATGTGAAAACCATGATTCTTGAAAAACATTGCTGAAAAGGTACAACAGAATGATGACTTATGAGAGAATTTAAAAAAACTGACTACTGGATTGCTCGAAAACAGTAAGCCTATGTGAGAATTATATCAAGCTTTAAAACATATAGCAGAACAATGATTATTGAATGACTTCTTAGAATGATGGATTGCATATTGTAGCGAAAAATGAGATTATGAACAAGCTGAACGTCGAATTCAAATGAAAAAATATCTACAATCTAATGTAAACCAAGATTCAGTATTGTTGTATGGATTAATGAAATAACTATTAAACAGATTTTTTAATATTATAGTCTTTCAAGAAAATGTAAGAATCTTCAGTTCTTTCTTTTTCCTTTGCTCTTTCTATTTCTTCAATTTGAACTTTTTTTTCTTCTGGTGTTAAATTTTTATCTTTCTTAATTTTTCTAATTGAATATTTATAACGGTCTCTATATAAACCGAACTTAAAATATGCTTGCGTTTCTTTGTCTTTATTCTTTTTAGGATGAGAAATAGCTATCGGTCATTCATATATTATTTCTTCTCATATTTTTACACTTACCACACTATCTCACTCATCTGAAAACTTTATTTTATTTTCAATCATAATATCTTTTCAAATAATCTCTTCCATTGGAATAAGCTTTCAAATTTCATCCCTATTTCAATCTGTTAAAACTAAATAATATTTACCATCAATCTTTTTTATTCTATGAGATAACAATGGAGCATCGTTACTAGTTATTTCTGGTCTCCTTTTCCATTGTCGAATGACTGTCCTTCTAGGACATAAAGCAAAATCTTGTGGTATTTGAAATGAAAAATTTTGTATATATTCTTCATCATAATTTATTCTTTCACTTTGTTGGATTTCTGCTCTCTCCGTTCATCGCCATAGGTCTTTTTTGTCTCATGGTTTTACTGTGATTTTTAAATATTTTTTTCAATCATCTTTAATTTCTTGCGCTCTATCTGGTCTTTCGCACTTATCAAGCCTCCATTTATATCAAAATGAATTTATTATTTCAGGAGATTTATAAAAAACTTCTTTAAGCCTACTTGAGAAATTGCCTGTAACTTGAAATATATGCGAGCCTTTATCCGATTTATTATCTAAATTACTTATTTCTTCTACTTTTACCATAAAAAAGCAAAAACTTATATAAAGCTTATGCAATTATAGTCAGAATTGAAATTTTTGCAAAAAATGTATTATTAATTTTTTTTGGTATATAATTATAAATTTTAAGTTTCATTGAGATGAAAAAAATATCTACAGTCTAATGTTGACTCAAGATTTTTTGTATGGACTAATAAGATAATTTTTCATATTAATTTCCCATATTATATCCTATCATTTCATATGAGTGTAAAATATCTTTTACATATTTTTTTCTTATGCAATTGACATTTAACAAATAATATTTATTTTATGAAAATGAAAAATAAAAAGTTAAACATTTAAAGAATACAAAATCATGCCAGTCTTAAATTATGTAAAAGGTCTTGTAATAAGGCTTGTAGGAATCTTACTAGTAGTGTTAACACTATGTATCTGTATAGTTGATATGATTGTAATTAGTGTTCTCACGGGTGTAAGTACATCTCTAATGTTCATAATTACAGGGACGACTTACATTAAAGGAAAAAAGTTATCTGATTGGTTGTGGTACCTTCTGGTAATTCTCGGTCCAATTCCCGTGGAATATGCAGCGACCATGATAAAAACAAGCAACTGTCCAAACATTAAAGTTTTCTTTAAAGAATGGATTAAAGAAGCGGAACAGATTAAAAAACCACACTAGATTTTTCTCCTCTGAAAAATGGATTATTATATAATCATAATCCATTTTTTCGTATACTATCATAATTATCAGAAAGAATATATATTATTCTTTTCTTTGATACATAATTTCTGGATTTAAGTTTACTGGATATAATTTAGCATCAAATATTGATTTGAAATCAGACTTTTCGTTTTTAGATGTATTCATAGCTTGAATTTCTGGATTTCAAAGAATGTTTTGTAGATGAGCAAATCAATTAACTAATAATGGAGCAGATACTAATCAAAGTTGTTTAATTACCCATAGTAAGAATGATAAATCATCAAGAGCTTCTTGCTGAGTAGACTCTTCTTTATATTTCTTCCATGGCTCTGCTTTCGATATAAACTCGTTAGCTGCCTGAACCAAACGATATCGATCTTCTACAAAAGGTTTTGTATTTGCTGATTTTAAATAACTATTTTCTATTACTTCGTTATCCCACTCTCCTTCTATGATAGAAAGTAATGGAAAGTCTGATAATCATTCTTTGAAGCTATTCCATCTTTCTTGATCAAATTTTCATTCAGTTATTCAGTATTTCTTTCATAGATTAGATACTCTATTAACAAAATTTCACCATCATCAGATCAACATCTTTTCCCATGTTCAATTGAACCTTTCCCAAGAGAAATCTCAATCAGAACCTAATGGTACATCATTCAGTAAGTAAAATACTAATGCATCTCTATCATAATCACGAGAAACCTGGATTGGATCAACTACATTTCAAAGTGATTTACTCATTTTCTGTCAGTCTACTGTTAAGTATCAAGTTACAAATTCCTGGTTTGGTAAGCGATTATCAGTAGCCTTAAGCATAGCTGGCCAATAAGTTGCATGAAATTTTACAATATCTTTTCAAAGAATGTGTAAAATATATGTATCATTGTCCCAGAATTTACCATTTTCTCAATTTCTATAACAAACAGTTATATAATTAAATAATGCATCGAACCATACATATGTAACTTGTTCTGGATCCCAAGGTAAAGGAATTCAAATTCATGTATGTTTGTTTTCTCTAGATATAGAGAAATTTTCTAACCCAGATTTAACAAATGCTTTTACTTCATTAAATCTTGATTCTGGCTCTACAAACGTTGGATTTTCAGCCCATAGTTTTTCAAATAAATCTGAATATTTTTTTAAGTTAAAAAATAAGTTAGTTTCAGATACTTTTTGTGGTTTTGTTAAGTGATCAGGACAAAGTCAATTCTCATTTAAATCTCTTTCATTTTTAAATGCTTCACATCATGTACAATATAATCATTCATATGATCATACATAAATATCCTTTTTTGATTCATCAGATTCTGATTCAGATTGTTCGTGAACTATGTTGAGCATTTTTTGTACAAATTCTTTATGATCTTCTGAAGTAGTTCTAATAAAGTCTGTGTAAGAAATCTGTAATTCCTTCCATATTTCAACTGATCATGCAGCAATTTCATCAAGAAAAGTTTTTACATCTTTTCATTCTGATGCAGCTTTATCTACCATTTTTTGACCATTTTCATCTACTCACGTAGAAAATTTTACTTCATATCACATGAGTCTATACCATCTAGCGTATAAGTCAGCTATGAATGAACTATTTGCATGTCAGATATGAGGTAATCAGTTGGCATAATAGATAGGCGTAGTTACATAGAATTTCTTTTGTTGCATAAATCTGAATATAAGAATAAAATTGTGGTTATAAAATAATGTTTATTCGTTTAAATTCAAGGAAAGCTTACTTGCAATTTGTTACAGAAAAAATATTCTAAAAACACATTTTAGATGTCTTGTGGATAGATGAGAAAAAAATCTGAATTCTCTTCTAAGAAAGTATCAGAACTAAAGATTAATAATAAGAAAAAGTCAGAAAAAGTTATTCAACCGAAGAAGAGTAATAATTTTTTTGGTAATCAAGAAATTAAGCAAGATTTACAGTCATTTTACAATTCTGAAGCTAAAAAGTACGCAGAAACTCGCAAAAAATTTTGGCATGAGGAGAAAGTCATTCTCGATGCAATTACTCCCCTATTCGAAGAATGAAAAAAGGTTCGTGTGCTAGAGTTTGGTTGCTGAAGTGGAAGATTTGCGACATTAGTGAATCAGAATTTTACTGGTAAATTTGATTATGTTGGAATTGATTTATCAGATGAGTTACTTACCTACGCGAGCAAAGATAATCCTAATTTAACATTTTTTCAGTGAGATATAACAAAATTAATTAAAAATTTTGAGCAAGAGTCTTTTGATTTAATAGTTTGAACATCAAGTTTCCAGCACATTCCAACAAATAAAGAACGTTCATTTTTGATGAAAAACTTCTATCGCCTACTAGATTACGATTGAATGTTATTAATGACTAATCGATCATTGTCGAAATGGTTCACGAGAAAAAATTGGAAAATTGTTTTAAAAGCCAGAATATTATCATGGTTAAAGTTTGATAAATGAATAGCTCGTGATTTATTG
>JAEEGF010013241.1_pt1 | contig 12740 bp, 11 predicted proteins | sample 9134171 | NCBI WGS metagenome assembly JAEEGF01 (sample SAMN16246542, study PRJNA631951) | gut metagenome | biome: gut microbiome; feature: rumen; material: AP-attached | host: Bos | place: Iran: Karaj | collected 2018-10 | reverse complement strand
TTGCTCTTTCCTACCATCCATTCCTTACCACCGAGCATGTTTGCCACGAAGCCACGGTCAAAGCGTGTGCTGTGCCATTTGCCCTGTGCATCGCGATACTCTGACTTGAACAGCGTGGCTGTAAACATGCCGTAGTAGCCATCCTTCAAGTATCGTTCCAGCGTCAGGTCTATACCGTAGTTGAGTCCGGCGCCGTCGTTTACGAGCACACGGTCCTGAAAGAATGAACGGTCATTGATGATAGAATACGTAGTTCCTTTCTCCACCGGCACATCAAAAAGCCACTGCCAGTATGGTTCCACCTTCAGCATGGCGTTCTCACCCAGTCGCTGGGCGAATGAAGCAGAGATATGGTGTGAACGTGTCAATCCGAGATTGTCGTTAGGCGTCCTTCCCTCTGCCATTACGAAATATGCGTCTATATTCTCCTTACGGCTGTTGAGGGCGTATGCAAGCGACAGCGAACTTGATGCAGACGTCTGATACTGCATGCTGAAACGTGGTTCCACCAATACCTGGTTGTTCAGGTTGAACCACATGGCATTGATACCTGCCACCATTGACAACTTGCGGCTCAATGCCACCTTATGACTGCTGTACAGACGTGTGAGTCCGGTGCTGCCCTCCGACTCATACACGCGGTATAGCGGACCGCCTACTTCTTTTATATAGTCGAGCCACGCATTGAATGCCATGTGCTGGTGTTCAAAACCATTCTGCATGGTGTATCGTGACGAGAACTTCTGCTGATGCTGCGAACTGACAATGACGTTCCATGACGCATTGCGTCCCCTCATGTCCGGTCGTGCCTCCATATCCATGGTATAGTCATCCACCGTCACCTTGGTGTAGCTGCCTGTATATGCCACACTTGAACGCAGCGTGCCGCCAGAGTTAAAGCGGTAGGTATGTGTGAGTCCAGTAGCCATGTTGCGCTGTTTTGACCATGAGGAGTTACTGTCCCACAGTGTCTCCCAGTCTGATACGTCGGGCACTTCGTTGTCATAATTATCTATCAGCCCCGTAAACCACACCGAGAATGTTCCGACTTTTTTCGTGGGTACGTTCACCTTGAAACTCAGGTCCTGATAGTCAAGTGACTCGCGATCCATGTTGATAGCCTTCAGCTTCTTCGCAATCTCAAGGAAACTGTAGCGATAATTTACCAGATATGATGCACGTGGCTTTCCTTCTTTTGCCTTGCCTATAGGACCTTCCGATGCGAAGTCTATGCCCAGTGTGCCCACCTGGAAGGCATGTTCGTATTTGTTGTTGTTACCCGTACGCATGTTTACGTTGAATACACCGCTGAGCGCATTGCCGAACTCTGCCGGCATGGCTCCCATCATGAAATCGCTGTTTGCGAGTATCGTGCCGTTAAGCGACGTGAAGATACCGCCACCCGCCTCGCTGATGTCGGCAAAGTGGTTGGGGTTATACACCTCCACGCCCTCTACCTTCCACTGCAGCATGCGTGGTGAGTTGCCGTGTATGCTGATGCCGTTGGTGGCTCCGCCTGATATTACACCGGCAAATACTGATGCCGTACGAGCAGGGTCTGCCAGTCCGCCGGCATAACGGTTTGCTTCTTCCACGCTAAACATTCGTGCACCCACCTGTGCCATCTCGTTCAGCGGCTCCTGTTTGTTCACACGTGGCTTTACCACCACCTCGCCGAGCTCTGCCACGTTCTCACGCATACTGAGGTTGAGCACCAACTCCTTACTTGCCGACAGCAACAGCTCTTTTATCAACACAGGTTCGTAACCTACGTATGTAGCCCTTACGGCATGTCTGCCCACCGGCACATTGTTTATCACAAAGTTTCCTGCCAAGTCGGTCATGGTCTGATACGTCGTTCCGTTTTCCACCTGAATACTTACTCCTGCCATTGGTTCACCCGACGCCACGTCGCTTACCTGGCCGCGAATGGTCTGTGTGGCTTGCGTCTGCGCCGTTGATGGCAGCAATAGCATTGACCACATGATCACCACTGATAAAATTCTTTTCATCTTATACATTTTTTTGAATAATAGTTAATACCTACATCTTTTTCTCATAGCCGACACGCCGTCGTGCCGAGATTCAGAATGCGCTTGCAAAATTACTCCTTTATGCGCATAAATACAAGTTTCTGGGATATTCTGCATGCTTTTGTGACGAATGGCAGTTGTCACATTCATATCCTTTCATGGTGCAAAGTTACGAATAATCCTTTGCAATCAGGTTGCAAACAAAAATGGCAGGCTCTTGATTATGTCCTTACAATAAATAATAAGGAACAATCAAGAGCCTGCCATGAATATTTACTCATAGGGATATATTTATCCGTAACTTGTATTCTTTGCTCTAAACCTTGTCATCTTTAATGTTTCTCAGGTAATGGCGTTTGAACAAATGTATAATCAGTAAGTCAATAGCAAGTAAGGGTACAGGATAGAAAACCAATAAGGTGAATACTAACCACACCAGGACTTCATACTCTGAGCCGGGAGCGTCAAACAACATAATGTCAGCAATAAGAGTCAGTGGATACGCTATTATGGGAAGAGCAAAGAGTATGCAGAGAGCAAAACATATTTTCTTACCTTTGTAGTCCTTTGGTATCAAGGTGTATTCTTTCTCACATTTCTCGCGGAGTCGTAATGCCAAATACACTCCCAGCCCCATTATCGAATATACTATCAGTCCTATTATCGAATATATCATCGCCTTAGTCCCCTTATTCCATAGTCATTTTTATGCTTATCCTTCTTGCCATAAACATTGTTTATTGTCCATTCGCCTGACGTCAGCGTGACTTTAGTGTCATTGGCAGAGGCTCTCGTAGGCAGTCCGCTTTCAAAGTTTTCATTGAGAGGTTTAGCTTGACTGATGCCGACAGCAAGCGTAATGAATGTTGCAATAAAAAATGATTTCCTCATCTTATTCGAATTCTACGGTGATCTTTTCTATTCTGACCTGGCCATTGGCAGCATGAAGGACCACCTTGCTGGCAGAGCCTTCCCAAGTAACAGTATTGGTAGAAGTGTTAGCAACAGCTGTGGCACTCCCTTCCAGTCCCTGTAGGTTATAGCAATAATCAGATATGCAGCCAATGACAATTTTCTTTATCTTCCTTCCATTTGTCGTGGCAATGCTGAGTACAGAGTTCTTGTAAATACGTATTTGACTTCCATTAGGAACCACCGCATTCATGGTACTTGTATGCTTGTAGTAGCCTACTTTCAAACCTTGCGTTGTGGCACTGTAGCCAGAACCATAGGTATCGTCAGTATTCGATGTCCAGACTTGAGCAGTGGCATTAGTCAGAAAGGAGACAGAATTGCTGATCAGCGAAACGAGATAAGCCTCATTTGGTACAGTTTCGGGAGTGTTTTCTTTGTAGTTCATGAGCTTGCCACAAACGACGACATCGTCGCCGACACGGATGTCAGTCTGACCTGTCTCATATTTCTTATTTCCTAAGTAGAGGACGCGGAAGCAATAGAACTCATTATTCTGACTGCCGTCAGCGGAAATGAAGAATGAAGCATTGCCATAAGTTCCGCCCTCAGCAAATGTTCCACCGCTGGCAATTCTGGATATCTTACCTTTTATATATACATCGCCAGTCTTGTCGTAGTCGGTATTACTTTTCCATTTCAGACCTTGCACGGCATAGATAGCCTCTGTGGGGCTATACGGATTGCCAATTGTACCTTTACCAGCTTTTTCGTTGGATATATCCTCACCTCCACAACTTGTGAACGTTAATGCGACACAGAGCAATGCCAGCATTGAATAAATCAGCTTTTTCATATTGTTATTATTTGTTTAAGTAAATAAATCTGTTGCAAAGGTATATATTTTTTTTGAATATTACGCAAAAAAGAATGAAATAGTTTCGTGTCAAGCGATTTTTAAACTTGTAACGGGAGTACGTTCGGCACTTCTTCCCACTTCCATTATCATATCAAGAATGCTTCTTACGTCATTATATGGGTCTGTCACCTCGCTCTATCTTGCTAAACATAGGTGTATCAATCTCTAATAGTACAGCCAACTGTCGTTGCAGCACTCCTTGCTCGTCTCTGAGCTCTCTTATTTTCTTTCCAAATATCATATTTTTTCGTCTTATACTTCGACTAAAAGTTTGACTAAACTATCGAAAAATAACTACTTTTACGACTAGAAGCCTTCAATTAGTCATTTTCGAGTCGTTATTAGTCATTTTCTAGTCATTTATTTGTTTACTAGTCATTCTTTAGTCATTTTCTAGTCATTTACATGCAAACCATAACTTTCCTCTAAGAACGACAGAGCCTTCAGTATTCATTTCGCTAAGGATATTCCCTAGTAAACGAAGGTTTTGCTCTTGGCTGTTTCTTTGGGGAAGTACATCTTTGAGATAATCTAATAAGGAGTTCTTCTTTGCGCCATCCTCACCAGCATTCTGGATGAACTGTAAAGCCATCTGTTTTAACTTGTCACGTTCAAGTCCTTTCACCTTAGTATATTCCGGCAATTGTTTCGTTTGCCTTGCTATGCTCAGGGATATGGTCAGGTCTGGATATTCACCCTCTACCAAACCACGCTCCAATAGGTTCTTGGCATCACTTTCATTCAGTCGGTGCCCTTTCTGCACAGCATCAAGCAAAATGCAGTCTTCCAAAGACAAATCTTTGTTCTCTTTCAGGAGTTTGGTGTACTTCTCATTGATAGCGTTACCATACAGACGGACGGCAACCTCCTTATTGGCTGCGTCAATCTCATAATCCGGCATGGGGAAATGGCGTTTCCACTGCTCATTGAATATCTTGCGGATGCCACGGCCAACGATGTCTATCATATTGAAGTTCACCATCGCATTACAAAGGCACTCGTTGCGGTAATGACGCTGTGGTCCATGTGTAGCCAATGCCTTTTGCAGGGAGCCAGGAATAAAGCTGCCGCCATTGGCATAATACAGGAATCCGGGATTCTCCACCAGATTGATTCTCTCTTGCAGGGTATAGTCTTGATGGGCAATACAGTTATGAAGCACTTCGCGCATGGAATAGTCATCGTATTGCTGCATCACATCGGGGAACATCGTACCGCCTGGCATCTCACGCATCGTCAGGTTATGCACTTTGGCAAGTATCTGGTCAACTGTCAGGATGAATGGTGCGGTGAAATGCTCATAGTCAATTACATCTTCGTGTTCATCACGCAATGACCAAGTAACTCTCACTACGGCAGGACGGAGTTTAAACACAGACACAGGCTTGCCCAGCAGAATGATAGCGGCACGAGTTATTCCTCCATCAATCATTACTCCTGCATTACTTAGGAATTCTTCTACAGACCATGCATTCACCTCTGCTGCAGGAATACGACTGTGTACCTTCTTGAACATCACCTTTGCCTTGGCAATGGCCACCTCATCCAAATCATCGATCGTGGCATTAGGCACGATTACGGCCGACCAGTCAGTATCTGTGAACAACGGTTCATCCAAGATGGCATTCAATCGTTCTTGTGTCAGCTCTACTAAAGAGTCCTCAATCCGTTGCCAAGCTTTATCGTGTGCATAGACAGGACGCTTAGGCAGATGTTTGGGGACACAAATCACCCACACCACCTTTTGGGTGTCATCTGTGATATACTCCTCGATGTCCAGCCCTTCGCTCGACAGGTTCGTGCAACGTTCCGTCAATCGAAGGATTGCCTTCTGGCGGTCATAGTTATAGTTATTTGTGCCGACAATCTCCAGTGTCTTGTCATGCACACCCACCACAAGGAAACCTCCCTCCATGTTGGCGATAGCCGACACGTAGGAAATCACGTCATCCTTCTCGTCCCCGCAGAACGAGTTCTTCAGATTCTTAAATTCCTTCCACTCACATCGAGCATTCTCCTGTGGGTACTCGTGAAGCAGGTATTGCTGTAGTTCAAGTTCGGTCATACATCAATATTTATAAAGGTCTTTGAAATTATAGTAATTGTAGAACCTATTATGCAAATTTTCCAATAACTGTTTAATGTAATAAGCCATTATTGACTTCGTTGAATCAGTAATGGGGATGTTTAATTGTTTTAACTGATTATCCACCAGACTAGAAATATTCCTATTGGGATTAAATGTTTCATCAAAAACGCTTTCAGCTGATAACGCTTGAAAAGGAGAATACCCATTATCATCCTTCACTTCATTTTGCAAGCCAGCAAGGGCTTGTGAAATATCTCGTAAATTGAAGTATTTTTCGTAAAAGGCAAGAAAGCCTCTACATATTTCGTCAGAAGTAACATTTCTCGTCGTACAGATAAACGCTCTATATGGAGCACGCTCTTCAGGGTTGATAGCTGAAATCATAGCAATACTCTTGCACATTGCCATCACAACAAATAACAAGTGTCCAGTTTTAATATTGAGAGGTCTAATAATGTTGTAGAAGTCCTTCCATTTAAGAATTTCTCCATTATTGAAACCGATACCTTCGTCACAGCCATGTGTTTCTATCTGAAGGGTAAGAATATCGCCTTCCGACAATGAATCCTCAATACCCTGCACTGCCAAACGAAATTCTTTCGAAGAATTAACATCATAGAAGGATGAGAATGATTCTCTTTTATGATATTCTTTATATTGGAGAACATCATGATACAGAATCTCCCCAGTTTTGACATCGTTGGGATAAAGTGACTGTATCACCACAATGCCCCATCGCTTAATCTCTGTATTAGGTTTGTTCATGTTGAAATATCAATCTATATTCCAGTAAGCATCTGGATCGCCATCGAAAATTGTATCAATATCATCATCGCTATATCCCATTTCATCCTGAGCATATGAACCATTATATTTGTCATAAGTTGGTTCCTCTTGTTCAGACGAATAGTTATCAAAATCACCATCTTCGTATTCATCATTATCTTCTCCATCATAAATATCACGATATATTGATGAATTATCATCCCAAGTTCCTACTTCTTCTGATTCATCCAAAGGCTTACTGCATATATTTCTTTCATTCGATTTAACAACTTGCTCGTAATCACAAATAAATTGTGATACTTCTCCATTTACTCTCCACACAGATTCTCTTACTTCGGGTGACTGTCCTAAAGCAATATAGAGCAGGTCTGCAAAACTATATTTTTCCCATTCTGATGGAGGAAGTAAGAGATGGGCTCTTCTAACACACATCTTCTTATTACACCAGAAGAATGGAATGCCATTACTGGGGTCAGAGCCTCCAAAGCTTCCACATCGACAAACGTAATGATCGGAATCGTCGTATATCCTTATATAGTTAGTATAAAGTGGCTGATATGCATTATTTCTCGGTAGCCAACCCAATTCAATCATTCTTTCTTTATCACTCACCAATCCGCATTTGTCATCTATATCATATGCCATTACGAACTGCTTAACAAAGAATTCTTGAGATTCATGAATATAATACTTGTCACTGATTACTTCTACATTAGCGTTCTTTAGAAGAACCTGTTTGGCTATTTCTACTTCTTCAGAATCCAGCAGCCAGTCAATTGTTCTTCCAAATAGGTCTACTGGTGAATCATAGAATTTTATAACATAGTATAATTCATCGTTTTTATTTTCTTTTGTCAAAATGCCATTAAAAGATTGATATTCGATATCATGTTTGTTACCACTAATAGCAAGATAACCATGACAAGGATAGAAGAGAGCCTTGGAATCTTTCAAAAAATCAATTCGTCGTATTTCTTCTTCTCCGATTACTGATTCTATAATTGATGGAGTTATGCTTAAATCCAAGTCGTTTCTCTTTGCTTTGAGCATGCAAAGAATTCCACAGATTGCAGGACATGCAGGTGTGGCTGTTTCAACAAATTCGGAATATAAATCATCAAAGGATAATGAAAAATCTCCTGACGACATTTTTCCAAAGATATAACGAAGTATTTTTATCTGGGCTTCAGCAGACAATTCATGATAATGCGACTTTATCAGATTCCAGTCATAATTATCTGATGGTTGTTTCTGCCATAAGTACAATTTCATAAACCCCGTAGCCTTTTGTTCCATCAAGGTTTGGTGGTTTGAATCAAGATTATCAGCAATGAACAATTTGAGATCTGGGTCACTTGCTGTTTCCAAATCTGATAACAATACATCCTGAAAACAGGAGTGTTTGAATAGTCCTATTTCTTTTTTAGTGATTATATTATATAATAATCTATTCTTGTATACATTATCTAACCGTTCACGGATGTTTTCTGTTCCAGGTGATTGAATAATCTTTTCTTCAAACAATGTCCATCTTTCTTCCTTGGATAAAACAGAGCATATTTTGTCTTTTGCTTTCTTTAAAACAGTTTCATTTAAATGCCCATAACTTGCAAGCCATTTTAGCAGGCTTCTGATGTTGTATATTGGCTCCTGATATTCACCCTTTACATACTTATACGAGTTAAGACTTTTAAATCCAAGTTGATTGATTATATTTGAAACAACATACCACTGAAGCTCTATTGGAGAATCCTTTATTTTGTAGTCTGACAACTCCTTTAATAACTGATATGTACCGAAGTCACGTGTAATTTGTTCGTATTTGGAACAATACTGCTGACTTGTGATATAATCAGCTTTATACGCTTCACTAAGATCTTCCAAATCATCAAGTTTAGAAAACCTATCGTTTACAAGTTCTTTTATCCGTTGTTTTGTTGATGCAAGTATCCAGCTACCACTCTTTTCCACATAATAACTCAACCTAAATGGGGTTAGCTCATCTGATTGGGTCGCAATAATGGCGGATTCGTTGAAACAGTTGAGAAGAGATTGTTTTAATGCATCCTTGTATGATTCTGAAAGTTTTTCATAACTGTCTAAGACTTTATCACACACCTTATATTCAAGAAAATTACTCTTTAGTTTATTGTAATTCTCAATGAATACAGCAACATGTTCAAAATTATCTGGTGTAGAATGATTGAAATCTTCCATCACATTTGCATCTGTGCATAATTGGGAAAATTTTGCTATAACATTCTGTTTTATTACTTTTTCGTATTGTTCTTCCAATCGTTTTTCCAAATATCTAATACGCGTTTTCCCCATCTTGCACATAGGTGTACCTTCGCCTTCAAGATGGGTTGCAGTACAATTACGGTAAACATAAAATTTATGTTTAAGGTCTTTGTAATCTGATATATATTCTGCATTCGAGATTTTGTATAAACAATATACCTTACATATCTCGACATTTGGCATACCCTGATCTTCAGTCAAGATGTCTGCATTGTTTTTACAGAAATCTGCGGGCAAAGCTGGTTGCAACTTGGGAGCTTCATATATAATTTCCTTCAAATCACTCTCATTGAACTTTGACAACAACAACGACCATGTGGGCGAAATACAGTCATTTTCAAGTTTAACAGGGATTACATGGCCATTTTTATTATAATGCATTTTCAAAACAAATATTTTGTATAGAGATAAAAGTTCATCCACTTTTTTCCCATAATACTCATCGCTTAGGACTTCAGCATCTACCCATAATGACAAATCAAAAACATTCAGTGAAGTACTTTCTTTTCCCCCCTCATGTTTATATTTGCCAAAGCAATCATATAATTCTTTAATAGATTCAGGCAAATTGTCTGTGGTCTTAATAATTGCTGACAAGTCGTTACCTGCAGTAGTTGAAGAATCTGCTGCATCATCAAACTCATCGAGGTCAAAATCCCAAAAGTCAAATTCTTCATCATCTTCTGAATTTTTTTCTGTTTGATTTAAATTATCCTCATTTGGTATAATAATGTTATCTAAGCGTTCAAAAGATATATAAGTATTATCACTATAAAACGAATATTCCGATTCGTTGCTTTTACACGTAATGAGGCTGTTTATATATTCAAGTTTGAAATTTGATAAAGAAGCACGTTCTATATTAGAAGCCGTATTCTTATCATTTAGATCAAAAAATACAAGTTGACCTGTGCTTACTTCCGACAATAAATCATTATTAGAAAATAGAATAGGAGCGTTTTTAATCGTAGAACCCCAACTACTTCTTATTTTCCAAACACCAAACACCAAAATGCCCATTCCTTCAGATGGGTTATATTTGTATATGTACCCAAATTTCTTCATTTTATGAAATTTCTTATTTCCCGTTATAAAAAAACTATTCAGAATACAGGAATTTTTCTACTCCTGCTTGCTGAGATTATCATCGGTACCTGCATCGGTACCACCTCTCCATTTTCTTTCGGAAGATTCTCTTGCACCATATTGTCACAAAACATTGTGGACTTTCCTTGCTTAAGATTGTCATATTTTGGACACAAAATTACAAATATAATTTGAAAAAATATCTATAAATGGCAAAAATCAGCGCCTTTTAACAGATATTTTATCAGAATCGTATAAAAGCAGTCCCGGTTTATCAGAAATCGCTACTAAATGCAAGCACCCACACCTGAAGTTACAGATGTGGGCGCTCCGTTATTTGCTGATATAATGTTACGATGGCGGCAATACGTCAAAGGCCATACCCTTTCCTCTTTGTCGGCACATATCGCGAAGCCTTGATGGTCTTTGCTTCATGAAGCCAACAACGTAGTCGGAAGTCCTCGTTCTCCTCGTCTTTCTTGCGGCCGTCCCAACCAGTCTCGCTACTGACAGAACCTCCACCTGCACAAGTAATACTGACATAGTGACCTCCCATGAGAGCAACAGCGACCTCTCGAACCAGCTTCGCAGTGTCAGGTTTTTCAAAGAGGGCGAGAAGCTCAAGCGTTTCATGTATCTGCTGATGTCGGAGATATTTCTCTGTGTGACAATCCTCGTTCAGTTTCTCCATGTCGCGCTGATTCATCAACCGAAACTTACGTTCTCCGAGGATGCTATTCTAGGCTGCATCCATGACAGTCTGCCGAATGAATTTAGAGCATTATGGAATTGTTGGCTGATATTTGCGTTCTGAGCCTTCATCCAATCGTCAATGTTCCCAAAGCGAGGTGGACGCTCTGTAATTTTTGGAGGCCTCACCTTAATCTCTGGCACATCAAAGCGGACATAAGCAACATCGTAGAAGTTCACCTTGTCTTTGATGTCCTGTAATTCTGTCATCTTTTGTTCAAGTTTCTACTGCTTGTCAGCGAGTTTTGCATCGTAATTGGAAATCTGCTTTTCCAAATCAGCCTTCTTGCGGTTGTATTCGTCAAGTGTAATTCTATCCTTTTGTCACGTAAAGCGTTATAATGAGGGTGGAAAGAGAGCCGAAAATGTAGAACTGTTTCTTGGATATCCAGTCATAGAATTTGCGAACAAATGAAGCATGCCTTTAGCATGCAAAATAGAGAAAGATGGTCGGAATATTTATCAACAGAGTTCCGTTTTCTACCAATCAGTTTTATGGACAAGTAGGTGTTTTCTTGTAAAAGCTATCATATTGCGTCGCTAAAACTAACTTTTTATGTTGCAAAAGCATAGCTTTCAGAGTGTAAAAGCTATCTGATTACATTGTAAAAGCTATGCTTTTACAACAGATTACCTTGTCTGGCACTTTCTTATTTTATATTTGCCGCTGATTATCAATATATTACACAAAACGAAAAATCCTTGCAATTTTTAGCACCAAAATTGAGTTTGGTGATTTCTATCGCAAGGATTCGCAAGTTAAATACGAACAGTTTATGGCTAATTACTCTAATTCGTTTCTAAAAATATAATTTAAGCCCCTCTTAACCTTTCCATGCAAGGAGTGATTAAGAGGGGCTTTATGTTTATTCGCTCTTAAAGAGGGACTGTTACTCGCTCTTGAACAGATCCTTTATGCCGCCGATAGAGCCCATGAGGTTAGTAGCCTCGTAAGGCAGGTAAACGGTCTTGGTGTCGTTGCCGCTGGCGATGTCCTGCAGAGTCTGTATGTATTTCTGTGCCAGGAGGTAGTTGGCAGGGTTGGTACTCTTACCCACTGCCTCAGTAATCTTGTCGATGGCTACAGCCTCAGCCTCAGCCTTACGTATGCGAGCCTGCGCCTCACCTTCTGCCTGCAGAATCTGCTGCTGCTTGGCAGCCTCAGCGCGGTTGATGACAGCGGTCTTGTCGGCCTCAGACTTCAGGATGACAGCCTGCTTCTCACCCTCAGAGGTAAGGATGGTGGCACGCTTGTTGCGCTCTGCCTGCATCTGCTTCTCCATGGCCTGCAATACGGTAGCAGGAGGTATGATGTCCTGCAGTTCTACGCGGTTCACCTTGATACCCCACTTGTTAGTCGCGTCGTCAAGGACAAGACGCAACTTAGAGTTGATGGTATCGCGTGAAGTCAGCGTCTGGTCGAGCTCCATCTCACCGATGATGTTACGCAGGGTAGTCTGTGTAAGCTTCTCGATAGCGTTAGGCAGGTTACTGATTTCATACATGGCCTTGAACGGATCGACGATCTGGAAATACAGCAGTGCATTGATTTCCATCTGGATGTTATCCTTGGTGATAACATTCTGAGAAGGGAAGTCGTACACCTGCTCACGAAGGTCGATGCGGTCGGTAAGCACATAGCGTCCGCGTGCCATTGCCACCATATCCTTTGCCTTGTCGATGAAAGGAATGATGATATTGATGCCCGGTTCAAGGGTGTTGTAATACTTACCCAGTCGTTCAATGATTTTGGTTTCCGACTGAGGAATAATCACGATTGTCTTTTTCAAGACTACTATTGCCAATACTACAATGACAATAAGAAATGTTGTTAAAAATCCCATAGTAATAAATAAGTTATGAG
>JAEEGF012181979.1_pt1 | contig 12741 bp, 12 predicted proteins | sample 9134171 | NCBI WGS metagenome assembly JAEEGF01 (sample SAMN16246542, study PRJNA631951) | gut metagenome | biome: gut microbiome; feature: rumen; material: AP-attached | host: Bos | place: Iran: Karaj | collected 2018-10 | reverse complement strand
CTTCTTCCTCTGAGCAGCCGGTTGCCCGTCTGAGCGTGTTGTAGACGCGCTGTACCAGCTTTTTGTTGGTCGGTTTGACATCGACCATCAGGTTATTGTAGGCCCTGCCCAGACGAATGAAAGTTGTAGTGGAAATCATGTTGAGGATCAGCTTCTGAGATGTTCCGGCCTTCATTCGGGTGGAACCGGAAATGACTTCCGGACCGGTCACTACCTCAATGCGGTATTGAGCCGTCTGGCCGAGCTCACTGTTCTGATTGTTGGTGAGGGCGACAGTGGCGGCGCCGATCTTATTGGCTAAGTCAAGAGCAGCAATGGTATAGGGGGTACGTCCGGAGGCAGCTATGCCAACCAGAACATCGCCTTCAGAGATGCCGTAGTTTCGGACATCCTCTTCAGCCATCTGCCGGTCATCCTCAGCACCTTCCTTAGCCTTGTAGAGAGCGGAGAAACCTCCGCACATGATGGCCTGAACGGTTTTCTCGTCAACACCATAGGTGGGCGGGCACTCAGCCGCGTCAATGAAACCCAGCCGGCCGGAAGTTCCGGCGCCGATGTAGAAGAGATGGCCGCCTTTTTTGAGCCGGTCAACGATGACTTCAACGACTTCAGCAATCTCATCAAGATGATGGCTGATGGCCTCGGGAACGGTGCTGTCAGCACGGTTGATGGCCTTCAGAATTTCAATGGTCGACATTTCGTCGATGTTCATGGTGTCATTATTCTGCTTTTCAGTTTCGAGTTTTTCCAGATTGATCTTCATAGTATACCTCTTTCTAACATTATATTATTTCGGTGCTATAATGAAAACGGAAAAGGAAAGGTCAATATGAATAATAATGTCAGAAAATACTTTGAGCTAGCCAAAGAGAACCTTGACCTTGTTGTCGAAAAGAACGAAGAAGAGATTCATAAGGCTGCGGAAATGTTCAAGCAGTGCATGGACAATGACGGCATCGTTCAGCTTTTCGGCCTGCGGCACGGCCTGGGCTTTGCCATGGAACTGGGCTATCGGGCCGGCGGACTGATGCCGTTTCACAAGATGACGGTCAACGACCTGGTCATGAAGGGCCTCATAAGCCAGAAGGAATACGAAGATCCGGCTGTCTATGACGATCTGAGCGTTGCTGACAAGCTTTTAGGCTGCTACAACATTCATGATGAGGACATGTATGCCATTGCTTCTGATACCGGATGTGAAGCCATTGCGGTCGAAGTAGCTCTGAAAGCCAAGGCAAAAGGACAGAAGGTCCTGGCGGTCATCAATAAGCGGGCAGCTGATGATGCTGAAAGCCACCATCCCAGCGGAAAGAAACTGGAAGAGGTAGCGGATTTGACCATCGATACCAAGGCTCCGTATCCGGATGTCAACATCGAAGTTGAACCGGGAGTCAGGATGTCTTCTCTGAACACCTTCAACGGCAACATCATTGCTCAGTGCATTACCGTTGAGACCTATGATCTCTACCGGAAGGCCAACGAAGACTGCCCGATCCTGTTAAGTCAGAATCTGGCTGGAGCGGACGTTCATAACAAGCTGATCAGCGACAAGTACAAAGGCAGGTGGAACTCATGAAGATCAACATGCATACTTTCCATGACGAACTGTCAGGCATCATTGACAAGCTTTATGACACTCAGGGCGCCAACATTGAAAAGGCCGGTGAAATATGTGGTGAAGCCATAGAAAAGGGCGGCGTCATTCAGGTCTTTGGCTCCGGCCACTCCATCGGCTTCGGTCTGGAGATGCGCAACAAGGCCGGCAGTCTGTATCCCATTCATCAGCTGCTGATGAATGACTTTGTCAAGATGGGTTATACCACCCTGGAAGATTTCAAGGACATGAACAACATCTTTGAAAGAAGAAAGGGCGTTGCCGAACGGCTCTTCAAGATCTATAACATCGGCCCGGAAGATGTCTTCATCATCATTTCCAACTCCGGCATCAATGGCGTGGTCATCGACATTGCCATCGAAGCCAAGAAGGCAGGTCATAAGATCATCGTCGTCACTTCCTGGCAGCATACCAATTCCGAGAAGTCCCGCCACGCCTCCGGCAAGAAACTCTATGAATTTGCCGACGTGGTCATTGACAACTGCGGCCCGACCGGTGACGCGCTGATGCCGACCGACAAGATCGAAAAGGTCGCCAGCATTTCTTCGATTACCGGCGTCATCATCGGCCAGACCATCGAACTGGCAGCCTGCGAGAAGCTTAAGGCTGACGGCTATGAACTGCCGGTAAGACGGCTGGAAGACAGCGAAGAGAACATCGCCTTTAATCGCCGCATGGAAGAAAAGTATGAAGGGAGACTGAATAATGAATACTGAGTTTGAATACATGAACCGGATCACCGAGATCCTGCAGCAGGTCTATGAGACCAACAAGGACAGCATCAAGATGCTGGCCGAAAAGTTTGCCGAAAACATCATGGCTGACAAGCTTATCCATACCTTTGGAACCGGACATTCCCACATGCTGGGAATCGAACTGTTTGCCCGGGCCGGCGGTCTGGGAAACGTTGACGCCATGCTTGATCCCGACACTCTGACCGCCTTCGGTGCCGTCAGAAGCAGCCTTTTGGAAAAGACCAACGGTCTCTCTGACATAATTTATGACAACTATAAGATCGAAAAGGGCGACATCATGATCATCACCTCCAACAGCGGCCGTAACCCGATGCCGATCGAGATGGCCATGAGATGCAAAAAGGAAGGCATCTATGTAGTCGCCATCACTTCCCTCAAGCAATCCAGTGCCATGACGTCCCGGCATCCTTCCGGCAAGCGGCTGTTTGAACTGGCCGACTGCGTGCTGGATAACTGCACGCCTTCCGGCGACGGCTGTCTGAACATCAACGGTTACGTTACCGGCGCGGTAAGCTCGATTGCCTCAATGTTTTTGGTCAATACCATTACTTCCGAAGCGCTGAAGATCGTCACCGCCAAGGGCTTCAAGCCTTATGTCTTCCAGTCCCAGAATGTGGACGGTTTCGACAATGACGCCATCTACAGGCACTTTGAAGGCCGGATCAAGCACTTCTAAAACGATCAGAATAAACAGAAGAAAAGATGTGTTCCCAGCGAGCACATCTTTTATGTTTCTGATAAACGGCTGATTCAGTCAAACTCCTTCAGTGTTTTGACGATCTCCAGCTTGGTCTCTTTTGACATGATGTCGGTGAAGGTCTCGTAGGTATAGATGATTTCATCAGGCGGCAGCACGTAGGGAGAGTAGCCATTGCTGTAGCAGGCCAGGAAAGCCTTGTTGGGATTCAGTACGGAAAGGTAGTAACTGAACAGCTCATTGGGTTCAAAGATGATCTTGACAGCGCCCAGATTGAGCTGCGTGAGTACGGAAGTCTTCTGCCATCTTTCCGGATGTGCAATCAGATTCTTCCTGGCTTCCTTGCCCAGTTCAATGGTATACAACTCCCGCTTGGTGAGGTTGTCGGGGAGCAGGGAAGTATCGATGTCACTGAGATCATAGGTCAGCTCAATTTCCTTATCCTTCCAGGTAAGCGTCAGCGGACGGCGGTTAGCAGGCTGCTGGCGCAGCCAGTTGACCTTGTCAGCCAGCCGCTGCCCCAGCTGGACGACACTGCCGTAGTTCTGTCCGGTTCTGGTGAAGCGGGTAGAGACATCACCGGCAGCACCCTGCAGGAAGGTGAAGTCGACTTCGTTTTCTTCTTCCTTAAGCCTCTTGAGCATGTAGCCGACATATTCGCTGGTGAAGAAGTGAGTATCCTCGGCTTTCATTATCGTAGGATGGCAGTTGTAGTTGATGATGTCGATGATCTCCTGATCATCATCATAGATCTGAACCAGATTCAGCAGTACGGTGGCTTCGTGGTTGCTGATGCGGCTGGTGCCGACGCCCTCATAGGGCAGGGACTTGTAACTGGCTGTCAGCGTACCTTCGTGGAAGTCCAGGGACTTGATGCCCTCAAAGACGGTTTCCAGGCATTGGCTGTAATAGGTCTCGTCGCGGGTGTAGCCGCCATAATGGTTGTGGGTACAGGAGACAACGATCTTGACCGGCTTGGGGAAAAGCGGCTTGACCAATTCCGTCAGTTTTTCGGTAAAGGTGTAGTCGATTCCCAGAAGGTCCATGGAAACGCTGATGAAGTAGCGGCTCTGATTGGCTAAGGCCAGGATACGCCCATTCAGGGAGTCGTGAACTTCCGCTACCGGTTCGGTCTGACAGGAATGTCCGAACTGTTTTACCGGCTGCTGGGGGTCAAGATTGATCTGCTTAAAAGCGTATAGCATTATTCATCATCCTTCTTTCTTTCCGCTAACGATTCCTTAAAGGTCTTCAGAATGAGACCGCGGTTATAGTAACAGTTGAGATAGGAGGTCTTGACCTTGGCTTCGTAGGTCTCAACCAGCGGCTGGTATTCGGGCAGCTGCTGAAGCAGGATGTTGGGAAGGATCAGGATCTCCTCCGGCTTGGCCGGGTCATAAGTGACATAGACATGTCCGGAAGGGATGGACTGCTGCTGCAGGGAGAACTTTTCAATGCAATGGGTATGAATGGTATTCAGATCGTTATCGATGACGGTCAGGTCCAGGTCCCAGAGCATGTAATTGCGGAAGCGGGAATCGCGGATCATCTGTTCCGTCTTGCCGCCGTTGATCTTTGCCAGGGCAATGTGGCCTTCTCTGACCTTTTTCATGACTGCCCGGCGGGCAACATTTAGATCGTAGTCAGCATAGATGAAGGTAGCCAGAAAGACTGCGGCGATGTAGATGCCAAAGACAAGAACGCTGTTATCCTGCCACATCCTGCGGTTCAGCAGCAGAATGATCAGGATGACAACGGCAGCCACGGCGATGGCGCCGATCATGGCTGTTGATCTTTTGTAGTATTTAAGTTGCATGGGTTTCACCTCACAATAACATTATATACAACATCAGCCAAAGCGTTAAGTTATGCCGTGAAAAATGGGAAACCTGTGTGATATTTAAATGTAATCGCTTGCATATTGACTCTGATTAAACTAAACTTAATTGTGAAGGAGGTTCATATTAATTTATGAGCAATTTATTATTAGGTATAATCCTAGGCTTATGGTCAGGTATCGCCATGGTACTTAACCTTTCAGGCGTAGGCGTACGTACTCCGATCATCACCGGTTTACTGGCCGGTATCTGCGTAGGCAACGTACAGCTCGGCTTAAGTGTTGGCTCCTTAATGCTTATCAACTCATTAGGTTTCTACACTTATGGCGGTGCTACTATTCCTGACTTCATTACTGGTACAATCTTTGGTACAGTAGTTGCAGCTAAATCCACTGCTGACTTCGACACCGCTCTTAATAATGGTATCGTTGTAGCTACCAGTATTTCCCTGTTAATGGCTCAGATGGACGTCTTAGGCCGTGCCGCTACCACTGTCTTCCAGCATTTAGCTGAAAAGGCTCTGGCTGATAACAATATCAAGAAGTTCGAACTTGATACTCTGTTAGGTACTCTGCCCTGGATCCTGTCCCGTGCCGTTCCGGTCTTCCTGGGCTTACTGATCATTGACAACGTTGTCGCTCTGGCTAACTTCGCCAACAGCGTCGACTGGATCCGCAAGGGTCTGTCAGTCGTCGGCGGTGCCTTACCGGCAGTCGGCTTTGCCTTACTGCTTTCCTACATGGATCTGAAGAAGTACTGGCCGTTCTTCATCATCGGCTTCCTGATGTTCGCATATGCCAACATGGGCACATTAGCTCTGGCATTATTAGGTTTAGCCGCTGCCAGTTTTGTTGTTAAAGGAGGTGTCAACTAATGACTGCTACTAACGCAAAATTATCCGCTGGTGCTTTAAAGAAGGCAATTAACAGACACAACTGGGCATTACAGTGGTGCTGGAACTATGAAAAGATGCAGGCTGCTGGCTATGCATACGCCATGGTTCCTGTAATCAAGGAATTATATGATGACAACGATGAGCAGTGCCGTCAGCTGGAAAGACACATGCAGTTCTACAACACCCATCCGGGTGCCTCTGCTCTGATCTTCGGTGCCGACGTAGCTCTGGAAGAAGCTTATCAGACTGAAACAGGCGACAGCTTAAAGGTCGCTCTGATGGGTCCGTTAGCTGGTATCGGTGATACCATCCAGGCCGTACTGGTCACTCCGCCGTTCAATATCATTGCTGCCGGCTTAGCTCATGAAGGCAATGCCATCGGTGCTATCCTGGCTTCAACTTTACCTCTGGTCGCCTTATTCGTAATCAGATGGCCGTTATTCAACTATGGCTATAAGAAGGGCGTTGAGGTCATTAACGATGTTTCCGGTGCCGGCACTCTCGATAAGCTGCAGGTTGGCGCCAGCATCTTAGGTGTCACCGTCATGGGCGGCTTCGTTCCGTCAATGATCGGCAAGAAGTTACCGATTCCTCTGGGCAAGGATACCACAATTGATGGTGTTACCGTCAAGGCCAAGACCCTCCAGGAAGTTCTGGATGCCATCTTCCCGCACATCGTACCGCTGGTACTGACTTTCTGCTGCTACTGGCTGATCAAGAATAAGAAGGTATCTCCGTTAAAGGTCATCTTAATTCTTGCACTCGTAACCTTCGCCTTAGGCGCTGTTGGCTGGATGGTATAATCGATGATCAAGCATTTAAGGATAGACAACCGGCTTATTCATGGACAAGTCGCTGTTACTTGGATGAACAGCATCGGCGCTGACAAGATCATTGTCTGCAACGACAAAGTAGCTGCTGACCCGATTCAGAAAATGGCTCTGCCTATGGCAGCCAGAGGCAATACTGTATACGTACTGTCTGTAGCTGATACTATCCAGTATGCTACTGAACATCCTGAAGAAACCATGTTCATCATTGCCAAGTTCCCGTCTGATGCCTTACAGATCCTGGAATCAGGTCTGGAAGTTGAGACGGTCAACGTCGGCAATGCTGCTCCGATTACCGGAACCACATACAAGATGGTTACCAAGTCCATTGCGGTAACCGCTGAAGATGCCGAGATCTATCACAAGATCGCCGACATGAGAGGCGGTAAGCTCATGAGCCGTCTGACGACCATGAACGAACCTGATAACTTCCTTGAACTGCTGGCTAAAAACGGCTTCTAAGAGGAGCGGAAAACAAACGAAACAAGCCCGGAGAGATCCGGGCTTTCGTATGGCTCAGGCAAGGAAAATGAACGGTTGCTTTTTCTTCCGTTGTTGTAATGAGCGCTTTTAAAGGAGTATAATATTATTACGAAAAAGCGGTAGTAATACCGAAGAATAATTGAGATGTTTAAGGAGGAAAAAACTAATATGAAACTCTCAAAAGTACTGGTTATCTTACTGGTATTTCTGATGCTGTTCTCTGTTGTCGGCTGCTCTGGTGGCGGAAACAAACCGGCTGATGAAAAATCAGAAGTGCAAGTAGCCATTGAAAAGGCTCAGGGCATGACCCTGGAAGAACTCGAAGCTGCTGCCAAGGCCGAACTGGAAGCCAATCCGGATCTGACCTTCAATGCTGACTCCCTGACTTCCGGCATCAAGAAAGCTCTGGCTAAGTTCGAGGAAAAGTATGCCTGGGCTGCCGGCAGAACTGCCTACAACTCCAAGAAGGGCAGCGAATATCAGCCTAAGCTGATTGCCGCTCAGCAGGCTAACAGCTACATTGCTGACTTCGTCATGATCCAGGATGCTTCCTTCCTGAAGAACGCCATGCTGGACACCGGCTTCTTACTGAGCTATGTTCCGACCGGTGATGAATTTGAGATTGCTGAAAGCGACCGCACTCCGTTAGTCGGCGTTACCTTCAACAAGGTCTTCATGTACTACAACAAGACTGTCGGCGCTGACCAGCTGAAGAACGTCTGGCAGATGACTGGCGTTGACGGCGCTTCCCTGAAGGGTCTGCACAACGTTTCCTATCAGAGCCCGTTAGGTGAAGACATCAACATGAGCTTCCTGATCATGCTGACCAGCCCGGATGCCTGTGACAGACTGACCAAGGCATACAAGAGCTACTTCGGCACTGATTATGATCCCAATGGCGATGACTATCAGAACATTGGCTACAAGTTCGTTGCTGAATTCATCAAGAATGTTGGCTACTGGCATTCATCAGACTCCAGTGAAGTCAAGAAGATCAATGAATACAACGAAGACGGCCGTATCATTTTCGCCGGATTATGCAAGCTGAAGGATTATGAATACTACAAGAAGGACTATGCTGACACCGATGATTACTACACCAAGACCATCACCGCTGCCGGCTGGAACAACGATGTCGAAGGCTTCGACGGCTTCGTCTACAACATGTGGACTCTGATCCCCAAGACTGCCAAGCTCCCGTATACCTCATGCCTGTTCATCAGATACCTGTTATCTGCTGAAGGCTTCAACGCTGGTTGGGGCGGCATCTTAGGCTACTACTCAGGCAACCAGAAGATCGCTTCCGTTGAAGGCGACCCGGCTTTAGCCGTCTGGAAACAGCAGTGTGTTGTTGAAGACGTTCAGTACATTGACTCCGTCTATGCTACTGTAGTCAAGTTCATCAACATGCAGATGGCTGCCAAGTAATTGGAACTACCGTTAATCAGTTAATGGGGGAGCGTCTGCTCCCCCTGATTTTCAATAGAGGAATAAGAATATGACGGAAATAAAGAAACAGAAATTCAAGAATAATCTCAAGGCCTATTTCTCGAAACCGGCAAACATCATCACAGTCTTCTTCCTGATCCTGCTCATCGGTGCGGTCGTCATCCCGTTGTTTACATTGCTGATCGGTTCCATTAAGGTTAATGGTAACCAGGAAGCTCTGTACACCGGCATACCTGACGGCACCTTCACGATTGCTCACTGGAAGGAACTGCTGACCAGCAAGGACTTCGACTATGCCAAGATCAAGTTCTGGGAGCCGCTTTATAAGTCCTGTCTGATGGCCTTGCTTTCCTGCGTGGTCGCTGTCGGCTTCGGCGGAACGGTAGCCTGGTTCATTACCCGCTCCGACCTGCCTTTTAAGAAGTTCATTTCAACGGTATTCGTCTTCCCGTACATCATGCCGGCCTGGAGCATGGCCATGTTCTGGGAAAACTTCTTCAAGAATACCGCCATTAACGCTGGCAAGGGTATCCTGCAGGCCGTTACCGGCATCTGCGTACCGGAATCAGTCGTTTACGGCTTCTTCCCCTGCGCCATGTGCCTGGGACTGCACTACGCTCCCTTTGCCTACATCCTGATCGGCGGCATCCTGCGCAACATGGATGCCAACCTGGAAGAGGCGGCAACGGTACTGAAAGCCAGCCGTCTGAAGATCCTGACCAGAGTCACGCTGCCCATTGTCATGCCGGCTCTGATCTCCACCGTACTTCTGGTATTCTCCAGCAGTATCTCAGCCTTCACGGTCCCCTTCTTCCTGAACAAGAGCTCGATTGCCAGCGGCAACAACTTCATTTCGATCTCCGTGCAGATGCGAAGCCTGATCAACTCCGGCTTTACCAAGGGCCAGGGCTATGTCATCGCCATCGTGCTGATGATCTTCTCACTGGCCATCATCACCCTGAACAACTGGTTCACCGGCAAGCGGAAATCCTTCACGACCGTCACCGGCAAGAGTGGCCAGGTATCCCTGGTCAAATTGGGCAAGGCCAGAAAAGTGATCGCCGTCATCCTGGTGATCATCGTCGCCTTCTTTGCCATCATGCCAATGGTCTCCTTCGCAATGGAAAGTCTGCTGGAAGTTCCGGGCGACCTGTCAACCTTCACTTTGAAGTACTGGCTGTCTACCGACCCGTTTGAAGGCAGCAATAAGGGCGACACCATCGGCATCCTGCGCAGCTCCATCATGTGGTCGGCCATGGGCCGCAGCCTGCTGCTGTCTCTGATCGTCTCACTGGTTGCCGGTACCTTCGGCATCCTGATCGGCTATGCCGTCTCCCACAAGCGTGGCAGCCGCGCTGCCAGCTTACTGAGCGACATTGCCTTCCTGCCTTACCTGATCCCGGCGATGAGCTTCGGTGCCGTTTATCTGGCCCTGTCATACACCAAGGGATTTACCTGGCTGGACGGCTCCTTCTTCCTGCTTTTGCTGGTAGGTTCATTCAAGTTCATGCCGTTTGCTTCCCGTACCGGTACCAATGCCATGCTGCAGCTGTCCGGTGAGATCGAGGAAGCCGCTGTCATCACCGGAACACCGTGGTGGAAGCGCATGACCAGAGTACTGTTCCCGATTCAGAAGAGCAGCTTCATGAGCGGATATCTGCTGCCATTCATCTCCTGCATGAGAGAAATGTCACTGTTCGTTCTGCTGGCGGCCAGCTATACGACGCTGGTAACCACTGTGCTGCAGGAATATAGCCGTACCGGTCTGACACAGGCATCCAACGCGATCAACCTGTTAATCATTGTCTTCGTGCTTGTCATTCAGTTTGTGGTCAATAAGCTCACCGGCGCAAGCATCGATAAGGGTGTAGGAGGATAAAATATGCCGAAAATTGTATTAGAGAATGTAACCAAACTATTTGATAAATTCGTGGCGGTCGAGAATCTGAACATGGTCATTGAGGACCGTGAGTTCATTACGCTGCTGGGTCCTTCCGGCTGCGGTAAGACGACGACATTGCGCATGATCGCCGGTCTGGAAACTCCGACGGAAGGCAAGATCACCATCGGTGATGAAGTTGTCTTTGATTCCGAAAGGGGAATCAACCTGTCACCGGCCAAGCGCGACATCGGCTTCCTGTTCCAGAACTATGCCCTCTGGCCGCATATGACCGTCTATCAGAACATCGCCTTTGGCCTGGAAAACCTCAAGTGGCCGAAGGATGAGATCCGCAAGAGAGTAACGGAAATGCTGCAGATGATGAAGATCGAGGAATTCGAGAAGCGTTATCCCAGCGAGCTTTCCGGCGGCCAGCAGCAGCGTGTTGCCATTGCCCGCACCCTGGCCCCCAAGCCCAAGGTCCTGTTCATGGATGAACCGCTGTCCAACCTGGACGCCAAGCTGCGTCTGGAAATGAGAACGGAACTTAAGAGACTGCACATCAACACTGACTCTACCTTCGTCTATGTTACTCACGACCAGCTGGAAGCCATGACTCTGGCAACCAGAGTATGCCTGATCAAAAACGGCATTCTGCAGCAATATGCTCCGCCATTAGAGGTCTATAACAAACCGGCCAATCTGTTTGTCGCGGACTTCGTCGGTAATCCGACCATGAACATGCTGAAGGGCAAGGCGGTCAAGATCGATGATACTCATGCGGAAGTAGAATTCCTTGGACATAAGGTCAGGTTTGAAAGCGAAGTACCGTTTGCCTCATTCAATGAGAAGGTCGTTGTCGGCATCCGCCCGGAATTCGTCCAGGTTGATGAAGGCCCGTTTGAAGGCGAGATCTACGCGACTCTGCCGGCCGGCATGGAAACAACGGTCAAGCTTCTGGTCAACAATGAAGTCGTCACTTCCATGAAGTTCGGTGCTGTTGACTATCAGTACGGATCAAAGGTCAAATTTGACATAACCGGTAACGGTGTCATTCTGTTTGATGCTGATACCACTGAGCGCTTTGCGATGGGTAAGGTAACCCTGATCAAGTAATTGGAAAAAACTGATGGCGGGAGGAGCGTTCCTCTCGCCTTTTCTTAATGCTGGAAAGCTGAAGAGATGAAGGAGTACCGTTGTCAGGTTATAATATAGAAAACGAGGTGACAGTAATGATAACAACCATGCAGGCCATCAGAGAAAGGCATTCCGTACGAGCATATAAGGAAGATCCCATTGAGCAATCCGTCAGAGAGCAGCTTGATGAAGAAGCTCTGAAGTGCAGTCAGGAAAGCGGACTGACTTTCCGAATCGTATATGATGATGAAAAGGGCTTTGATTCGGCTCTGGCTCATTACGGGCGTTTCCGTAATGTCAGAAATTATATTCTGATAGCTGCATCAACAAAGCAGAACGTTGATGAGAAGGCCGGATATTACGGCGAGAGGCTGGTAATTCTGGCTCAGCAGCTGGGACTCAACACCTGCTGGGCGGCTCTGACATTTAATAAGAGGGAAGTAAGAAAGCATCTGGCCGCTGATGAAAGGCTGATCATCGTCATTTCCCTTGGTTATGGCGTGGATCAGGGCCATCCCCACCGCAGCAAGGACATTGGCAAACTGGCTGAACTGCGTCAAGATGACCCGCAATGGTACCGTGATGGCGTGGAGGCTGCGCTTCAGGCACCAACGGCCGTTAACCAGCAGAAGTTCCACATCAGCCGTCAGGATGATCTTGTCAGCATTCTTCCCGGTGGTAGAGGAACGTTGGTCGCTCTTGATCTGGGCATCGTGAAATGCAACTTTGAACTTGGCGCCGGCGGAGAAAATTTCCGCTGGGAGAAATCAGCGGTTTAACAAATCGTCCGTTCATAGTAAAATGAGATGGTAATCATCGGGAGGTTCAGAAGATGAGCGAAAAGAAAAAAGAACTGATCAGAACCATCAAGTTCACCCTGTTTTCCCTTTCAGCCGGAATCATTCAGATCGGGTCCTTTACCCTGCTGAACGAGTTTACCAAACTCGATTATTGGGTATGCTACCTGATTTCACTGGTCCTTTCGGTAGTCTGGAACTTTACCCTGAACCGGAAATTCACCTTCCAGTCGGCCAATAATGTTCCGGTGGCCATGTTCAAGGTCTTCCTGTATTATCTGGTGTTCACGCCTCTGTCAACCAAGCTGGAGAGGATCATCGTCGATGGCTGGCACTGGAATGAATACATAGCCACTCTGATCAACA
>JAEEGF012116000.1_pt1 | contig 12741 bp, 7 predicted proteins | sample 9134171 | NCBI WGS metagenome assembly JAEEGF01 (sample SAMN16246542, study PRJNA631951) | gut metagenome | biome: gut microbiome; feature: rumen; material: AP-attached | host: Bos | place: Iran: Karaj | collected 2018-10 | reverse complement strand
TGGGCCAGAAGATAAGCCGAGCCGATCTGCTCGAACGCCTGGTGGTCGGCGACCCAGCCGCCCTTGTCGGCGAAGGACTCCGTCTCGACCAAGACCTGGGCTGCCGCAGGCAGGCTCAGGACCGACAAGGCAACGAGAAGGGCTATGCAGTGCTGTTTCATCTATTCCTGGTTTTGCCGGGCACAGAGTACCCGTGTCTCGCCGGCCTGGAGCCGGACTTTCCGTACCTCCTGCCCGCCGGGCAGGGAAAGCGTCAGTTCCGTATCCGTCCCGGCCGTGACCCGCAGGCCGCCGGCCTCAGCGGTGACGTCCTCCAGGACGCCCGTGGAAGAAAGGATCCGCGGTCCCTCCCCCGCCTCGCCGATCACGAAGGCCGAGCAGCTGTCATCCTCGCCGACGAAATGCAGCGGCAGGACGACGCCGTCCGCATCCACGGAGAAAGGATGGCCCAGCACGCACAGAATCTTCTGCACCGGCACTGCGATCCGGTACTCCCCGGTCCAGGGCTCGGAAGAGAATCCCGTCATCAGGGCATAGCCCGACGCCGGATCGGCCTGCAGGTACAGTTCGGGCGAGTCGCACAGATGCCCGGAATGGGTCATCGGGGCACCCTCCACGTGGGCGAGCACCCGTTTGGCTTTCCGGAGCTGCGAGGCGATGTAGGCCCGGTCCTCCGGGGTCGTCTTGCGCAGGTTGCCCCAGAATCCGTGTCCGGCCTGCAGGATGGTGTTGACATTGTATTTCAACGCTCCCTTCAGATCCATCGGATAGGAAGCAAAAGTAAACACCTCCGGTGGCAGGATGCCGGCGTACTCGTCCACGCAGGCCCGCACGCTCTTGGAGCGGAAGGTGGAGTAATCCCCGTAGCGGGACGAGCCGTTGTTGATCCAGAAGAACTTGGCCTCCTGGAGCGTCATCAGGCCGATCATGCAGCGCCAGTGCTCCGTCAGGTCCAGTTCGACGACGACGTCCGGATTGTATTCCTTCAGTTCGCGGGCCAGGCGCGTCACATAGAACGGGAACAGGTAGTTGTAGCGGTCGATCCGGTCCTTGACGGAATCCGTCTCCTGGCCGTGCTCCAAGCCGGCGTTGCAGCTGCTGAGCGTACTGACCGCATCCCATTTGAAGAAACGGACGCCCATGTCGACCAGTTCCTTCAGGGAAGCGAGCAGCACGTCGTAGTAGCCGCTGACGATGTCGAAACCGGGATTGCCCCACTGGACCAGGACGGGCGCATCGGAGCGGTCGTTGATCCGCCACTCCGGATGCTCGCTGTAAAGGGCCAGGCTCTTCGATACGGCCAGCAGGGACAACCAGACGCCCGCTTCCATTCCCGCCTCGTTGATGCGCCGGATGACGGGTTCGAGGCCGTTGGGAAAACGGTCGCGGTTGACGGACCATTGCCCCATCGTCGCCTGCCAGCCGTCGTCGAGGATGAAACGGTCCATCCCCATCTGGCGACAGTACTCGATCTCCTCGAAGACCCGGTCCTCGGTCAGGCAAGAGCGCAGCTGCGCATTCGGCTGGTCCCGCTGCATGCCCCAGGTGTTGTAGTAGAACATGGGCTTGCGGGAGGCCCGGTGGTCCGAGATCCGGCGATAGACATAGTCCTGCAGGCGCTCCGACAAGTCTTCTCCCGGGCGGAGCAGGGTCATCATGGACCAGACCGTCTCGTAGCAGCGTCCGACGGGGATTTCCTCTCCGTCGATGTAGCCGCCCCGGCGGAGCCGGTTGCCTACTTCCAGGCATCCGGGCTTCGGAAGGGAGACGTTCGTGGAAATGAACCAGAGGTCATCGTCCCCCGTATAGCCGACATCGCCCTCCACGCCCTGCATCTCATCGTTCTTGGGGCCGTACTTCGAGAGTTTCTCCTTCATGAAAGAATTGTCCTGGGAAGCGTGCTCGTAAGCCGTGACGCAGCGCAGGCCGCCGCTTTCCAGGACCGTGAACGGTCCCTTCAGCGCGACTTCCCCGCCGGACAGGTCCAGCGGATTGCGGTCCGGATGGAACATGTGGTTCTGGTCCAGTTTCGCCTTCGTCTCGAAGCGGCCGATGCGGATTTCCTCCCCACGGACCTCCCCGGCGGCTGCCAGGGAGTACCGGGGGAAGATGAAATGGTTCCGACCGCCCATGTTGCTCAGCCTGAATCCGGGCCGCGACGCCGTAAGGCGCAACCGCTCACGCAGCAGCGCGACATCCGGGAACACTTCACGGTCCCAATACAGGGTGAGGCCTTTCCACTTCCCTTTCCCCTGGAATTCGTAGGTGAAGACCCTGCCTCCGTTGGACAGGTCCTTCACCTGCACGCCGGCATAGCGCCAGCAGGGGTCCGTGGCTTTCACCACGGAGCCGTTGATACAGAACTCGAAGGCGGGAGCGGGGTCCGGCACGGTCAGCGCCTGTCCGTCCAGGACAAGTCCGGAGGACAGGATCCGACCGCCGCGAAAGGACACTCGGGAAGAGAAAAAGTCGTTCCCGGCCTCCGGAAGCAACCCGGCGGCAAGCAGGACAGACAGCAGGACAGTCAGAAGATGATGCATGGCGGTCAACCGTTACAGTTCGATCACGGCTTTCGCCGTATAGAAGGTATCGATCGCCGTCTTTTCAGGCAGATACAGGGTCGAATAGGACATCTCCTTGGTGAGATCGACGTTCTTGATCACGGAAGAAGCGCCCAGTTCGGCCGTGGGATAGGTCACCTCGCACGCCGCTCCGGCCGTATCCGTATACCAGACCCGGATGCCGACTTCCTGCGCGGAATAGCAGTTTCCCCAGTTGACGGTGACGGTACTTCCGCTTATCGAACGGGAATCGACCAGGCGGTTGTTGAGGGAGTTCTGGAACAGTTCCCCATACACGGACACGTTTTCCTCGTCCGGAATGGAGAAATGACCCTTCCCGTCTTCGGTGATCAGGATCAGTGAGTACTGGCCCTCGGGAGTATTCTCGTCCACGACGGCAGTGACCACTGCATCCATGTCGCGGCCCGCAGGGAGCGGGATGGTGAGCGACCGGGAACGCTGGGCCCAATACACGGTCAGGCCGGTCGCCCGGGGATCGCGCACCCAGAACTCGATCTTGAAACGGTCTTTGCCGGCAAAGAGATGCACCGAGTCCGGTTTCGCGATATAGATGGTTTCGCCTTGCGAAAGATACTGGTCGATGTTGTCGTTCATTCCGCTGCAGGCAGCCAGCGCGCAGACGGACAACAGGCAGATGATGATAGGATGAATCTTCATGGCTTTCTGTTTTTAATCGGCGTTAACCTCGCCCCCATAGAACTCCATCTCATTCAGGTTGAGGGAATTACTCTGGGTCCAGGTCTCCAGGCAGACAAAGCGGAAGTAGCGGAGGGGACTTGCCGTCTCGGGGATTTCGACCTCCTCGCCGTTGTTGGCATACTCCTGGTCCTCCGCCGTGACGTCGGTCGTCTCATAGCCGGACGGCTTGTAACTCCAGCCCTCCAGCAGCATTTCCCAACCGTCCCAGTTGTCCGGGTCGGCAGCCGCCTCGGCGCTTGCAGTCCCCCACATCTGGAAATGCTTCGGGCAATGCAGCGCATAGCAGTATTTCACGCGGCCCCAGAACTTGACGCGGGACAGTTTGTACATGGCACCCAGGTCGACCGTGAAGTAGGAATAATAGATGTCGTTCACCTTGACCTTGGTCTCCATGTAGATCGGCTTGTCGGAAGTCTTGACCCCGTCGAACAGGGCGCCGACGTTGTTACGGGACTTGTGCCAGTTCATGTTGGTGGCCAGGGCCGTCAGGACGAAGTTCTCCGGCGTGATGAAGATCTCATACATCGGAGTGAGGACCGTGGACAGCGTGTCCGTATAATTCTCGTAGATATCCCGGATCAGGACCTTGAATTCCTGCTCCTCCGCGGGCAGGCCGCGGACGGCGGCAAAGCCGTTGGGATCCGACGAGATGATAGTCTGGAACAGCGTGTCCCCGTCTTCGCCGGGCTTCATCACGTACAGGAAGATCTGCTCTTTCTCCGGGTTGTCCCAGTTGATGATGAATCCGCCCCAGCTGGGAGAGACCTCGAGGGACTCCCGGATCGCATAGATAGGAGAATCGAGCGGCTCGATGTCCACGCGCAGCGGATCCGACTCATTCTGGCTCCGGTCGACGGAGATCAGTTGGACGGACTGCGGCTGGGATTTCGCGAAGCCCTTGATCTCCAGTTTATTCTTGAAGTTGGAAGCGCGGACCTCGTTTTTCTGGCCGTGCGCGTCCGTATAGACAGCCTTCACATACAGCAGGTCCGTATCATTCGGCAGGTCGTATGTGATGACGACGCGGCCCGGATAGTTCTCCACGACGGCATTGAGCACCTTGGAAGGCGGAACACTGTCCACCGGATACTGCCCGATGAAGTCCTCCTTGCAGGAGAGGCAGAGGGCGAGGACGAACAAAAGCGGTATTAAACGTTTCATAATCAGCATGTTTTATTCCCAGTAGGGGTTTTGAACCAGGTTGGTGTTGACACGGATGGTGTTGGTCTTGATAGGCCAGAGGTACTCCTTGGTCGTAAACTTGAGGTTGGCCAGGGTGATGATCTGATAGTACTCGTTCTCCTTGGAGGCGTCGACGTTCCAGGCCAGGATGGGACCGGTGACCTCGGTCACGGCCTTCTTCCAGCGGCGGACATCCCAAAAATGCTTGCTCTCGAAGCAGAGCTCGACATCCCGCTCGCGCTGGATGATTTCGCGCATGCCTTCCTTGGTCTTGGGCTTGTTCGGGATGCGCGAGTACTTCTCCCAGCTCTCGACGACACCCTCGAGGCCGGCGTGCTCGCGGACCTTGTCGATATACTCGTACACTTCGGCGTCCGGAGCGGACTTGGACTCGTTGAGACACTCGGCATACATCAGGTAGAGGTCGGCGAGACGGAGCAGGGCCGGCGTGTAAGCCGTGCGGGAACGTCCGTAGGTCGAGGTCGTGGTAGATGTGTAATGGTTGGGCTTCTTGGACCAGTAGCCGGTGATCGTGTAACGGAAGGAGCCGTTCTTGCCGGAGGTCTGTCCCTTCTTCATGTGGATGTCCCAGCCAGGGGCCGTGAAGTTGCCGTTGCCCCACCAGTAGCAACCGTCGAAGCACATGTTGGCATAGAAACGGGGTTCGCGGTGGAGGTTCAGCTGGGCCGTATGATAACCCGGCTGGACATAATAGGGCTGGTCATTGCCGGCCGTGGCGATCTTGTAGCGGTTGGCATAATCCCACGCCGTATCCTCATCGATGGGGACGCCGTTCTCGGTGTAGAACTTCTCCGCCATCCGGATCGTGGGGCCCAGGAGCCCGCGGTAAGGGTTGGTGCTCCATGCCTCGTCGACGAAGTACGGCATCGAATAGTACTCGTAGTAGGAAGTCACGTCGTTCTGGGGGTTGCACCAGAGCATCTCCTCGTTGTAGCGGTCGTGATAGACGCAGCGGAGATTGTTGACCAGCTGGATTTCCGGCACGGTCACGTTGTACTGCGGGTTCCGGAAGGTATACAGGCTGTGACCCGCCTCTTCCGCCACGTCGATGGCCTGCTTGCAGGCGTCGGCGGCACGCTTCCACTTGGACTCGTCGTAACTCTGGGTGAAGATCTTCACACCCCGGTTGTCCGCGACATTGACGTATTCCGGATTGCCGTTGAAGAGCGGGCTGGCCGAAGTCGTCAGGATCAGGGCCTTGATGGCCAGGGCGGCAGGCTGGGTGATATGGCCCGCATCCGTGGTCCGGTTCTCGATGGACAGCGGGAGGTCCTCCACCGCCTCATCGATCAGGCCGACGATGTAATCGACGCACTCATCCCAGGGGTCACGGTAGACGCGGACCTCTTCGGGGGTCGCCTCGACGGAGAGGTTTTCCTTGACCAGCGGGATGGGGCCGTACATCCGCATCAGGTAGAAGTGGTAGTAGGCCTTGAGGACCTTGACCTCGGCCTTCCAGACGCTCCGCTGCTCGGCGGATACCTGCACCTTGACCTGGTCGACCTTTTCCAGGAAGATGTTGCAGTAGCGGATACCCCGGAACAGGCCGTTGCCGCCGTAGTTCTCGCCGTCCCAGCAGTTGATGCGGGGATTGGCCGCCGTCTGATCGCCGGTCTTGATATAGAAGGCGTTATACTGGCCGACTTCGGCGTTCGCTTCACGCGTGTCCACGAAATTCCACAGTTCGTCGCTGCCCATCAGGGCCGGGTCGTTCTTCGGATCGCCGATACGGGGAATGTAGCTGTAGCAGGTCGCAAGGAACTTTTCCGCTCCGACGCGGTCGCGGAAAGCATAGTCGATCGTCGCGATATTGTCCGGGACGACATCGATGTAGTCCGCGCAGGAGGCAAGGCCCAGGGAGAGGGCTGCCGCAAAGAGTATTCTATAGATTTTCATATCGCTTCGATTTTAGAATGAAACCTGTACACCGAAGTTGTACACACGCTGGGTGGGATAGTTGAACGCGTGGCCGGCCTGCTCGGGATCCCAGAGCTTGAACTTGCTCCAGGTCAGGAGGTTGGTCCCGCTGAAATAGAGACGGAGGCTGTTCATCGCGATCTTCTTGGTCCAGCGGTTCGGCAGGGTGTAGCCGCACTCCAGGGACTTCAGACGCAGAAAGGAGCCGTCACGCATGAACCAGGTGCTGGTCCGGGCGTTGTTGTCGACCACTTTGGTGGACATACGGGGCCAGAGCGCGTAGAGGTTGCGGTTGTTCTCGCTCCAGTGATCGTCCGCATAGACTTTGAGCAACTGGCGGACGTGGCCGGAATCGGTCACGAACGGAGAGGTCTCCGTGACATTGATCCAGAACGACTCGCGGCCGAGGCCCTGGAAGAACACGGAGAAGTCGAAACCCTTGTAGCCGGTCGAGAAACCGAAACCGTAGATCAGTTCCGGCTCCGTCGGATAGCCGATCGGGACCGTATCCAGGTCCGTGATCATGCCGTCGCCGTTGATGTCGCGGTACTTGATGTCACCGGCACCGTAGTCGCCGAACTGGATCGGGGAGTTCTTCACTTCCTCTTCATCGACGAAGAGGCGCTCCGCGACATAGCCCCAGCGCTGGGAGACAGCCTGTCCGATCTTGGAGAGCCAGGGCGTAGCGCTCTGGTCGATCTCCTCATACTTGGAATAATAGGCCTTCGCGTAGGTGAAATTGGCGCGGCCCGTGATCCACCAGCCGTTGGAGAAAGACTTCTGGAGGTCCAGCTGGAAATCGATGCCGTGGCCCTGGGCCTCACCCAGGTTGGACATCGGCGTCGTGACCAGACCCATCGTGGAAGGGATGTAGCTGCGGGAGAGGAGGATGCCGGTACGGCGCTCGGTGTAGTAGTCCACCTGCAGGTCCAGCATATCGAACAGCCGTGTCTCCAGACCGAAGTTGGTCTTGTAGGAGCGCTCCCAGGTAATCTTGTTGTTCTCGTACTTGCTGACGGTGACACCGTTGTAGGTATTCTTGAAGTCGTCTCCGAATTCCACGCCATAACTTCCGTTATTCATATTGATCTCGGAGAGATAGAAGAAACGGTGGGAGTCCTCACCGATGGCATCGTTACCCACCAGGCCGTACGTAGCCTTGAACTTCAGCGAGTTGACGACCTTGGCAAGACCAGCGGGATACCATTTCTCATTGGAAACGATCCAGGCGACGCCGGCCGAAGGGAAGAAACCGAAACGCTCGTTGCGGGCGAAACGCTCCGATCCGTTGTAACCGAAGTTGTACTCGAAGAAGTAGCGCTTGTCGAAGTTGTAGGTAAAACGCCCGGACAGGCCCAGGTTGCGGTGGGCCAGGGATTTGATCAGGGTCTCGGCACCGCCTTCCAGCTTGTTGCGGGCCGTGCCGACGAGCAGCGCGCTCACGCCGTGCTTGTCGGCGAAGGTCCGGTCGTAGTTCATCGCCGCCTCGAAGTAAGTGACGGCGTCCACCTTCTTTTCGCCGGGCGAATAGGTCAGGTACTCGGTACCGGAGTCCGGATTGAGGCAGTTCAGGGTGTAGGTGTTGTGGTAGGCGTCGTACCCGCCGATCTCATAATAGAACGGATTGTAGCTGCGCACCACGTCGAAGTAAGTGTTGCGGGTCGTGCTCGCCATGCCCCGGATGTTCAGACCCTTCGTGATGAAACTCAGGTCCTGCTTGAGTTCGAACTGGCCGAGGACCGTCGTCCTGGAGTACTCTTTGTAGCCCCGGACCATCTGGGCGTAGGGGTTCAGGTAGTTGCCCGTATCGTAGTTACCGAAGAGGATGTGGTAGGAACCCACGTTCTCGGCATCCGGCTCATAATAGGGCTGGAAGAGGACGGGGCTCGTGTTCATGATCTGCTCGTAGACGTTGCTTCCGCCGTTGATCGGGCCGTTGTAGTCATCGAACGAAGCATGGAGACGGATGATCGCCTCGGTGGTCTTCGTGATGTTGATGTTGACGTTGGAGCGGAGCACGTAGCGCTTCAGGTCGATGTTGTTGTTGAAGTTGTTGCGCTTGTCCACTTTCAGCAGGCCGTTGTCGTTGTTGAAGGTCGCCGCGATGTAGTAGCGCGCGATCTTGCCGCCGCCGCTGACATTGGCGTTGACACGCTGGTTGACCGTGGAGTTCTTGAGCAGCATCTCCCGCCAGTCGAGGGCCGGGTAGAGGATGGGATTCATGCCCAGGCGGGTATTCTCGATCTTGGAAAGGGAGAACGGCAGGGTCGCCAGGGGGTCACGCGTGACGGCGCCCTCGTTGAAGAGCTGCATATAGGTGACCGGATCCGCCAGTTCGAGGTTCTTCGTCGGCTCGGAGATGGAGGTCTCGTAGCGGATGTTCACCTTCGCGCTGCCTTCGGAGCCTTCCTTGGTGCTGACCAGGATGACGCCGTTCGCACCGCGGGCGCCGTACAGGGCCGTGGCGGTCGCATCCTTCATGATGGAGAAAGCGGCGATGTCGTCCGGCTGGAGACGCGCCAGGTCGGCGGAGGTCATCTCGACGCCGTCGATGAGGATCAGCGGGCCGTTGGCGTAGGTCAGGGAGGTGACGCCGCGCACGAAGAAGGTCGCGTCGTCCTGGCCCGGCTCACCGCTGCGCTGATAAGAGATCAGGCCGGCGACACGGCCGGCAAGGGCCGTCGTGAGGTTGCTGGACGGGACTTTCAGTTCGGTCGGCTTGACCGTGTTGATGGAACCGATGACCGATTCCTTCTTCTGGGTACCGAAGGCGACGATCGTCACTTCGTCCAACTGGCTGGCGGCATCCTTCATCTTGACGACAAACTGGGTCTGGTTGCCGACCGGGATGGTCTGGGATTCCTTTCCGAAAAAGTCGAAGACCAGTTTGTCCGAAGGCTTGACGCCGGACAGTTCAAAGGATCCGTCCAGGTCCGTGATGACTCCTCTCGTCGAGCCGGAGATGGAGACCGTCGCACCGGGAAGCGGAGTGCCTGACTCTTCCTCCGTCACCACACCCTTGACGGTCCGGGTCTGAGCCAGGACCGTGAGTGAGAGCAAGGCGAAAAAGCAGGCTGCTGCAAACTTTTTGGTTAACATGATAAGTTGAGTTATAAAGTAATTGATTGATTGTCAGGAGAGAAACGTTTCTTAACCTCGAAAATGGCAAGAAGCAGGAACGGGATCCCCACCCCGGCCATCATCTCCCAGGTGCGCGCCCCGTCGGGACAGACCCGCGGAAGGATGGCGAACTTGAGCAGCAAAAGCATGGCCAGCGAAAGGAAGGTCGCCACCATCAGCGTATTCCCCGTCTGGCGACGGGAAAAAAGCGACCACAGGACGGGCAGATACAGCGGCGCACCGGTCAGGGCGGCCAGCGCGATGATATAATCGACCAGGCCTCCCATCCGCGGGATCAGCAGGGCGATCCCGATGATCAGAAGGCCGAAAAACAGGCTGGAGATGCGGGCGGTCCGCAGCAGCCCACGGTCTGGCACGCCCGGACGGAGCCGCGCGACAATGTCCTTCGAAAAGACCGACGCCATCGCATTCAGGATGCTGTTGATCGAACTGAGGGAAGCGAAGACCAGGCCGGAAACCATGACGCCGAGCAGGCCCCGGGGCAGGATCTGCCGGCACATCACCAGGAAGGCGTCCTCGGCTTCGACGCCGGCCGGACCGCTTGTGAGGCGGCACACCAGCGCAGGCAGCATCCACAGCACGGGGCTGACCAGATACAGGGCCGAGAACAGCAGGGCGGCCTTGCGCGCGTCCGTAGGCTTCCGGACCGCCCCGTAACGCTGCACGAAGGACCAGCCGCCGCCCAGGTACACCAGGTTGTACAGGAAAAATGCCACGATGAACAGCCAGGGGAAGCCTTCGCTGACCGGAGACAGGAAGCCTTCCGGCGCATGGGCCAGGAAAGCATCCAGGCCGCCGGCCTCCCGCAGCGACAGCGGTGCGGCGATGAGGACCACAGCCGTCAGGATGACGAACTGGATCACGTCCGTCAGCACGACCGACCACAGTCCCCCGGTCGAAACATACAGCATGCACAAAAGCCCCAGCAGCACGACCCCCAGGCGGGCGTCCAGGCCCCAGGAGAAGGACAGGATCCGCGCGACCGGATACAGGAAAGCGGCTGCGGAGAAGAAGGAAACAAAGAAAAACAGCAGCGTGTAGGCACGCTGGACGCGCACCCCGAAACGGTCGGAAAGGTATCCGGCCACCGTCGTTACGTTCAACGCCCTCCAGCGCGGCGCAATCAGCAGGCCCACGGCCAGCCCGGCGAGGCACATGGTCTCCTGGATCGTGACGGCGACAAGGCCGTCCCGGTATGCAACGGCGCCCCAGGCCACGAAGGTGCCGGCGGAGAAGAAGGAAATGAACAGCGACAATCCGCACGCCGCCCAGGGCAGGTTCCCGTCGGCGGAAACGAACATGCGCACCCCTCCCCTGCGGCCGGAAATCAGCAGCGCAGCGGCCAGGATGATGACGGAAACCAGCAGGAAGGCTATCAGTTCAGTCATGAAGGAGTGGCGCTTTTTACAAAAGTAGCATTTTAGGCGGCGCCGGACATATTTTTAATAATATGAAAACGGAAACGTTTCCGAAAACAAAAATATTTAATATCTTTGAGGGCTATGGCACGCCGACAGGTCACCATCAAGGATATCGCCAGGGAAACGGGATTCGCCGTCTCCACGGTTTCCCGTGCCCTGAACGACAGTTGGGAGGTCAGCCGCGAAACCCGTGAGGCCGTCCTGCAGAAAGCCCGGGAGATGAATTACCACCCCAACGCCCAGGCCAAGGGCCTGGTGACCCAGCGCAGCAAGCTGATCGGCATGGTTGTCCCGGAACTCTTCCGCTCGACATTCTTCGCCAGGGTCGCACACGCGGTCCAGGCGACCCTGATGCCGGAGGGATATCAGCTGATCCTTACACAAAGCAACGAATCTCCCGAAGAAGAGCGGGAACTGCTTCAGACGCTGCGGAGCCATAATATGGACGGGATCATCGTCTGCACGGCAACCGATAGCGGATACAACCGGGACTTGTTCGAAAAAATCGTCAAGGAAGGGACCGCACTCGTATTCATTTCCCGCGTCTGCAACGAGATCCATGTCCCCAAGATCGTTGTCAACGACGCCCAGATGGCCTACCGTGTTGTCAGCCACCTCTGCGAAGAGGGATGCCGGCGCATCGCCTACCTGGCAGGTCCGGAAGGCGTCCCCTCCTCCAAGAGTCGCGAAGAAGGGTACCGGCAGGCCTTGGAAGACCATGACATCCCGTACTACGAACGGAATGTCATTCCCGCCGGCCTGTCCTCCCAAGATGGGGCCGAGGCCATGACAAAAGCATTGGATAGCGGCCACTTGCCGGATGCAGTGTTCGCATTCAACGACAACGTCGCTTTCGGAGCAATGAAAGTCATGAAGGAACGGGGCATCCGTATTCCGGACGACATCGCCCTGGCCGGATTCTCAGACTCCCTGGCATCCACCATCGTCGAGCCCGGCCTGACCTCCGTAGCGCAGCCATTGCATGAGATGGGAAACCAGGCCGCAGCCTGCCTGCTGCGGCAATTGGAGGGATTCGAACCGGCTGACACGACCATCGTGCTGGAAGGACGACTGATCATCCGCGAATCCAGCCTCCGAAGCCATTCCTCCCCTACTCGACCTTGAAGGAATCTTTCAGGGAAACGGTCTTGTTGAAGATGGGATGCTCCGGCGTGGAGTCGGGATCCTTGTAGAAATAGCCCACGCGCTCGAACTGCACGGCGATGCCGCTCGCATCGTCCAACAGCGCGGGCTCAGCGTAACCCTTGGAGACGACCAGGGACTCGGGATTGAGGAAGTCCTTATAGTCCTTGTCCTCAGGCACCTGGCTCATGTCGGCGAGGGTGAAGAGGCGGTCGTAGTTGCGGAGTTCGAGTTCCTTCGCATAGTCGCAGGACACCCAGTGGATGGTGCCCTTGACGGAGCGCCATTCGCCTCCTCCCGGCCTTGTGGAAGGATCGTAGGTGCACTTGAGTTCCACCACGTTGCCCTCGGCGTCCTTCACGACCTCGTTGCACTTGATAATATATGTGTATTTCAGGCGCACTTCCCCGTCCGGCTTGAGGCGGAAGAATTTCTTGGGAGCGTCCTCCATGAAGTCGGAGCGGTCTATCCAGAGGGTGCCGGTGAAAGGCACCTTGCGGGTAGCTCCCTCGGGTTCCGCCGGATTGAGCGGGCAGTCGAACCACTCCACCTGACCTTCAGGATAGTTGGTAAGGGTCAGCGTGACGGGGTCCTGGACGACCATACAACGGTTGGAACGCGCGTTGAGTTCCTGC
>JAEEGF012110282.1_pt1 | contig 12742 bp, 9 predicted proteins | sample 9134171 | NCBI WGS metagenome assembly JAEEGF01 (sample SAMN16246542, study PRJNA631951) | gut metagenome | biome: gut microbiome; feature: rumen; material: AP-attached | host: Bos | place: Iran: Karaj | collected 2018-10 | reverse complement strand
ATTGAAGCCATGAAGGTCGCATTGGGCATGTTGGAATCCGCTGAAAAAGGAAAGGTGGTACTCCTATGAAAATTGAAAAAGTAGCTGACTACAACGCGATGAGCGCGCGCGGCGCGGAAATCATCTATGATGCCGTTGTCGCCAAATTGTCCAAAGGCGAATCGTTCAATCTCGGACTCGCCACAGGCAATACGATGATCGAACTGTATCGCATTCTCGCTGAGAAATTTAACAACAATCATATTGATCTTTCGCGTCTTCAGACGTGGAACTTGGACGAATACGCGTCAGACGAACACACGGGTGTCCCACATGACCATCCGTTGAGCTATTGGAAGTATATGCACGACAACCTTTTCAATCGTTTCCTTCCCGAACGGAATTTTGCAGAATGTCAAGCCCACTTCCCAGATCCGGCCAATCCCGCGTGCTTCGACAACGCACTCGCGGCTGCTGGCGGATTAGATTTGCAACTGCTCGGTATCGGCTTCAACGGCCATATCGCCTTCAATGAACCGATGGAGCCGCAAAGCATTTCCGTGAAGGACTTTGCGGATTTGCCGTCTCGCGTCATCGCTCTGAAGGAACGCACCATCAACGCAAACGCCGCCTTGACCGCCAACGGTTCGCTTGACCTTGTGCCGCGTTTCGCCGCCACCATGGGCATGCGGCAGATTCTCGCCTCCAAGCGTGAACTCCTTCTCGCCTGCTTCGCTGAACAGGAAGAACCGCTGACGAAGATTCTGGCGGACAAATCGCCCACGCCGTTCCTTCCGGCCTCCTATCTCCTTCCGCATGCGGACTTTACGCTCGTCTATACGGCTGACAAGATCAATCTGGATTCCGTTCTATGAAAACGTTGATTCAAAACACACGCGTCGTCTCGCCAGATGTCGATTTGCCGAAAGCGGACATTCTCATCGACAACGGCATCATCGCCGATATTGCGGAATCCATTCCTGTAACGGCCTGTGATAACGTCATCAACGGAGCAGGACTCATTACGGCTCCAGGCTTCATCGACATCCATTGCCATGGTCATTCAAACTGCGATTTCTGCGATGCGACGGATGAAGCCTTTCATACCATCGGTCACGACAAATTGACGGATGGTGTCACAGGCTTTCTTGCGACGACGCTAAGCGTTGCGCGGGAAGATCTTCGCGAAATCTGCTGTTGCGCCACACGTTATCAAAAGACCAATCAAGACGGGGCGATTCTTTTGGGTGTCCATCTGGAAGGACCATGGTTCAATCCAAAATGCGCAGGTGCGCAAAATCCTGCGCATCTGCTACTTCCATGTCTTGATCTCGTCGACGAACTCAGCCAACTGGCCCATATCGTGAAAGCATCGTTCTCCCCCGAGCTGGAGGACGGACTGGAATTCACAAAAGGCCTTTGCGAACGCGGCATCATGCCGTCAGGCGGTCATTGCGAAGCGGACTACGACTGCTTCCAGTTGCATCGCGCCAACGGCATGAAGCATTTGACGCATTTCTGCAACGTCATGACGCCTGTCCACCACCTGCGTTTCGGCATGGTCGGCGGCGGTCTCATGAGCGACGACGTTTTCGTGGAGATGATCTGCGACGGCGTCCATCTCTGCGAACCGATGATTCAACTTATTGCCCGTCTGAAAGGGCCAGACCGCATGATGCTCATCACGGATGCCATGCGCGCATCCGGCATGCCAGATGGCAACTACACGCTTGGCGGCCTTCCCGTCATTGTCAAAGACGGCAAGGCGACATTGACGACAGGCCCCGTCGCAGGCAGTACGTTACGCTACCACAACGGCTTACGACGTCTTGTCCGCGTCACGGGGCTGCCACTCTGTCAAGCCATCAAAGCCACCAGTTGGAATCAAGTCCAAAGCCTCAAGCTTGGCAAACGTGGCCGTCTTGAAAAAGGCTATGAAGCGGACATTGTCATGCTGAACGATGATCTTGTCCCGCAACGGACCATCTGCCATGGCGCTGTCCGTTGGGAGGCGTAATAGCGGCCTTTTTCGACACGCTTTTAAAACATAATGTAAAGGAAAAATTGAAACTGGAGCCGATTGCATTAAATTGTTTAATTTAGGTAATCGGATTCAGTCCGCCTTCAGTTTTCCACACCATAGAGCATCCTCTTGGAGGTCATGCATGAAAGAAATCAAAATCGGTCTTGTCGGCTGCGGTGCCGTCGCACCGACGCATATCAATAGTTATAAGCAGATTCCAGGCGCTACCGTCAAAACCATCTGTGATTTGAAACGCGACAAGGCGGCCGCCATGGCCGCCAAACTCGGCGTGCCAAATTTCACGGAAAATTTCACAGACATGCTGAACGATCCGGAAATCGATCTCATCGACATCTGTACGGATCACGCCAGCCATTCGCCGCTTGCCGTCGCCGCCATGGAAGCAGGCAAGAACGTAGTTTGCGAAAAATGCCTGTCCAATTCACTGGAAGGGCTGGATGCCATGCTTGCCGCCCACAAAAAGCATCCCGAACTCATCTTCTCCGGCATTTTCCAACATCGCCATGAGAAGGCTAACCTCCTGTTGAAGAAATTGTTGGACCGTGGTTGTTTCGGACAATTGCTCAACGCTTCCGTCTATCTCTGCTGCCTCCGTCCAGATGCCTATTACAGCGACTATTGGCACGGCAAATGGAACGGTGAAGGCGGTAGTGTGCTCATCACGCAAGTCGTTCATTTCATTGATCTTGTCAATTACTTCCTCGGTTCGCCGGAAAGTGTCATCGCCAAATGCGACAACATGGCCCATCAAGGCGTCATCGAGACAGAAGACAACGCGGCGGCTCTCGTCCGCTATCCAAATGGCGTATTGGCAACGATCTGCGGCACATCCGCCTCCGCCGTTGACACAGGTTTCAACGCCACCGTCATCATCGGAGGCACAAAAGGTCATATCGAACTGGCCGCTTTCCGTCCTGTTTACTGGCGGTTCCATGACAAACAAGCCGAAGAGGAAGTCGCCGAACTAATGAAAAACTACCATGAAGAGACACCACCCGATCCGGAGAAACCGCACTACGGCGGTGCGCATCCTGCCCAGCTTGCGGACGTCGTGGACGCCGTCCGCAACCACCGCGAGCCATACGTCACCGTCGAAAAAGCGGCTGTGACCGCACGGCTCATCCTTAGTTGCTACAAATCAGCCAAGACTGGCGAGTGGATCAATCTGTAAATTCGTCTCTCCGGCGGTTGTCAGCCGCCTTCAGAAACATGAAGAGCAATCTTGAAAAATTCATCTCCTTCTGCGTGGTCATCGCAGGATTCATCTGGATGATTCTGGGTGCCCTGCTGATACAGAACACCGTTCATGTCTTTCGAGACTATACACGTGTGGAACTGGCTCAGCAGCACTACTATGACTATTCGGAAGCGGCCAGACTGCTCCGTCTCGGTAGCAACATCTTGACGGAACAGGCCCGTCTTTACGCGGTGACATTCGACCTTCGCTATCTTCTTGGCTATTTCCGCGAAAAAAACACGGATCGTCACCGTGAACAGGCCATCAATATTCTTGGCGAAATTCCAGAATCAACAGAAACCAAGCGATTAATCATTAAGGCTGTAACGGCATCCCGTTCCCTAGAATACACGGAATACCGTTCCATGAATCTCATCATCGCGGCCAATGGATATAACCGCAACATCTTGCCCAAAGAAATCGAAAAACAACTATCTTCCAATCCACTTTCGGAGGCGGACCGCAATCTCTCCAAGGAAGACCAATTACTCTTGGCCAGAAGAATTCTCGCAAGTACCGACTACCAAACGCAAAAAAAGGACATCTGGGGCAAAGTTGAATTCCATATGAGCAAGATGCTGGAAGATTCCAAACAGCAATACCTTGCCACTTCCACATCGGTCACACGCCGCTATTTCTACCAAATCGTTTATCTATCCATCCAGACGTTAATCTTGCTCTCGATCCTCCTCTACGCCTTCATCGTCAACCGCAAACGTCTGGAGGCGACAAGAAAGTTGGAAGGAACGAACGTCCATCTGGTCCATGAAGCCCAACTCGTCAAACGAGAGGCGGAAATGCAACTCCAGCAGACCAAACTGGAGGCCCAACTGGCGTCGCAAGAACTGGAGGTGAAGCTCAAGCAGAAGGAATTGGAAGACCGAAACATGCTCTTTGCCGCCCTCAGCCATGATATGCGCACGCCACTCAATTCTATCATCGGCTTCACAGACCTGCTTCGCAGCGAAAACGACATGCCCGCCTCGCAAAAGGACTCTCTCGACAGTATCGCCTACAGTGGCAGCATCCTGCTGGAACTCATCAACGACCTGCTGGATTTCTTCAAACTTGAAGCGGGTAAGATGGAATTCAATTACGGATATTATGATTTCCAAGAACTTGTCCAGTCCATCGTCAAAACGTTCAAGCCGACGACGGACGCCAAGAAACTGCAATTGATTATGGATGTCGCGGAAATGCCCGCCCTGTACATCGACATGGAGCATGTCCGTCGAATTCTATCCAATCTAATCAGTAACGCTGTGAAATTCACGACTGAAGGCACCATCACGATCTCAGCAGCCTGTCATGATGGTGACGCAGACACCAAGACGCTCGTCTTCTCCGTGAAAGACACAGGCGTCGGTATCGAGCCAGATGAGATAAAAATCCTCACGGAACCCTATATGCAGGGCAAAGCGAAATCAAATATCAAGGGAACAGGCTTAGGGCTTTCCATCTGCAAGATATTGCTGGAGAACATGAAAGGAACGCTAACCATCACATCTGACAAGGGAATTGGCAGTACATTCACCGTCACACTTCCTAATGTAAAATTCACCGAGCAAATGATTACGCGTGAAGAAGATGCGTCTAGTCAGCTCAACCCAGCCCTCAAGGAACTCTCCCTCCTGATGGTCGACGACACATCCCTCAATCTGAAGATGCTCAAACTCATGTGCGACAAGCTCGGCATCACGAAAACTAGTTCCGCCAAAAACGGCAAAGAGGCGCTCGATCTTTTGCGTTCCAAGCCATTGCCGGACATTATCATGACGGATATCCAGATGCCCATCATGGATGGCATGGAACTTGTTTCCGAAATCAGAAAAGACCCAAAACTTTCCGCTTTGCCAGTTTACGCTGTGACGGCAAACATCGAGATGCTCAAAAACTACCGGCAGAACGGTTTCACAGGACTTCTTCTGAAGCCCTACAACATCGCCAAACTGACCGAATTCTTCAACAAAACACATGACGATTTTTTAGACAAGGACGACAAACATGATGAAAATCGGTATTGAATCTAGTGCCTATCTTTCACGCTATGGCCTTGCGGAAGGCCTGAAACGCATGCGTAAACATGGCTATGAATGCGTGGACTTCCAGGACTTCGCCAATACGGAAGATCCTCTGTTTCAACTGGATGAAGCAGGTTTTGAAAAAGAGCTGAAGAACATCAAGAAACAGATCGAAGACAGCGGCATCGAAATCTGCCAGACTCACGGTCCATGGCGTTGGCCCCCACGCGACAACACGCCGGAAGACCGTGCGGAACGTTTTGAAAAAATGGCCAAATCCATCCGCGGCACCGCCATTCTCGGTTGCAAGAATTTCATCATCCATCCCATTATGCCGTTTGGTTGCGCAAGCGAATCGGAACAACAGAAAAAAGAAATGTTGGATATGAATCGCGAATTCATGGGCCGCCTTGTGGAAGTCGGACGGCAAAACGAAGTCATCGTCAATTTCGAAAATATGCCGATGCCGCCATTGTCCATCGCTCCTGTCGCTGCGACGCTTGCGTTCGTCAAAGAATTCAATAGCCCTTGGTTCAAAGTCTGCCTGGACACAGGCCACGCCGCCACGACCGGCGAGAAGCCTGGAGACTGCGTCCGCCTGCTTGGAAAGGAATATCTTCAAACGCTCCATATCCATGACAACAACGGACGCAACGACTTCCATTGGATCCCCTACACGGGCGTCATCGATTGGGACGATTTCTCGAACGCTCTGGCCGAAATCGGTTTTGAAGGCACCGCCTCCCTTGAAACGTCCGCTCCTGCGAAGATCCCAGCGGAACTTCGCGAAATGCAGGAAATCTCCCTCTTCCAAATGATCCGCAAAATCGCCAAAAGAGACTAAAAAACTTGAATCTCTTGAATCCCTTAAATGAATAAACTCTTTATAATCCTTTGTCTTTTTTCCATGGCCGCCATCCTCCCTGCTGATGAATTCAAATTCTCTCCAGAAAACAAGCGGAGACTCTGCGGAGGAGGCGGATATCCAAGGCTTTACGCATTAAAGGATGGCTCATGGTTGCTCGGCTACGACAATGGTCGGATCAATGTCCGCCGCAGTTATGACGAAGGAAGAAATTGGTCGGAACCGTCCATTGCCTCCTTCCATGACGAAGCATGGTGCGCAAACGTCGATTTCCATGAAATGCCGGATGGCGCCATCCTCTGCTCCTATCGCGCCATCGGCAAGCCGTCCATATCTAACTTTACACGTGGTATTTACTGTTCGATCTCCCGTGACAAAGGCGAGACATGGCAGGAATACGGTACGATTGTCAGTAATTTCGCCATGGGACTAGGCGAGAAAAAGATCATCGAAGCGATGTCCAAAGGTCGCAACGTCGGATTCTACGAACCGTTCGTCGATGTCATTGACGGCAAAATAACCGTCATGTACGCAGACGATTTCTCCCCCATGGCGGAAGACGTCCACCATGATACCCAAACCAACTACAAATGCCAGCGGATCATGGCGAAAGAACTTGTCAACGGCGTCTGGACGAATCCACGCGCCATTATGGACGGTGCCATCGAGAAGACCGTTGGCGGTATTACGCGACTTTCCCGTGACGGCATGCCTGTCTTTGCGCGCATGCGCACAGGCGAATATGTTGTCGTTTTCGAAGGAACGTATCGCGACCAACCAGCAACGGATTCCATCCGCTTCGAAATTCTCATGGCATGGTCGAAAGACGGAATCAACTGGTCTGCTCCGTTCGAAGTCTTTGTCCCGAAAGGGCGCGGCACGAAGGCTAGCGCCCCCTATGTCTGCGTGACGGACGACAACCGTCTCGCCGTCTCCTTCCAGACGGATGAAGACTGCTTCGCCGCCATTGGAAAGGTCGGTGATGGCGTATCCGTCATGAAATGCGTCATTTCCGACGGCACGCCGATACAAAAAATGGACAGGACTCATTGGAGTCCTGCCCAAGATGTATTTTTCCTCAAGCCTGGAGAAGCAGGTCTTTGGAACGGCATGATGTACCATCAAGGCATCCTTTACTGCGTCTCCGGCCTGCGTGACGGAATCTACATTAATTCATGCCAGATTCCGTAATGACCGATTAACTACTCACCAAAGATACTCATCAGAGCATCCGCGAAGATTTTCATTCCATCTTTGTCCGGATGGTTGATCGTGTTGGTCATCAACGTGTTATAGGGAATTCCCTGCCGCCAGAGACGGCCATAGCGCTTCGCCGCATCTGCAACCGCCACTTTCTTATCCACAGCGAATTTGCGAATGAACGCCACATATGGACGCGGGTCGTTTTCAATGCCGATGCCGTTCTGCGTCGTCAGTCCCATCCAATCTGGGCGGACATAATGCGGCGTCAGGATGATCCATTCCGTATTCTGCGCACGGAAATCGTTCAAAACTTTATTGAAACTGCGATCCCATTCGGCAGGCGGCAATCCCGCGTCATTCACGAATTCGGACACGACCAAATCCGCCTTGACGTCCAAAACCGTCCGCTGGTAGTTGTACTGCGAGCCTTCCGGTTCGTTCAAAAACGCAGGAATTGTGCGGCCGCCCCAACCATTGCTGATAAGTTCGATGTCCGCCTTCGGGAACGCCGCCTTCAGGCGATCGACGAACTGAATCTGCCAGCGGAACTGATCCGGAATGTAGCCACACTGCGTCACGCTGTCGCCCCACGCGAGAATCTTCACATGTTCGCCGTTCTGCAGCTTCTTCATCGTATTCGGAATGAAGGCCTGCTGCTCTTTGGCGGATTCGGCAGGAAACGCCGTTTCCGTGATGATAAAGATATTTTCGTCTGTCAATTTATCCGTCTGCGCTTCTGTGTAAATGTTGAGAAGACGCGTCTCGCCTTCCTGCAAAGCAGGCATCTTCGGACAGAAACTCGCTGGCTTGCCGCACACAAGTTTCAGCGTGCCGTCCGCCGCCTTGATGACGGAATCCAGACGATTCGGAATATAACGATAAGAAATCAAAACCTCTTGATTCGCCGCCACGCGGCCGCCTTCTACGCGCCCCAACGTGCCCCACGAATCCGTGTATTCAAAATCCTTTCCACGTTGCATTTCCGTGCCATCCGGAAGACGCATGCGAACGGAATACGGATCCAACGCTTTCGGCAACGCGCAGCCTGTCGCCGCCACGCCGCGCAACGCGATGCCATCGTTCCAACCGCCACCACGACGATAGACCGGCAGTGATTTGTAGGACTCCTCCACAACGCGGATGACCGGCGGTTCGGGAACATCCAATTTTACGCCTTCCACTTCGATCTGCCAAGGCCCTGTGATGGCGACTTTCGGAGGCTCGGCCGCATTCACAACCAACGCCGCACCCATCGCGATACTGCATAGAAAATGCTTTGTACTCATGTCTGGTCCTCTTGTTGAACTGATCCTAATGGTATTTTTTCTTTATTGACGTTCTTTGGGGCAATTTTCGCCCGAAAATCTTGTATTGTTCTATTCCATTATTAACTTACATTCAATCACCATCTATGCAAACACATTCATCGACTCTTATATGAACATCGTCAAAGAATTCTATGTCGCCATGTCTGATGGCGTCAAAATCTATACATACGTCCAACTACCGTCCGAAGATGGTTCATTTCCAATCATCTTCCGCCGCTCCCCATACGTAGGTAAAGATATCAATATGGAAGACCTCCAGAAGGAGGATACTCATGGCTATGCCATCGTCTCACAGCATTGCCGTGGTTGCGGCCGTAGCGAAGGCGATTGCATCCCATACGTTAACGAACGGCAGGATGGTTTAGACTCACTTGAATGGATCCGCAAGCAGTCTTTCTATCAAGGCGAAATCTATCCCGTTGGCGGAAGTTATTTGACTTCTGTACATTACGCCTATCTTGACACGCATCAGCCAGATATCAAAGGCGCCGTGCTCGGCGTGCAGGATCCGATTCGCTACAACGTCACCTACCGTAACGGTTTCATGAAATGCGGCCTCCATGGCCAATGGGCCGTTGGTATGTACAAGAAAAATTCAATCTTCAAGAAAAACTACGTACAGGACACGTTCCGCACGATGCCGCTTCTAGGCGTCACACGCTCCATTTTCGGTGAATACGCGGAAGCTCTTGAAGCGTACATGGAACATCCATTGCCAGACGATCCATTTTGGCAAACACTTGAAGGCGGAGCGGATTCCCACAACGCCGTCAGCACGCTGAACATCCCCACGCTTTTCTATTCATCTTTCTACGACATCTACACGGAAGGAATCTTCGACATGTGGGAGAGCATTCCCGCCGCCATCCGTCCGACATGCGCTTTGATCGTGACGCCATACAACCACAATCCAAATCCAGACAAATTCAGTCCCGTCGTCTTCCCGAACGGCGGCCTCAACGAAAATTTCGGTTCGGATTTTGTCTACCAATGGCTCGACCATGTTCGCACAGGAACACCTTTACGGACGATTCCAGAAGGCAAAACAACCTACTACACGCTGTGGGAGAACCAATGGCACGCCGTCGAATCGTTGAAAGAAGGCACAAAAGAACATGTCCTTTATCTCAACGACCACACATTAGACGCCACGCCGCAGGATACCGCCGCCATTTCCTATACCTATAATCCTTACGCTCCCGCCACGTTTCGTGGCGGCCTCTGCAACAATTTCGGCGGCATGGCCGAACAGGACAAACCAAACTCTCGTTATGATATTGTCTCATTCCACTCCGCCCCATTCGAAGCGCCTTGCAAAGTCGAAGGCCGCATGAAAGCGACACTGCATGTCCGTTCGTCCTGTTTGGACACATGCTTCTACATTCGCACGAGCATCGTCAAAAACGATCTCGCATACGGTCTGCGAGACGACATCACCTCCCTCAGTTTCCAGTATCCGCACTACAATCCCAACGAAACCGTCGAACTGGAATTCACGCTTGGTCACCACTCCTTCCTGTTCGAGCCTGGTGATCGCTTCCGTCTGGATGTCTCTTCCTCCGCCTATCCGCTCTTCCATCCGCATACAAACCGAAAAGGCCTGCAGGCGGCGCAAACGGGAGCGGATATCGCCGTGAACACGATCATCACAGGCTTGTCCAATATTAAATTCTACGAAGCTATTCAGTAACAATCACATAGGAGAAATATAAATGTCACAACTTGCAATCAAAGGCGGCGAACCCGTCATCAAGCCCGGCGAAGTCAAAAACTGGCCACCAATCGACAAAACGGACGAAGAGCTTATCATCGCGGCTCTTCACGAACCATCCCAATGCCGTGGCAAATACACGAAACTCCTTGAAGAAGAATTTTGCACTTTCAACGGCAATAAATACGCCTATTTCACGAACTGCGGCGGCTCCGCCCTCCAAATGTGCGTGGCTGGTTGCGGCATCGGCGCAGGCGATCAAGTGATTGTCACCTCCTACACATGGCCGTCCAGTGCGTCCTGCATCATCCACAACATGGCCGTGCCAGTTTTTGTCGATATCGATCCAGAAACATTCCTTATCGATCCTACCAAAATCGAAGCCGCCGTCACGCCGCGGACAAAGGCCATCCTCTGCGTCCATCTTCACGGCCTCTGCTGCGACATGGATCCCATTCGTGAAATCGCCAAGAAGCACAATCTCAAGATCATAGAAGATGCCGCGCAGGCTCACAACGCCCTCTACAAAGGCCAAAAGGCCGGAACACTCGGCGATTGCGCCGCTTTCTCCTTCAACCAAAACAAATGCATGACTTCCGGCGAAGGCGGACTCTTCGTCACCAATGACAAAGAGATTTTCGACCGCGGTCTCACGCTGACTGGTTTCGGCGATATGCAGCCCACAAAGGACACCGACAGCTTCCCTGCCTACGCCTTCGCACACAAATTCTGCAACAACGAAATCACCGCCGCCTACGCGCTCGCCGAATTGCGGAAGTTCCCCTATTACTATAAACAATTGCTAGCCAACGCGAAGACGCTCCACACCATCCTCCAGGCAGCGAACATCAAAGGGCTGAAGCTTCCTTACGAACCAGCCGTCTGCACACACAACTGGTACAATTACAATCTCCGCGTTGATTTCGACGCTCTCGGCATGGGCGACAAGACACCAGCCGAAAAGAGTGAATTCCGCCATGCTATTTGTAAAGCACTGCAGGCGGAAGGCGTCGTCTGCTGTGTCTGGCAGCGTTGCATCTTGCCGGAAATGACCATCTTCCGTGCACAAAACGCCTATGGCAAAGGCTATCCGTGGGCGGTTCTAGGCGCTTCCGACGGCGTCGATTACAGTCTAAAGAACTTCCCTGAAGCGATCAAATACTGCTATTCGCACATCGCCATCGTCCAGATTCTTCGCGCTCCCAACGATGAACAAATGGCGGCAAAAGTCGCAAAAGCGATTATCAAAGTTTTCAACAATCTGGATGAATTGAAGTAAATACTCAACAGGCTTCCAGAATTCTGGAAGCCTGATTTTCAACGTTTTGCAGTTTCCGATCAGCGTCAGTTCTGCTGGCCGGAGACTTCGCGGACATGATCCGCGATCGTTTCGTTGACCTTCTGGCGGACGGCATCCCCTGCCTGGCGGATGCCGTTCATAACGGCCTTGCCGTCCGAAATACCATGGCCGATGATGACGATGCCATTCACGCCCAGAAGCGGCGCGCCGCCGATTTCAGAGAAATCCGTCGCACGCTTCAATTCATTGAAAGCGCCTTTTGCCATCAACGCGCCCAACTTCCAAATCAATTTGGTCATGATCGCTTTCTTCACAAGACGGCCCATCGATTTTGCAAGCTGCTCGCAACTCTTCAAAATCACATTGCCAACGAAGCCGTCGCAGACGGCGACATCGACGCCGCCTGAAAACAGATCATGCCCTTCCACGTTGCCGATAAAATTGAGCATCTTGGCTTCATGCAACAACGCCAACGCGCCTTGCGTCAGCTTGTTGCCCTTCCCTTCTTCCGTGCCGTTGCAAATCAATCCGACGCGCGGATTCGGCTTTTTCAAAATCGACTTCGCATAAATCGATCCCATGATACCGTAGTGCAACAGATTCACAGGAGCGCAATCCACGCTCGCGCCCGAGTCCAGCAGAACGAAATTGCCGCGTTCGGAAGGCATAATCGTCGCAATGCCAGGCCGTTCAATGCCCGGCAGCATGGATAGACGGAAATACGCAGACACGACGGACGCACCCGTGCTTCCCGCGCTGAAAACGCCGCTCGCACGGCCGACACGAACCAAATTCATCGCAACATTGATGGATGAATCACGCTTCTGGCGGACGGCGGACACGGGATGATCCCCCATCTCCACAACCTGCGAAGCATGAACAAGTTCCAATCGCGGATCGCCTAATATGCCAACCCGCTTCAATTCAACTTCCATTCGTTTCTGATCGCCGACCAGCAGCAATTTGAAAGCATCCCCGTAACGCTCCAACGTCATGTTGACGCCGTCGATGATCGCGCCGGGCGCATAATCGCCGCCCATCACATCCACGGCTA
>JAEEGF010659668.1_pt1 | contig 12743 bp, 17 predicted proteins | sample 9134171 | NCBI WGS metagenome assembly JAEEGF01 (sample SAMN16246542, study PRJNA631951) | gut metagenome | biome: gut microbiome; feature: rumen; material: AP-attached | host: Bos | place: Iran: Karaj | collected 2018-10 | reverse complement strand
TCTTGAAGGTCGTTCGACAGGTACTCGTACTGGGCGTCATTGAGCATGACGCTGTATCTGATGTTCGTGTAATTCATTATGGACTTCGTTTTTTATGGAAGCGGGACAGCGATGTCTCACCTTATGACATAGGACAGAATTGTTCGGTCCTCGGTCATGGCATGTATGGCACATAGATTGATTCGTTGGGCTGCAGCCTCCCTCTTGTTCTTTATCATTTCCAGGTTGTCGCCAATGGCAACGTTGGCACCAAAAGCTTCAATGTACTCATTCAACGCTTTCTCCATCATGTAGTAACCAAATCCAGAATTAGCCCAGCTGATGGCTGCATTTGTGGCCACCTACTCAAAGTTAGTTAAATTACTCATCTTTATCACATAGATTTAGTTGTCGTTCAACTCTTACGACCTCGTCTTCCGACAACAGACCGAACCGGTAAAGTCCACCTTGTCGGATATCGTTTCCGTTTTTGATGATATCCTCAATCCAGATATTACGGGCTTCCTCTCCTTTGACAGTGCCCGTTTCCTCCATATTGTTTTCCTCTGGCTGAACACACTGAGACGTAAGCCAGGGAAGGTATTTCGCACCGAACTGTTTCAAAATGTCCTGGACATCGAACTGGTAGTAACTTGACTTATAGACAGAAGAATACTTGCCGAAATACAGCATCATCTCGTAGAGGGTGCACCTGTTGCCGTAAAGACCCAAAAACAGGTCTGCTGCGATTCTCGCCGCATCAGTAGTGAATTTTTCCTTAGCGGAACTGAGATTATATATGCCTTGTTGCTGATCTCAACGTATTTCTTCGAATCACGGTCTATTTGGGCTTTGATCGCTGAAAAAACGATGGCCAGTGTCCTATTGTCTGTGACGAATTCCTTGCCGTCAGACACGTAGCGAAAGAGGGCCTTGAACAATTGCCCAGCCTCCTCATCTGTCAGGAAATCGACCTGTTTGGCAGTGTCAACATATAATATGAATGATTTCTTCTCCATAGTGTATTCCCTCCTTACTTCTTTCGTCTGTGGTTCTCGTTGATGAGCCATCTCGATGCATCGGCATCAATCTCGGCTATCGTCTTCACTGGATTCTGGCGAAGCCACTCGTCGAGCAACACACGCTCGAAATAGACCTTTCCTCCATTCGGCTTGTAGTGCGGGATCTGTTGGTTACTGGTCAACTTGTAGAGATAAGACTTGTTGACGTTAAGATATGTTGCAGCTTCATCCATCGACAGGATGTCCTTGCTGTTGGCAAGCATCTCCCTGAGAGAGTTCACCTGCTGCTCGAGGTCGTCAATGCGTTCCTCGATACCCTTTTTGGGGCGTTTTTCCAATGTTTCCATGATTTACGTCTATTATCTTTGCTTATTGTTTTTGCCGCAAAAGAATAGACTTTATTACCGTTCGCCCCATTTTTCCACAAAAAAGTCATTTATTAACATTTAAAGACTTGAAAAGTCTCAAAAGTGTTAATAAAAGACTTGACGAAAAGAATCCCGCTATGTTTTGGGGGCTCAGCCACACCGTAAACTCATGCTTATATTTGTGTAGAGTAGAATCAAGGTTAATCAAATTCAACACAGTAACCAATCACTTCAAAACCTATAACCAGAAATTGTACATGGCAAAAATACAATTATCTCCCTGAAACCATCATATAGTGATTATTATTTGTAACTATGCAAATAAACGCGCAATATATTTTAATTGGAACTTTTGACTTCCTTTGACATCATTAACACCTTATTAACACCCTAGAGTAGAAATATTAAATGTAACATTCTGATATAAAGCAACTTATAAATAATTCAAATTCTCGGAGGAAGTACAAGGATAGTCATGAGTTATAATTATTGTAATAACCTTTTAAGTTTAACTATCCAAAAAGTGACAACCTTTTTCAGTAAAAGTCAATCTCGTTTTTTTGGCAATGACAATGTTTTAAAATGTCATATCCATGAAACATTTTTGCATATAACATTGTATAGAAATACAGAAAACACCCCGTAAATCGCCCATCAAGACGCATTTTAATGCAAATTTTGCATATTTAACTTTATTTTAACATTTATCATGAAACATTTGACATGCCAGGAAAGAGGACTCTGTGACCTTAACTATTGGCTTCGCCTAAAATGCTCATGCTCGGCAATTGCAAACTAGTTTTCATTGCTCTCGCTTAATCGCATTTTTGTCCGTTTTGTAATTCTCATACATTCATTGAACTGACGTTAATAAGTTCGCATGGGTGTGACATTTGTGAAAAAATCCGTGGTTTTCTTTGAGTTTTCAAAAAACAGTTGTAATTTTACAGAAAAAACTAACGCAAGACGGGAAAAGCAGTAATAACGTCCATATTCACCGCCACAAATGTCCTGTCTGCGCCAAACTAACCATACGATATGCAGACAATGATTATTCCTCTGGTTTTCGGTATTGGCACCCCTGAACTGGTGTTGATAGCCTTAGTGTTCCTGTTGCTTTTTGGTGGCAAGAAAATACCCGAACTGATGAAAGGCCTCGGCAAGGGCGTGAAGAGTTTCAAGGACGGCATGAATGGAAAGATTGACGAACCTGACGAATCCGCCACAGGAACAGAAACGACCAAGAAAGAGGAAAAGACATCCGAGTAGGAGGGGAGTGGGGTGATGGACGAGAACCAACAGACATTCTGGGAACATCTCGATGTGTTGCGGGGAAGTCTGCTCAAGATTCTCGCCGCAGTAGTGTTGGCGGGTATTGTGGCCTTCTTCTTCAAGGAGGAATTGTTCAACATCGTCCTCGCGCCCTCGACCAGCGACTTCGTCTTCTATCAGTGGGTAGGAGGCGTTGAGTCTTTCAGCCTTCATTTGGTGAACACAGGCTTGACTGAGCAGTTCATGGCCCACTTGAATGTGTCGATGACCGTTGGTCTTCTTTGTGCCTCTCCCTATGTCATCTATGTGTTGTTCCGCTTCGTCGCGCCTGCGTTGTACGAGCAGGAGAAGAAATATAGTGTGCGCTTGGTACTCTGTTCCTATCTGATGTTCATGGTGGGGTTGTTGGTCAACTACTTCGTGATCTTCCCCTTAACAGTGAGGTTCTTGGGTACATATCAGGTGAGCGCGGATGTGGAGAATATGCTGACGCTTAAGTCCTATATCGGTACGTTGCTGACGATGAGCATTGTCTTCGGTGCGTTGTTCGAGATACCTGTGGTGTGCTGGTTGCTCGCCCTTTTCGGTTTGCTTCGTCCAGAGTGGATGCGCCGTTACCGTCGTCATTCCATCATGGTGATTTTGGTGCTTGCCGCAGTTGTGACACCCACCACAGACGTCTTCACGTTGTTGATTGTTTCGCTGCCGATATGGTTGCTCTATGAGATGAGCATTTGGGTGGTGGCAGCCACTGTGAGGAAAAAGGTAAATAAGTAATTCTAAAAGTAGTATATATGTTGAGAAAAACACGAATGTTTTTGGCGGCAGTCGCTTTTGTCCTGGTCACTCTCCTCTTTCTCGACTTGACAGATAACTTGCGCCATTTGTTTGGCTGGATGGCCAAAATCCAGTTTATACCAGCCTTGCTTGCCATGAACTTGGTGGTTGTGGTAGCATTATTGCTGTTGACCTTGGTTTTCGGCAGGATTTACTGCTCCGTGATTTGCCCTTTGGGCGTGATGCAGGATTTGATGGCCCGTTTCAACCGCAAGAAGAACAAGTACTCCTTTTCCAAGGCCAAGTCTTGGCTGCGCTATGGAGTGCTTGCCGTTTTCGTTATCGCACTGCTTGCCGGTGTAGGCTCTCTGGTCGCCTTGCTGGCGCCATACAGTTCCTACGGCCGTATCGCCAACAATCTGTTGCTGCCAGTTTATGAACTTGTGAACAACGGACTTGCCTCTCTTGCCGAGCGTTACGACAGCTACGCGTTCTCCTCCACCAACATCTGGATGAAGAGCGTCCCCACGTTCATCATCGCTGTGGCTACATTTGTCATTTTGTTTGTGTTGGCCTACCGCAATGGCCGTACCTATTGCAACACCATCTGCCCCGTGGGCACTTTCCTCAGTCTGTTCGCCCGCTTCTCGTGGATGCGGATTAAGATAGACGAGGACAAGTGCATCAAATGCGGAAAGTGCGCCCGTGGTTGCAAGGCTGCCTGCATTGATTTCAAGAACTATGCGATAGACTACAGCCGCTGTGTGGTCTGTGGCAACTGCATCGACAAGTGCGATAAAGAACATGCCATATCCTACTCTCCCATCCAGTTGACCAAACAAGCCAAGAAAAAGGAGGATGAATCAGTTGACCAGAGTCGACGCTCTTTCCTGGTGGCTTCTGCCATGGCCACTACTGCTGCCGTACTCGCACAGGAGAAGAAGAAGGTGGATGGTGGACTGGCCAAGATAGAGGACAAGGCCGTTGTTGACCGCAACACTCCCATCACTCCTCCTGGTTCGATTTCCGCTTCCAATATGGCAAAGCATTGTACGGCATGCCAATTGTGTGTGTCGGCCTGCCCTAACGAAGTGCTCCGGCCCTCTTCGGGTTTGTTGACGCTGATGCAGCCCACCATGTCGTACGAGCGCGGCTATTGCCGGCCTGAGTGTAACGAGTGTTCCAGCGTGTGTCCTGCGGGTGCTATCCGTCCAATCACGCTTGATGTGAAGTCGAGCACACAGATAGGCCATGCCGTATGGGTGAAGAAGAACTGCATCCCCGTAGTGGATGGTGTGGAATGCGGCAACTGCGAACGTCACTGCCCTGTAGGAGCAATCACGATGGTGGTGCTCGATGAGAACGATGAACTCTCGCCCATGGTTCCTGCCGTCAATGAGGCCCGCTGCATAGGATGCGGCGCTTGCGAAAACCTTTGTCCCGCCCGTCCTTTCACCGCTATCTACGTAGAGGGACATGAAGTGCACAAGCAAGTCTGAGGCCGTCATTCCTTTATTATATATATAATGTGTAAACTGAGAAAAACAATCATAATGATATGAGTAGAAAAATCAACCGCAGGGATTTTCTCAAGATATTTGGAGGTGGGGTAGTCGCCACTTCGGCAACCTTGGCTGCTTGTACGGGCAAGGACGGTAAGACTACTGCGTCATCGCAAGAGGCAGAAGGTCAGATGACCTATCGTGTAAACCCCAACAATGGCGACAGGGTGTCGCTGTTGGGCTATGGCATGATGCGTCTGCCCGTGGTGGGTGGTTCAGAACGCGACAATCCTGACGCCGATATTGACCAGGAGATGGTGAACCGTCAGGTCGATTATGCCATCGAGCATGGAGTGAACTATTTCGACACATCTCCCGCCTATTGCCGTGGTCGTTCAGAAGAAGCTACGGGAATAGCGCTCCACCGTCATCCACGTGACAAGTATTTTGTGGCCACCAAAATGTCGAACTTCAGTCCTGCTACCTGGCCCAAGAAGGAATCAATGGAGATGTTCGAAAACTCGTTGAAATACCTTCAAGTGGAATACATCGACTACCTTTTGCTTCACGCCATCGGTGGAGGAGGCATGCCTGAGTTCAACAACCGCTACATGAACAACGGTATCCTTGACTGGCTCGTGGAGCAGAAGGAGAAGGGACGCATCCGTAACCTTGGTTTCTCCTATCACGGTGACGTGGCGGTATTCGACCAACTGCTGCAGTGGCACGATGAGGGACGCTATCACTGGGACTTTGTCCAGATAGAGCTCAACTACCTCGACTGGAACCTTGCCAATGAAATCAATTCGAGCAACACAGATGCTGTTTATCTCTATGGTGAATTGAGCAAGCGTGGCATTCCTTCCGTCATTATGGAACCGCTCCTTGGCGGCCGCCTTGCCAACGTCCCCGACTACATTGTGGCCAAGTTCAAGAAACGCCGTCCCGAGGACAGTGTTGCTGCCTGGGCCTTCCGTTTCGCAGGTACCCCAGAGAAGGTGCTGACAGTCCTGAGCGGCATGACATACATGGAGCACCTGAAGGAGAATGTACGTACATACTCGCCGTTGGAACCTATCACTGAGGAAGAAAACGACATGTTGATGGACATCGCCGAGGACATCTTCAACTTGAAGACCATACCTTGCAACGAGTGCAACTATTGCATGCCTTGTCCCTACGGTATCAATATACCCGCTATTTTCTCCCACTACAACAAGTGCATCAAGGAAGGCAACCTGCCGAGCCACCGCCAATCCCCCGAGTACCAGAAACAACGCCGTGCTTTCCTTGTGGGCTACGACCGCAATGTGCCTCGCCTGCGCCAGGCCAGCCACTGCATCGGTTGCGGACAATGCAATCCCCATTGCCCTCAACAGATTGACATACCGCGGGAAATGCACAAAGTGGATGTCTTGGTTGAAAATCTCAAGCGAAATGGTAAGATTGGAGACGTAGAAATATGAAAAGAGGGTAATCAGTAACTTTTTTCACATAAAGTTTTGCTCGTTTCGTAAATAAGTTGTAATTTTGCCGTCCAGTGGATAAACCACGCTGTTTTATTAATAAAAAACCAATAAAAATTCAAGTTAAATGATTATTGTACCTGTAAAAGAGGGCGAGAACATTGAAAGAGCCCTTAAGAAGTTCAAGAGAAAGGCAGAAAGAACAGGCATCGTCAAGGAAGTGAGAAGGCGCAGAGAATTTGAGAAACCATCTGTGACCAAGCGCGTGAAGATGCAGCATGCCATCTATGTGAACCAGCTCCGTAGAAACGAGGAGTAAGGGGAACAGCATTTTTTTTCGCAAATAAAGTTAAATTTTTACTCATCTTTGATTGTTTTCCAAGAAAAAATAACTAATTTGCATCATCAAACAAAAGAAGTAGATGGAGCAGACATGTTATGACGCTTTCTTGGAGTATCTCAAATCGGAGCGCAATTATTCCCCAAGGACTGTAGAGAGCTACGGTACCGACATCAAGGAATTTGCTGCCTTTTGTGAGGAATTGAATGAAAGCATCACATGGCAGACGGTAGATGCCGACATCGTCAGGGCGTGGATAGTTGATTGCCTTGACAAAGGTCGAATGAAAGCCTCTTCCGTCAACCGAAAGCTCAGTGCAGTAAGGACAATGTACCATTATCTCGTGATGATGGGTGTGGCAGACAAGAATCCCGCCCGCAACATTACGGGGCCTAAGAGAGGCAAGACACTTCCGGCCTTTGTGAAAGAAGGCGAGATGGACGAACTTCTCGACGGTCAACATTTCCGCGCTGACTTTGCAGGACAACGCGACCGACTCATCATCCTGATGTTCTACGACACAGGAATGCGCATAGCCGAATTGCTGGGCCTCAGGGACCGCGACATCGACTTCAGCGCTAAGAGCATCAAGGTGACCGGTAAGCGCGACAAGCAACGGATCATTCCTTTCGGAGAGGAACTGGAGCGTGCTATGACAACCTACATGGGTCTTCGCGACCAATCGTTCGAAGTCCACGACGACAGTTTCTTCGTTGGCAATAAAGGAAAGGCCGTTAGCCGGAGCAAGGTGGAACGAGTGGTGAAATCATATCTCACTGAGGTGACGAGCATCAAGAAAAAGAGTCCACACGTGTTGAGGCACACTTTCGCCACATCGATGCTCAACCACAAGGCCGACCTAGTCGCCATTCAAAACCTTCTCGGCCATGCCAGCCTGCGCACCACAGAGGTTTATACTCATACTTCTTTCGAGGAATTGAAGAGTGTATACAAGGACGCACATCCCAGGGAATGAGTGTCCCAGACAATAACCAATAAAATAGAGATATTATGGAATTAAGTATCAAGGCAATCAAATTCGAAGCTACAGAAAAGCTTCAGGATTTCATCCAGAAGAAGGCTAGTAAACTGGAGAAGTTGAGTAACGATATAAGAAAGGTAGAGGTGTCATTAAAGGTCGTTAAGCCTGAAACAGCCCACAACAAGCAAGTGGACATCAAGGTGGCACTCCGTGGCGAGGAGCTTTTCGCTACCAAGGTGAGCGACACATTCGAAGAAGCAACAACAACAACACTGGAGGCTTTGGAGCGCCAAATCTCCAAATATAAGGAAAAGCAGAGATAGATTGAAAAAAATCCACCGATTTTTTGGTCATCTCAAAAATAATGTCTAAATTTGCACCCGTTTCGCACGGATGCTCCGTGCGAAAGGGTGTACGCCTCTTTAGCTCAGTTGGCCAGAGCACGTGATTTGTAATCTCGGGGTCGTTGGTTCGAATCCGACAAGAGGCTCTTACGGAGGGGCATATTCCAGAGTGGCCAAATGGGGCAGACTGTAAATCTGCTGGCTTTCGCCTTCGGTGGTTCGAATCCATCTGTGCCCACAGAAAGCTGACCGTATTGGGATGCCTTTTGTAGGCTAGGTTGGAGAACCACATTAAGAAAGCCTTCAGTCAGCCCAGACAATAATGCTGTTATAGCTCAGTGGTAGAGCACTTCCTTGGTAAGGAAGAGGTCACGAGTCCAAATCTCGTTAACAGCTCCAAGAAATGAATGATTACTAAGGAAAGGTGAATGCTTACCGGAACTGCGGAGTGGATTCTGCGCGGAAATGCTCAAGGCAGTACGCCTCACTGTAGTATGATGAATCAAAACAACAAACAATAAGAAATTTAATTTAAGCTATGGCAAAAGAGAAATTCGAACGTACGAAACCGCACGTAAACATTGGTACTATCGGTCACGTTGACCACGGTAAGACCACCTTGACTGCCGCCATCACTCTCGTGCTTTCAAAGCGCGTTGCTGGTAATGAGGGCAAGATCAAGTCATTCGACCAGATTGACAACGCTCCTGAGGAGAAAGAGCGTGGTATCACTATCAACACTGCTCACGTTGAGTATGAGACCGCAAAGCGTCACTACGCTCACGTTGACTGCCCGGGACACGCTGACTATGTGAAGAACATGGTAACTGGTGCAGCTCAGATGGACGGTGCTATTATCGTTGTTGCTGCAACTGATGGTCCTATGCCTCAGACTCGCGAGCACATCCTTCTCGCACGTCAGGTGAACGTTCCTCGTCTTGTTGTGTTCATCAACAAGTGCGACGCTGTTGACGACCCCGAGATGCTTGACCTCGTTGAAATGGAAATGCAGGACCTGCTCGCTCAGTACGAGTTTGAGGAGGACACTCCATTCATCCGTGGTTCTGCCCTTGGTGCTCTGAACGGTGTTCCTGAGTGGGAAGACAAGGTAATGGAGCTCATGGACGCTGTTGACAACTGGATTCAGGAGCCAATGCGTGACGTTGAGAAGCCTTTCTTGATGCCTGTTGAGGACGTGTTCTCTATCACAGGTCGTGGTACAGTGGCTACAGGTCGTATTGAGACCGGTCGCGTGAAGATTGGTGACAACGTACAGCTGCTTGGTCTTGGTGAAGACAATAAGTCAGTGGTTACTGGTGTTGAAATGTTCCGTAAGATCCTCGATGAGGGTGAGGCTGGTGATAACGTAGGTCTGCTCCTCCGTGGTATTGAGAAGAACGAGGTTAAGCGTGGTATGGTGATCACTCACCCGGGTGTTATCACTCCTCACAAGAGATTCAAGGCTTCTATCTACGTTCTGAAGAAGGAAGAGGGTGGTCGTCACACTCCATTCAAGAACCACTATCGTCCACAGTTCTATCTCCGTACAATGGACTGCACAGGTGAGATTTCACTTCCAGAGGGCGTTGAGATGGTTATGCCAGGCGACAACGTTGAGATTATCGTTGACCTCATCTACGCAGTTGCCATCAACGTAGGTCTTCGTTTCGCTATCCGCGAGGGTGGACGTACAGTTGGTTCTGGTCAGATCACTGAGATTCTTGACGATTAATCGTTAGCCGATTTGGTGTCCAGATTAATTCTGGACGACATCTAAGATATTAACGGATGGCTGTCGTCAGCTGAAGGCAGCCATCCTAATTACGGGAATAGCTCAGTTGGTAGAGCACTGGTCTCCAAAACCAGGTGTCGGGAGTTCGAGTCTCTCTTCCCGTGCCAAAGTGTAAGAATTATGTTTAAAAGTATAGTACAATATTGTAAAGATTCCTACGATGAACTTGTTCATAAGGTCACATGGCCATCGTTGAAAGAGCTCACAAACACGGCTTTGATAGTTTTATATGCTTCCATTATCATAGCCTTGATAGTCTTTGCGATGGACTTCGTCTTTGAGAAGTTTATGGGTCTTGTTTATTCACTCTTTAGGTAAAAAGTGTAATTGCGGTTATGGCTGAGACATTGAAGAAGTGGTATGTCCTTAAAGCAATTAGTGGAAAAGAAGGCAAAGTCAAGGAATACATTGACTTGAATGTCAAAAACCACCAGCTTGAGGATCAGGTATCACAAGTCCTTGTACCGACTGAGAAAGTCCAAAAGACTACCAACAACAAACGTGTGATTAAGGAGAAGACTCTCCTTTCAGGTTATGTGTTGGTAGAGGTTGCTGTTGAATACAGCAAGACAGCCAAGCGGTATCAAATGGACGGTTCTATTCAGTCTATGCTTCGCAACACTCCTAACGTCCTCGGTTTTCTGAGCGCCGAGCGCGGTAGTAATGAACCTATGCCTCTTCGCGACTCCGAGGTGAGCCGTCTGTTGGGTGCGTCTGAGGAAATTGAAACCACCATCCAGTATGATTTCCATATTGGTGATGCAATCAAGGTCAGCGACGGTCCTTTCAGCGGTTTCGACGGTACGATAGAGGAGGTGAACGAAGAGAAGAAGAAACTGAAGGTTGCGGTGAAGATTTTCGGCCGCATCACACCTGTAGAACTTGACTTTACACAAGTTGGGAAGGAATAGCGAGCAAGCTGTTACGGCCCGCTGTTTCACATCGTTTAATACAAAAATCATTATCACAAAATGGCTAAAGAAGTTGCTGGATTAATCAAATTACAGATTAAAGGTGGCGCTGCGAATCCATCACCCCCAGTAGGCCCAGCATTGGGTTCCAAGGGTATTAACATCATGGATTTCTGCAAGCAGTTCAACGCCAGGACTCAGGACAAGGCCGGCAAGGTGCTCCCTGTTGTTATCACCTATTACACAGACAAGTCATACGACTTCGTTGTCAAGACTCCTCCTGCAGCAATTCAGCTTCTTGAGGCTGCCAAGGTGAACAAGGGTTCCGCTGAGCCTAACCGCAAGAAAGTGGCTTCAGTGACATGGGACCAGGTACGCGCCATCGCAGAAGACAAGATGCCTGACCTCAACTGCTTCACTATCGAGTCTGCTATGTCTATGATTGCTGGTACAGCAAGAAGCATGGGTATCACTGTAAAAGGAGAATTCCCTGGTAAATAACTTATAACTTCAATTAGAAAATGGGTAAACTTACAAAAAATCAGAAAGCGTACGCAGATAAGATTGAAGCAGGGAAGGCTTACACTTTGAGTGAGGCCGCAGCATTGGTTAAGGAAATCACATACACCAAGTTTGACGCTTCTCTCGACATCGATGTTCGTTTGGGCATCGACCCCAAGAAGAGCAACCAAATGGTACGTGGTGTTGTGTCTCTCCCTAACGGTACAGGTAAGGAAGTGCGTGTGCTCTGCCTCTGTACTTCTGATGTTGCCGCTGCTGCAGAAGAGGCTGGCGCTGACTATGTTGGTCTCGACGAGTATGTCGAGAAAATTAAGGGCGGATGGACAGATGTTGATGTGATTATCACAATGCCATCCTGCATGGGTAAGATTGGTGCTCTGGGTCGTATTCTTGGTCCTCGTGGCCTGATGCCAAACCCCAAGAGTGGCACTGTCACTATGGATGTTGCTAAGGCTGTACGCGAAGTAAAGCAAGGTAAGATAGATTTCAGGAACGACAAGACTGGTATCGTACACGCTTCCATTGGTAAGGTTTCCTTCCCTGTGGAGAAGATCGTGCAGAATGCCAAGGAGTTCATCAATACAATCATCAAACTGAAGCCTGCCACAGCCAAGGGCACTTACATCAAGAGCGTTTATCTTTCAAGCACTATGAGCAAGGGTGTCAAGGTTGACACTAAGTCAATTGATTAATTATTGAATGCATTATGAAGAAAGAAGATAAAAGCTTATTGATATCCAGTCTTACTGAGACACTGAAGAAGTATCCTCATTTCTATCTGGTTGACCTCACAGCTCTTGACTCACAGACTACAAGTGACCTGCGCCGTGAGTGCTTCAAGCAGAATCTGAAATTGGTGATGGTGAAGAACACACTTTTCGAGAAGGCTCTTGAGAGCAAAGATGGTGATTTCACTTCACTGAAACCGATACTGAAGGGTACTACAGGTGTGATGTTTACAGAGGTTGCCAATGCTCCCGCTAAGCTCATCAAGAGTTTCGGCAAGAAGCACAATGGTGTACCTGCTCTCAAAGGTGCGTATGCAGAGGAAAGCATCTATGTGGGTGCTGACCAAATCGATGCTTTGGCTACAATCAAGAGCAAGAACGAGCTGATTGCCGAAGTTGTGGCTATGCTGGAGTCTCCTCTCAAGGGTGTTATCTCCGCATTGGACTCTGCGCCTAACACCATCCACGGCGTTCTCGACACACTGGCTGAACGCGGTGAGTAATACAACAAACAGGCAGTGTTTGCTCATTGCCGTTTGAACAACAAAAAGAAAATAAAAAATAACAATAAAAAAGTAAGAAAAATGGCAGATTTGAAAGCTATTGCTGAAGAATTGGTAAATTTGACAGTAAAAGAAGTAAGTGAACTTAAGGCTCTCCTTAAGGACGAGTATGGTATTGAGCCTGCTGCTGCAGCTGTTGCTGTAGCTGCTGGTCCTGCAACTGGTGAAGCAGCTG
>JAEEGF011681633.1_pt1 | contig 12744 bp, 8 predicted proteins | sample 9134171 | NCBI WGS metagenome assembly JAEEGF01 (sample SAMN16246542, study PRJNA631951) | gut metagenome | biome: gut microbiome; feature: rumen; material: AP-attached | host: Bos | place: Iran: Karaj | collected 2018-10 | reverse complement strand
CAGGGACACATGGACATGGTAGCAGTTAAAGAGCCGGATGCTGACATAAACATGGAGACAGACGGACTCAAGGTGACCACAGACGGGGAGTATGTCTGGGCCGAGGGCACCAGCCTTGGCGGCGACGACGGCATTGCAGTGGCCTACTGCCTTGCCCTTCTTGACGACAAAGACATTCCGCATCCCCCGCTTGAAGTAGTCATCACCACCAACGAAGAGACCGGAATGTACGGGGCAGCAGCCATTGACCTCTCAGGACTTAAGAGCAGGAAGCTCATAAATATCGACAATGAAGAGGAAGGCGTCTTTATCGTAAGCTGCGCAGGCGGCGCCAGGGTGTACACCGAGCTGGATGTTGAGAGAGAGAACATAACCGGGATAAAGTGCAGCATCAGCGTTTCGGGGCTCCTTGGAGGACACTCCGGCGAGATGATAAAGTACGGCAGAGGAAATGCGAATATAATTGTGGCAAGAGCTCTTTTGACAGCTCTTTCCGAGACTGACATAAATCTCATAAGCATCGAGGGCGGCGTTGCGGATAATGCCATACCTTCAGGGGCGGGCGCGCAGTTCATGGTTCCCGCCGGCAAGGCTGCTCTGGCCAGGGAGAGCGTGATGAGGACCCTGGATGAGCTAAAGGCTGAGCTTGAGAATAAAGATGACGGCATCAGTATTTCTTTTGAGGCAGAGGAGGGAGAAGTATCTGAGAATGCCATCACTTCGGCTGATTCTGAGAGGATACTAAAGCTCATCTGTGTATATCCCGACGGGGTTCAGGCTATGAGCGCATCGGTGGAAGGCCTTGTGGAGACATCGCTGAACCTGGGCATACTTAAGACTTCCGGCGACAAGATCAATATTGAACAGTCTGTAAGGAGCAGCGTTGAGTCCTCCAAGAGAGTACTGATCAGCAAGCTGAGCAACATCGGAGAGGCATTCGGTGCCAAGGTGACAGTCAGCGGCCAGTATCCCGGATGGAAGTACAACACCAGATCGGAAATTCGGGAACACATGGTAGCGGTATACAGAGATATGTACGGCCATGATCCCAAAGTCCAGGCAATTCACGCAGGCCTCGAGTGCGGGCTTCTGAGCGAGAAGATTGAAGGCCTTGACTGCATCTCAATAGGACCTGACATGCAGGACATCCACTCCACAGGTGAGAAGCTTTCGGTTAAATCCGTTGCGAATGTATGGGATTATCTCAAGGCTGTCTTGAAATAATGCCGGGCTTTGCGGAAAACTGTAGGCTGTCCCAGGGAACCCGCCGCAGGCGGATAGCCTTAGGAACAAATATAAAGGGGGCAAATAATGGAAAACATAAGACAGAGCATTATGGACTCTGTGATCAACCAGTTCAATCAGAAGGGCATGAAGTTCACCATGGATGACATCTCCAGGGAACTCCATATCAGTAAAAAGACGATCTACAAGGAATTCAACGACAAGGACGAACTCTTTTTTGCCACGGTTGACTACGGATTTGCTGCCGTAAAGAAAAAGGAAGCAGAGATAATCTCAGATGACTCTCTGGACCTGGTGGACAAGATCGCGAAGGTTATAGTATGCCTTCCCGACAGTTATAAAAGCATTGATTTCAGAAGGGTTTATCAGCTTAGGGAGAAGTTCCCCGAAGTGTATTCAAGACTTGCCGAAAGGATCGAGAGCGACTGGGAAGAGACGGTAAAACTACTTCAGCAGGCAATGGATCAGGGACTGATCAGAAAGATGCCTATTCCCATCATCAAGCTCACAATAGAGGGAGCCATTGAGAAGTTCTTAAGCTCTGAAGAGCTGGCAGGAACAGATGTGAGCTACCAGGATTCCCTCAATGATATGATAGACATTATCATCAACGGCATCAGGGTCAAAAACTGAAAGCGGGGTAAATGACATGATCTACGCAGATGGAAATCTGTTTCTGTTACAGACAGAGAATGTTTCATATATGATGCGCAAGCTCCAGACCGGGCACATCGAGCACCTGCACTTTGGAGGATCTCTTTTGTCAAAAGAGATGTATGACAGAACAAAGGGCGAGATCGACCTTGAGAGCAGAGACAAGGATAAGATAAAGAAGATTGCCTCCGCCATTGCGCCAAAGCATTTTTACGGCGGCGGGAACATGAACGGCTATTCAGACGACTACAGGAGTGTTTGCCTTGAGATGATGGGGCTTGAGGCTCCGGGCTTTGGCAAGGGCGACATAAGGGAGCCGCTGGTGGAGATCACTTATGCCAACGGATCTACTACTGTGGACTTTGTCTGCTATGACTTCGAGGTGAAAAAAGGAAAGGCTGCCCTGGAGAGCCTGCCATCATCCTATGATGATGCGGGAGTGTGCGAGCAGCTGATATTAAAGCTCACAGACAAGGAGTACTCTTCAAGGCTTGACCTGGTTTATACAGTGTTCCCTGACTGCGACTGTATCACAAAGAGCTGCGTCCTTTATAACGATGCAGACAGCCCTCTTCGCATAGACAGGCTCCTTAGCAGCTGTGTGGACTTCTATGAGACAGGGCTCAAGTTCACCTCCTTCCACGGAAGATGGGCCTATGAGATGGGCAAATTTGAATCGGTCTGTAAGGCCGGCAAAGTCGTATCGGAGGAGCTGGCAGCCGGCGAGTCCGGATCCAGATCCAATCCCTTTGTGATGGTGAGCCCGCAGGACACCACAGACGAGCATGGAGAGGCCTACGGCTTCAATCTGATCTATAGTGGCAACCACTATGAGGCCCTCTCATCCAACGGATGCAGCATCAGCAGGTTTGTGACGGGGATTCAGCCTACAGGCTTTAGCTGGCGCCTTGCAAAGGGCGAGAAGTTTGAGGCTCCGGAGGCCGTGATGACCTGGTCAGGTGATGGCTTTAACGGCATGAGCCACAACATGCACAGATTCGTGAAAAGACATATCGTCAGGGGGAACTGGAGAGACAAGGACAGACCGATCCTCATCAACAGCTGGGAGGCCAATTACTTTGACTTTAACCAGGGATCTCTTTTAAAGCTGGCAAAAGAAGCCGCAAAATGCGGCATAGAACTGTTTGTGCTGGACGACGGCTGGTTCGGAGTAAGAAATGACGATAAAAGATCCCTGGGTGACTGGTACGAAAACAAGAAAAAGCTCCCCGGCGGACTTAAGGAGCTGTCGCAGAAGATAAGTGAACTGGGCATGCTGTTTGGCATCTGGGTTGAGCCTGAGATGGTAAATAAGGACAGCGACCTGTTCCGGGCACACCCGGATTGGGCTGTGAGGGTTCCGGGACACTCACATTCAGAAGGCCGCAATCAGATGAATCTGGACCTCACCAGAAAGGAAGTTCAGGACTACATCATAGAGGCCATGAAGAAGGTCTTTTCCTCCGGAAAGATATCCTATGTCAAGTGGGATATGAACAGGATATTCTCCGACAGGTATTCTGTGGCGCTTGACGCCGACAGGCAGGGAGAATTCCAGCACAGATATTACATTGGATTATACAGGGTTATGAAGGAGCTGACAGAGAGCTTTCCGGATATTTTATTTGAGGGATGTTCGGCTGGCGGCAACAGATTTGATTTAGGGATCCTTTGCTACTTCCCTCAGATATGGGGAAGTGATGATACTGATGCATACTGCAGGTTGGATATACAGAGGGGCTACAGCTACGGTTATCCGGTAAATACAGTCGGTGCTCACGTATCCGATGCGCCTAACCACCAGACTCTTGTGAGCAGCCCTTTAGAGTCGAGATTTGAGATCGCAGCTGCCGGGTGCTTTGGCTATGAGCTAAACCTCTGCGACATGAATGAGAATGGCCTTAAGATCGTCAAAGATCAGGTCAGCTTCTACAAGAAGTACAGACATCTGTTCCAGTTTGGAGACTATTACAGGCTTCCGGATTACGGATATTTGATTGTCTCTGAAGATAAAAAGACGGCAGTGGCTTTCGCGGTTGAGAGAAACGCCACTCCCAATAATGATTACAGATGTATAAGGGCTGCCGGACTTGATGAAGATGCTCTCTATGAAGTGCGAAACAGGGTTGTGCCCATGAGAGTCAAGGATATGGGAACTCTCATAAACGCAGTGACGCCTGTTCACGTGAAGCAGGACGGCGTGATCCACAACCTCATTGACAGGTTCAAGGAGGTAAAGAGCGAGGAGCAGATCGACACCATAACAGGTGCGGCCCTAAGGAGCAGGGGATTGTCCTTAAACGCCTGCTTCTCCGGAACAGGCTACGATGAAAATGTAAGGATCATGAGAACAGGTGACACCAGGCTGTATATTTTTCAGTCGCTGTAACTGGTGTCCATGTTAGCGGTAATTCTATAATCAGGATAAAGACTCTGGATGTCCTCCAGGGTCTTTTTGTATATCTGGACTCTGTCGGGTACGAAGTCAAGCACCAGATCCATTCGCATGTCTTTTTTCTCAAAGTCAACGAAGAATCCGTGCATCTGGAGTACGTGGTCGTGGGATGAAGCAACCTTGGCTACCTTGCTCCTTACTTCGATGGTGCGCTGATCTTTTGTGTTGATGGAGTAGATACCTATGGATACGATGGCGATGTTGTGCTCAAGGTATACCTTGTCCTGAATCTCTCTTGTGATCTCATCGATCTTATCAGCAGTGTAGGTGTCGGGAATCTCGATGTGGACGGAAGCCATGACTTGGTCGGGACCATAGTCAGAGAAGATCAGGTCATATGCGCCGCTGACACCTTCTACAGATGTAATGGTCTTTTTGACAGCGGAGGAAACCGTCGGATCGATGCGCTCGCCAAGTATCTCACTTATTGTGTCCCTTAGCATCTCCAGAGCTGACTTGATCATAACAATGGCTATAATGGCTGCAAGATATGCCTCTACTGAAATTCCCGAGACTAAAAATATGATGGCGGCTATGAGAGTTGCTGCGGAAATGACAGAATCGAAGCGGGCGTCGGTGCCGGAGGCCACCAGGGATTCGGAGCTGACTTTTTTGCCCGTGCTTATAAAGAACTGGCTGAGAGCGAGTTTAACAAGGACAGCCATCCCGACTATGATGAGAGTGGGAGTGGTGTAATTTGCAGCCTCAGGATGCAGGATGGACTTGACGGATTCCACCAGTGAAGTGATGCCGGCGTAGAGTACGATGATGGATATCACCATGGCGCTGAGGTATTCGATCCTTCCGTATCCGAAGGGGTGTTTTTTGTCAGGAGCCTTACCTGCAAGGGCAGTTCCGATTATGGTTATAACGGAAGAAAGGGCATCGCTTAAGTTGTTAACAGCATCCAGGACAATTGCAATGGATCCGGATATGGCGCCTACGACGGCCTTAAAAGCAGCAAGCAGTATGTTTACGAATATGCCTACAATACTGGTCCTGATGATGGTTTTTCCTCTGGTCTGAACTTGTGATTCACTCATATTGTTATCCTCTTATGCAATATCTTTTTCGCAAATATTTCCTTAATTATGTTATCATCAAAGTATAAAAAAATACATTATTATTTCGAGGCGACGATGAAGAAGAATAGTGTAAAAGCAGGTGTTTTGACATTTATAATCACACTGGTGATAACCTCAGTGATAGCGTTCATCTACATTCAGAGCGCGGCCGCAGCAAGGCGCGAGAGAGCTCAGTACTTTGCTGATTTTGCCTCCAGCAAGATACAGGCAGAGATCCAGCGAAGGGACTATATCAACAGGATATTGGAAATATCGGTGACAGGCAGCGGCAACAGCATAGACCGGGAAATAGTTGATGTTATAGCGGAGCAGCTTTTTGATGACTTTCTGGATATCATCGAGATCAGCCTGGCGCCGGGCGGAGTTGTTAGTTACACATATCCGGCAGATGGCGGATCGGTTGCAAAAGACCTCTTTGAAGATACTCAGCAGGGCATCTATTCCGATTACAGCAGGATGAGCGAAACCTCTGTTATAATCGCCCCTGCAACGCTTGATGACGGGAGCTTGGGAATTATCATCCGCATGCCGATATATGATAATGAGGAAGTTTCCGAAGATAATTTCTGGGGCTTTGCTTCGGTCACACTGGGACTTCCGGAATTTCTGGGAGCTGTAAAGATAAGGACCCTGACCGAAGCAGGCTATGACTACAAGCTTGTAGGCACCAACTCGGTTGTAGGCGCGGACAGCATGATAATGGAGACCTCTGAAAAAGAGCTTTCGTCCCCGGTGCAGGCCATGATAAGCACCGTTGGCGGAGATGCCTGGACTGTATCACTGGCCCCGACCGATGGCTGGATGAATCCGATCGAGATCATGGGATCTTTTTTGATAGCACTTATCATGAGCGCCCTGGCCGGATTTGCGGCTTCGTCATACGTGTCCATGAAGCAGAATGCCAAGGAACTGGAGGTCCTGTCTTACAGAGATGCCATGACGAACCTGAACAACCCCAGGAGCTACAAGGAGCACATGGAGGAACTCTCCAAAAAGAAGCTACCCTATGGTCTTATCTTCATGGACCTCAACGACTTTAAGATGGTCAATGATACCTACGGACATGATGCAGGCGACGAACTGCTCATAATCACGGCAAAGAGACTTCAGAACAGCATCAGGGAGAAGGACAGGGCTTTCCGTATCGGCGGTGACGAATTTGTAGTTGTCATACACGGCACCCATGATAAGAATTTCTATGAAGGCGTCATAAACAGGATGCGTCAGAACGTGGCGAGGGATGTTGTGGTCAGTAACAACATCACTCTTAAGGTGTCCATCAGTGCAGGTTTTGCAAGATGTCCTGAGGATGGAACCAAATTTGAAGACGTCGTCAAGATAGCTGACGATGCAATGTACCAGAACAAGAGAGCACAAAAGGCTGGAAGGGATTTCAGACAGGAGAACAGATAATGGCCGGAGGCAATTTTGATACACTCAACAGAATTTTTGACACCTTTGCGGTAACATCCAGGAGCCGCTATGTATATGTCTACGACATGGAAAAGAACGTATCCAGATGGTCGAAAAATGCGGTGGATTACTTCGGACTGACAGGCGAATATGTCTACAACGCCTCATCGGTCTGGGAGATCAGGATACACCCCGATGACAGGGATAAATATACTGAGTATATAAACACAGTCTTTGCCGGGAAAAAGGCAGACCCGAGTTTTGAATACAGAGCAAAGAATAAGAACGGAGAGTATGTCATCTGCGCCTGCAGAGGAGTGGTCATCAAGGACTACGCCGGACGGCCTGTGTTTTACGCCTGCTCCATCATCAACAAAGGTATTGTAGACAACAACGATCCGATAACTCTTTTACCCAACCAGTATGAGATGCTCAACTACATGAGACAGCTTAAGTCCATGAAAAAAGAGTACTGCATACTGATGATCAACTTCATCGACTTTGGTAACGTCAACAGAAGATACGGATATATGACCGGTAACAAGATCCTGCGCAATGTGGCCACAAGGCTGGTACAGGAGGGCAGGAACCTGGGAAGAGTCTTCAGGGGTGAGGGTACCGCACTTGCCTTTATCTGTGACCAGATGACCATCGATGAGGTGAAAAAACTCTACGGAAGAATGAGGACCTATGTCAGGGATTCTCTTTCAATAGACGGTAACAGGGTCAGCGCAGAGATCGCCGGAGGCGTTATCTTCTCCAGCGACCACGATGTGGATGAACATGCTGTATACACCAGCGCCAAGTACGCGCTGGATTACTCCAAGACCCAGAAGCACGGCAATCTCATCATCTTCCACAACGATGAGCTTGACAATAACAAGAGCAGCATCGCCCTTGTAGATGAAGTGAGAAATTCCTGCCTGAACGGATTTGAAGGCTTTTATCTGGAATATCAGCCGATATTTTCCACGGCGGACGGGCGTCTCGTGGGAATGGAGGTATTCCTTCGATGGCACAAGGAACCCTACGGGGATGTGGCTCCCGCGGAGTTTGTTCCATGGCTGGAGCAGGATCAGGTCTTTTACAGCCTGGGCAACTGGATCCTGGAGAATGCCCTTATGGATGCCAAGGAACTTCGGGAGAGAAACAAGGACTTCTACCTGGTGGTGAACCTGGCCTTCATGCAGCTTGAAAAATCAGAGTTCAGGACTTCGCTGCTGGAAATCCTGAGGAAGACCGGATACCCTGCAACGGGACTCTGCCTTGAGCTTACTCAGAGCAGCCGCCAGCTGGGGATGGAGCACTTAAAGAGCCAGATCGAGTTCATCAAGTCCTGCGGCATCAGGATCGGTGTCGACTGCGCGGACTTTGCTGCTCTGGACCTGGTGAGGAATCTGCCGGTTGACCTGATAAATCTCGCACCGTCTCTCACGGGAACGGTTGCGGATAACCTTACGGTTAAATATATGATGGAAGCTGTCACCTCTTTTACCCACAGACTGGGCATCAGGACCTGTATCTCCGGTGTGGAGGATGAGGTCACCAGCAACATCGTCAGACAGTATCCGATAAATGACCTCATGGGTTATTATTACGGTAAACCCTGCCGCATAGAGGAATTCAAGCGGTTTGGGTTCTTAAGGCAGGCCTGAAGGGAGCGGATATGAAGGGAGAAATTTCCTGAAAATGCCTGATCTTGGGGGTGAAAGAAAGGATGAGAAGGACATTCAGATATATTCAGAATGATGACGTATACAAGGCCTTTGCGGAGTTCAAGGATTCAGTGCTGCTGGAAAGGCCTGTTATTATTGCGCGTCATGGTGAATACACTCTTTTTATGAAAAGAATATCTGACGGAGAGCTGGGCCTGACCATTGAGAATACCGAGAGGCACAAAGTTGTCAAAAACAGGACCTATGAGATCGCAAACACGACGCCGGAGCTGGTGTCACGAGGAGTACGACATGCCTGTCAGGAGATGTCTGAGCGCTCTGACAACGATGTTAACAGGAAAAGGCTCCAGATCTGGAAGTGGTACGTCATGGACTGGCAGAAGGAAAATGCAAACCGCACCAGCGAAGTCATGGAAAAAGAACTGGCCTGGGACGAGGATGAACAGAGCAAAGAGCTTGAGGTCATGGACATGGAGATCTATCTTCACGGAGAGTACCTCAACCTTGGACGTACCATTTCTCTGATAGAGAAATATCTTGCCAATGATGAAAAGCATTTAGAGCAGTTCAAGAAGTTCGCCATAAACGACATCATGGAGATGACCAGCGAGGACACCAGGGAGAAATCCCTTGCGGAAACCGAGGAGAAAAGGCAGACAGAAGGCATGAAGAAGCATACTTACAGATTTACGGTAAGCGTAGAGGCTACAGACAGGGATCATGCCAGGCAGGCACTGCTGAGTTACCTGGCAGGAGACGAACGAATTAAAATCCAGAAATAATAAAAAATGTGTAAATTAATTTCATAAAATTTTAATGATTTAATCTGTAAAAGTGCCTTGTATTCTCTATCTTTTTGGGTATCTATAGTATATAATGTACCCATTAGATGAAATTTTGTTGTGAAACCACAATAGGTTGAGGGCTATTTGTTTCATGAGCCACTTCATCTAAAATCTTTTTCTTACGAGATGGAGGAATTGAATATGAGGCGTTCCGCAAAGAGCAGACAGACAGTAAGCCAGAGTGCAATCGCTATAATGGCTGACGTGGTTAAGGCAAAGGAGCAGAATCTCTCCTACGGCAAGTTTAAGGCACTGGACATCTTAGGTGCCGGCAGCATGATGGATGAGGATGTGGCATCAGAGTATGCCGTTCATACAACTGCTCTTGTTCGCAGAACCAAGCATACAGAGGAGCAAAAGGCAGTTGCCTTCGTCAAGATAAGAGCCTGATGAGGTAGAAGAAATTTAAAAATACTGATAAACTAAAAGCATATGCAACCAGGCATATGCTTTTTTTTACACAAGGTGCATAAATGAGCCGGCTGACTCATATAAAAATTCAGGGAAGGGAGATATAAATGGACGTAAAAGAACTGGTTTCAAAGATGACACTTGAGGAGAAGGCATCACTGCTTACGGGAAGTGATTTCTGGCACACCCAGGGAATTGAAAGGCTGGGGCTCAAGGAATTCATGATGTGTGACGGTCCCAACGGTCTTCGTAAACAGGAGGGAGAGACTGACCATCTGGGACGATTTGGCAGTATCAAGACCGTGTGTTATCCCACCGCCAGCTGCGTTGCTGCAACCTTTGACGAGGATCTGGCAGAAAAACTGGGGGAGACTCTGGGAAAAGAGTGCGTAAGAGAAAACGTGAGCATGCTTTTGGGCCCCGGACTCAACATGAAGAGGAGTCCTGTCTGTGGCAGGAACTTTGAGTACTATTCCGAGGATCCGTATCTTGCGGGAAAACTTGCCGCTGCCTATATCAGAGGCGTTCAGTCAAAGGGCGTTGCTGCATGCCCCAAGCACTTTGCCGCCAACAACCAGGAGTACCGCAGGATGAGCGGCAACTCTACTGTGGATGAGAGAACACTTCATGAGATTTACCTGACAGCTTTTGAGACTGCAGTAAAAGAGGGCAAGCCAAAATCAATCATGTGTTCCTACAACAAACTTAACGGAACATACATGTCTGAGAATAAGTATATGCTCACCGATGTCCTAAGAGATAAGTGGGGATTTGACGGCTTTGTTGTGACCGACTGGGGCGCAGGCAAGGGAGCCAAAGAAGGCGTTGAGGCAGGCCTTGACCTGATCATGCCCGGGCCTAACGATGACTCTCCAAAGGCTGTAGTTGAGGCAGTAAAAGCCGGTGAACTGGATGAAGATAAGCTGGATGCGGCTGTCACCAGGATACTTGAGGTCTTTAACTGGAACGAGGAGAACAGAGACGCAGATGCAGGTCCTTCTGATGAATCCACCAGAAAGGCAGATTATAATGTGGCTCTTGAACTGGCGCTTGCAGGAGCCGTGCTTCTTAAGAATAACAACAAGGCGCTTCCGATAAAAGAAGACTGGAAGGTTCTGTTTGTGGGTGATTTTGCCAAGAACCCCAGATATCAGGGATCAGGGTCATCTCATATAAACAGCGCTTTTGTCTCTAATGCCTTTGACTGCGCCAGTGACAAGGGTATCTCTTTTGTCCAGGGATATAATATAAAAGACCCCAGCATGGACTATAAGCTCAGGGATGAGGCTGTAAATGCAGCCAGAAAGTTTGATGAGATCGTGATCTTTGCGGGACTTCCCGGCTCCTATGAGTCAGAAGGGTTCGACAGGAAGAACATCAATCTTCCCGCTGAGCAGGACAAGCTCATCGATGAACTCTCACACCTTGGCAAGAAGACAGTGGTTGTGATGCACAACGGCGCACCGGTGGCAATGCCATGGATAGACAATGTGGATGCTGTGATCGACATGCAGCTGGCCGGAGATGCAACCGGTGAAGCAGCTGTAAAGCTTTTGTGGGGCGAGAGCAATCCCTGCGGTAAGCTGCCGGAGACCTATCCCGTCAAGCTCTCAGACAATCCAAGCTTTTTGAATTTCCCGGGAGAGAGTGGCAATCCCATTTATGCTGAGGGAATCTATATCGGATACAGATATTACGAAAAGAAGAGAATGCAGGTGCTGTTCCCCTTCGGACACGGCCTTAGCTACTCAGAGTTCGAGTATTCAAATCTGAAGGTTAGCAGCGACAGGATCACAGATAAGGATACTGTGGAAGTCAGCATTGATATCTGGAACATCGGAAGATATCCGGGATCAGAAGTAGTCCAGCTCTATGTCAGTGACATGGAGAGCAGGGTATCAAGACCTCTTAAGGAACTGAAAGGCTTTAAGAAGGTTTACCTTGAGCCTGAGCAGAAAAAGACGATTACCTTTACCTTGGACAAGAGGTCTTTTGCCTACTATAACAAATCGCTCCATGACTTCTATGTAGAGAGTGGAGATTTCACTATCATGGTGGGAGCATCTTCCAATGACATCCGCCGCACTGCACAGATATATGTGGAGGGAACAACAGAGATTCCGCTTCACGTTGACATGGTTACAGCTATCATGGATATCCTGGACACACCTAAGGGCAAAGAAATCTTAGGGCCTGTCATCAAGGGATTGTCAGACGCCCAGGCAGATGGGCCAAGTGATGAGTCGCTGGGAGAAGGCGGAGAAGAGATGTTTGAGAGCATGGTCATGGAAATGCCCATTGTGACACTGGCCAGCTTTGGAATGATGAGTATGGAGCAGGTGCAGGAGATTATTGATAAGTTGAACAGCTAAAAAAATCCGTCGGTATTGATCGTGTAATGCACGAATATACCGGCGGATTTTTATCTATTAGCTTGTTACCAAATATGTGTTGTTTAAAAGTTTTTAATTGAGACTGCTCTTTCTATATATGATGTCTGTCCTTGATGGACCGTTACTAACCATTGTGATAGGGTAGCCGATCTGTTTCTCAATGAACTCGATGTACTTGCGGCAGTTCTCAGGAAGTTCCTCATAGTTCTTGATACCGCGGATATCGCATTTCCATCCGGGAAGAGTCTCATATACGGGCTTAGCCTTGTCGAGAAGGTGTGTTACAGGGAATTCTGTTGTAACCTCACCGTCGATGTCATAGCCGACACATACAGGAATCTCATCAAGGTAGCCAAGAACATCAAGTACAGTGAATGCAACATCTGTTGTTCCCTGGAGTCTGCAGCCGTACTTACTTGCAACGCAGTCATACCAGCCAACTCTTCTGGGACGACCGGTGGTTGCGCCGTACTCACCGCCGTCACCACCGCGTCTTCTGAGTTCCTCTGCCTCATCGCCGAAGAGCTCTGAAACAAATGCGCCTGCTCCGACTGCTGATGAATATGC
>JAEEGF012264096.1_pt1 | contig 12746 bp, 12 predicted proteins | sample 9134171 | NCBI WGS metagenome assembly JAEEGF01 (sample SAMN16246542, study PRJNA631951) | gut metagenome | biome: gut microbiome; feature: rumen; material: AP-attached | host: Bos | place: Iran: Karaj | collected 2018-10 | reverse complement strand
CAATTATGATAGAATTTATGATTGCATTTGTAGTATAGTGGTAGCGTTACAGTAACTATATTTATAAAAATTTAATAAAGTTTATAAACCATTTATAACATCATTTCTTTATCAGGGGGATAAAAGTATGAAAAAAAGGTTGTTAAAAGTGGCATTTGTTGCGTCTTCAGGGGGACATCTCGAGGAGATTTCAAAGTTAAAGGAAATCGAGAGAATGTATGACTGCTTTCTGGTGACGGAAAAGAGCGATTTCGAGCTAAAGGATTTTTGCGAGAAGAAGCGCTACTACGTACCAAAAATGAACCGCAAACAGATTTCTTTTTTACCCAAATTTTTGTGGCTTTTTATTAAGACACTAAAGATTTTGGTATCTGAGAAACCGGATTTTGTAATAACAACAGGGGCTCTTATTGCATATCCATTCTGTGTAATTGGCAAATTGATGGGGATCAAAGTCGTTTATATTGAATCATTTGCCAGAGTTGATCAGCCTTCGTTGACAGGAAAGCTAGTGTATAATTTATCAGACCTATTCATGGTTCAATGGGAGGACATGCTAAATAATTATCCTAAGTCCATGTTAGGTGGGGATCTGTTCTAAATAATACATGGAGGTGATCCAATTGATTTTCGTAACTCTTGGAACACAAAAATTTCAGATGAACAGGCTTGTAAAGGCTGTTGATGAGCTGGCAGAAAGTGGAAGAGTTGGCGAAGAGTTTTTGGTTCAGTCAGGCGTATCAACGTATAAACCTAAACACTGCGTGTTTAAAGACTTTATTGATTCATGCCAATATGTTGAAAATATTAAAAATTGTAGTGTTCTTGTGACACATGCAGGTGTGGGGACCATAGTAACAGCTTTAAAGCTTGGAAAACCTGTCATAGTAGTGCCAAGACTTGCTAAGTTCAATGAACATGTTGATGATCATCAGATGCAGATAGCAAAAGCATTCTCAGACAAAGGCTGCGTCCTTAGCTGTGAGAATGTTGATGAGCTTGCTGATTATATTGAAAAAGCAAAAACATACGAGTTTAAGCCATATGATGTAAAGCAGGGGAATGTTGAAGAAACGATTTTACATTTTATGAGTATGTTTGATTAAGTTTTAAGGGAAGAGAAATGAACCGGAGCAATCAGGGGGCTAATACAAATGTGTTCCAGATGATATGTGATATTCTCATGGTTTATCTGGTGTTTGTATTTGAAAGAGCTCTTTACGGAAATTATCTACAAGAAAGTACATATTTAAAGTGCATAGCGTTAGCGATCGTCTTTGGGGTTGTTTATATACTGGCCAATAAAGAAGCAAGGCTTTACAATGTCACGCTTTTCTTTTACCTTGACCGAACATGGAAATTATTGACCAAATCCTGGTTAATAGCTTCAATAACAACAATTGTGTTCATGTATATCTACAATCCGGGGGAAGGAGCTAGAAAATTCCATCTTCACTACCTTTTACTGTTGTATGTGGCAATGATTTTGAACATGATCATTACCAGATTTTTTCAGATGGTCACGTCCAACAAGCAGGCGCCAAGAGCTGCATTCGTTGGAATGTTCGAAGAATTTGAGAAGTTTAATTACTTTCTCAATAAGACCAGTGTAAAAGTAGAAAGTATAGGTTATATTCTGGAATCGGGAGAGATGAAGAACAAAGTATTTAATGTTCTTGGTAATCTCTCAGAGCTGGAAAATATTATAAGGCGCTATGAACTTGACCAGATATTCTTCATCCTGCATGCCAATGACACGCTTATTCAGATCCAGGAATATATCGATCTGTGCCTGGAAATGGGAGTGACTGTCAAGGTTGTTATGGATGTCAACGATGCACATCAGATGCAACGGTCAAATAGTTTCGTCAGTTCAGTTGGAACATATCCGCTGATTACCTATCACACAATTACACTAAATGCTTATGAGCAGTTCGTTAAGAGGATTATGGATATTTGCATAAGCCTTATTGGCTTGGTCGTAACCTCTCCGATAATGCTCATAACTGCAATTGCAATCAAAATTGACTCACCCGGGCCGATTTTGTTTAAGCAACTTCGTGTTGGACAGAATGGAAGAACATTTTATATGTATAAATTTCGCAGCATGTGTAAGAATGCGGAATCTATGCAAGAAGAGTTGCTTTCTAAAAATGAGATGCATGGAGCAATGTTTAAGATTGTTGATGACCCGAGAATTACAAGGGTTGGCAAATTCATCAGAAAAACCAGTATTGATGAACTTCCACAGTTTTTCAACGTGCTAAAGGGCGATATGAGTATTGTGGGAACCAGACCGCCGACAGTTGATGAAGTTCTTCAATATAAGAGAGGCCAATGGCGCAGAATAAGCATTAAGCCCGGTATTACAGGTGCCTGGCAGATAAGCGGGAGAAATGATATCACCGATTTTGATAAGGTGGTAGAGCTTGATCTTAAATACATTGATAACTGGAGCCTTTACGGGGATTTAGTGATTATATTAAAAACTTTTGGAGCATTATTTAAACAAAAGGGAGCATATTAAGGAGTTATGAAAATGAACAGAAACGAAGTAATTAAACTAAAAAAGACATTGAATGTAACAGACTTGTCCGGAGAGAAGGTTATGATTGACTTTGATTCCGGCAAATACTTCATGATAAAGGGTTCCGGTAACGACATCTGGGATCTTATACAAGAAGATATAACTGTAGATGAGATAATAAAAAAGCTTCTGGCTGAATATGACGTTTCAGAGGAAGAGTGTGAGAAATCAGTAGATGAGTTTCTTACAAAACTTAAGGATTATGAATTTATTTGAGGAGTGTAACTATTAATGCTAAAGACAATTTTACAAAACTTCCATCTGGAGAAGATTTTCTGGATCTTAAAGAGTAAGCTGAAGTACATGATACTGATCGGACTTATGTTTGGTATGCTGGCAGGAGGCTTTACTTATCTGACAAGAACGGATATATACGCCGCGCAGATATCACTTTATGTATACAGCAGACCCGATTATGTAAATGACAACGGAATCAACCTTACAAGTTCCGACCTGAATGAAGCAAGTTCTCTTTTGAACTCATATATGCAGATTCTTAAGAGCAGAAGCTTTCTGACATCCATCATAGAAGAGGCAGAGCTCGACCCAAGAGAATATACACCTAATTATCTGGCAAAAAACCTACAGGCTAACGCGGTAGGTGGAACAGCGGTATTTAAGGTTACTGTTTATGATCCTAATCCATACAACGCAATGATAATCGCCAACACAATCGGTAAGCTTGCACCAGAAAAGATCATAAGCGTAGTAAAATCCGGTGGAATCGAAGTACTTGATGAAGCGATTTTACCTACTACGCCTTACCAGAGTACCAGTGTAACGCTTATGGCAATCGTGGGAGTCTTTGCAGGAGGTATTTTGGCAGCATTATTCTTCCTTGTAAGAGGTCTTATGGATACCAGATTCAGAAGGCTTTACGAGATCGAAGATATGTTTAATATTCCGGTTCTTGGAATGGTACCGCTTATTGACAAGAAGGATAAGGACGGAAAACCGGAAGTTATGCTCAACAAGGACAGTGAGTTTGTTCTTAAGGAAGCCTACAATGACATTCGTACAAACCTTTTGTTCCTCGGAACAAAGGATTGCCCGGTATTTGCTGTTACCGGCGCTGATTACTCAGAAGGAAAGACAACCAACAGTATAAACATAGCTGTAAGCTTTTCAATGATGGGTAAGAATACACTGCTTATTGATGCAGATCTTAGAAACGGTAATATTGCTGAAGAGTTTAAAATCAAGGAAATGAAGGGACTTAGCGATTACCTTGCAAAGCTTTCCGATCTTAAGATCAACAGAAATGTTGTTGAGAACCTGGATATCATCACAACAGGTACTATACCTCCTAACCCCACCGATCTTCTTGTAAGTGACAGATGGAAAGATATGATCCAGGATCTTAGGGGAAAATACGATGTTATCATCATTGATACTCCTTCGATCGGTGTAGTTGCTGACGGTGTTGAGATCAATAACGTAGCTGATGCTTTCATTGTTGTAATAAGGGAAATGGCTACAAGATTTGAGAGAGAAGAGCTGATCATCAGGCGTCTTGAAGCAGTAGATGCCAATATCTGCGGATTCATCTACAATGGCATTTCCGTTGATTCAGAAGATTTCAATCACAAAGAATATATAAACGGTGGAGAATATGGTAAGCGTAATAGTTCCCGTGTACAACACAGAGGCATATTTAAGAAGAAGTCTGAACGCGCTGATAAATCAAACACTGCCAAAAAACGAGCTTGAGATAGTTGTAGTTGATGACGGCTCAACTGACGGATCTCCCGGGATCCTGAAGGAGTATGCTGATAAGTACCCGGATGTTGTAAAGGTTTATACCAAGGAAAACGGTGGACAGGCAACTGCCAGAAATCTTGGGATTGAAAAGGCGACAGGTGAATATATAGGATTTGCCGATTCTGATGATTACGTCGATGTAACAATGTTTGAGAAGATGGTCAGACTTGCACAGAAAGAAGATACAGATCTTGTTGAGTGCCACTACCACAGCATGCTTGAACTCAGTAAAAAGGACGAAAACGGTCTTCCGACTTATAAAGAAATTGCAACAAGAGGAACCATCTCTGCCAAGGAAGATCCAAGAGAACTTATCCTGAATCCTCAGGTGTCGCCATGGAATAAACTATACAGACGTAAGCTCCTTGTGGATAACGACATTCGTTTTCCGGAAGGAGTTATCTATGAGGATACGTCCTTTTATATCAAGACGGTACCTTTTATTAAGAAACAGTCCTACCTTGATGAAAAGCTTGTTTACTACAGTGTCAGGCAGAAATCTACAATGACCTCAAATCTTAGCAGGCGTGTAGGAGATATCTTTATAGTACTAAAAGATATCCTTAAGTTTTACAAAGAAAAAAGTTTATACGATAAGTATAGAGATGAACTGGAATATTTCTGTGTAAAGATTGCTTTTTGCAGCAACCTTAGCAGAATTGGGAGAGTAAGTGATCGGGGGATCAGAAGAGAACTTTTTGATGATACTTTCATTTTTGTTCAAAAAAACTTTCCCCAATATAAATCTAATAAATATCTCAATGGAAAGATCGGACTGTATATAAGATCCGTAAACAGGCTAAGCTGCGGACTATATGCAAAGATTCTGTCCAGGGTCATGATAGGATGAAGCATTTCATTTCTGTAGCTATGGCTACATATAACGGTGAAAAGTTCATAGAGGAGCAGCTGGAATCAATACTGAATCAGTCATATCCGGTGGATGAGATCATTATCAGAGATGACATTTCCTCTGATAACACAGCATCTGTGATTCAAGCATTTATAAAGAACAAAGGGATAGAGGATAAAGTTGATTTCAAGATCAACCAAAAGAATCTTGGCTATGCATCCAACTTTATGTGTGCTCTAAAAGAGACCAAAGGAGATTATGTCTTTTTCTGCGACCAGGATGATATATGGCCGAGGGACAGAGTGCAGTTAATGGTAAATGCGCTTGAGAGTACCCCTGATGCTGTTATGATCGGATCTGAATTTGAGCCCTTTAAGTGCGATGACGATGCGCCTGATGTTCCCGGCTGGGAACTTTCAAAGTTTAAGAACGACGGATCCATGGAGAAGCTTGAATTTAACTCAGCTAATATCTTCATCGGATGTCAGGGATGCACAATGGCAATGAAGAGGAATTTCCTTGATAAGATCAGTGGATACTGGTATGACGGCTGGGCTCATGACGAGTATGTATGGAAGCTTGCCCTCTCCATGGGAGGTTTATATTTCTTCCACAAGGTGACACTTAAAAGACGCCTTCATTCCGGTAATGTCACACTCCACAAGGAGCATCAGAAGGAAAAGAGGCTTAAGTACCTGGAGGATCTGAAAAAGAGCCACGAGATGACCCTTAAGTTTGTATCAGATACCGAAGGGTTTAACAGTGAAAAAGCAAGGCTCCTAAGGAGACATATCAAGGCCACAGACCTCAGAATCAGTCTGATCAGAAAGAGGCTGTTATTTAATTCGCTGATCCTGTTGGCCTACGGCGATTGTTATCACAAAAAAAGATCGATGCCTGTTGAGCTTTTGATGGCATTTAGGTAAGGATTTATACATGCAAGCAGTAAGCAGTACTAAAGAAGTAAGTAAAAGTAAATATCTTAAAGATTCGGCTGAAAAGACTGCATTTTACAAAAACTCGATTTTCTTTGTTTTTGCGCTTTACGTTATGCCACAGTATTTCGGAATCCCAAATCCTATTTTCGATCTGACTATTGTAAGAATTGCAATAATCATACTTCTTGTTTTTATCATTTCTGATTACACAAGACTAAGAGACTTTATAGACTTGATAAAAAATGAGAAATTATCGCTGGCATTGCTGCCGTATATAGTGGTTCTTCTATACACGATGGTATTAAGAATAGATATCAATGCCTTTCTTAATCCGTTCATAGAATTACTTGAGCTGTACCTTCTGATATATGTAATAAGGGACAGCCTTGGAATCGATAAAACCGTTCAGCTTATACAGTCATATATATACGCCCTTGTTATTCTGGGCTTTATTGAAATGCTGATACAGTTCTCGCCCTTTGAGTTTCTGGAGACGATAAGAGGTCTGTCTACCGGAAGATTCATCCGAGGCGGCCACTACAGGATAATGAGTAACTGCATACATTCAATCGGCTATGGCCTTTTGCTTGTAACTGCGATGCCCTTTGCAGGGTACGATGTCGAGAAAAAGTCCTATAACCTTTTCAGAAGGCCCTTTTTGCTGATCGGAATAATTGTGAATATCTTTGCTACAGGCTCAAGATCAAGCCTTGGAATCATGTTTGCAGAGGTATTCCTGATGCTTATACTTTCGGACAAAGAGCATCACAGAAAGAATCTGCTTATCATCATTTCTTCTGTAACAGCCTTTATTGTTGTTGTTTTTGTCCTGCAGGGCACTTCCTTTGGAAAATATGTTTTGCTTCAGATCACCAGTCTGATCGATTCATTTTTGCATACACAGCTGTCTGCCAGGTACGGAGGAGATACAACGCAGCTTGGGCAGAGTGCTTCATATCGAAAGCTGCTGCAGCAGGTATTTCGTGTAAGGTGGCTTAACCCGTTACTGGGAATCGGGCGTAAAAGAGCTTTTTCCAGCGAGATAAACGGACTTGTAGTTCAGTCTATTGACAATTTCTACATAGCTGAGTACATAAGATACGCTTATCCCGGAATGCTTTCTTATATTGGAATGATCCTTTACATGCTTATAAAGATGCTGAAGGATGTATTTAATACCCGCTCGGCCCTGATCCGCACACTGTTTATCGGTGCTATATGTTATTGCATGCATCTTTACATAGCAGATTCACTGCAGACACTTAAGTATCTGTATGTACTGTTTGCGCTTTATGTATGTAGTGATAAAACTCCTTTTGTTCCTGAGGAAAAGGGGAAATACCACGGAAAAAGGGAATCAAAATATGTCAGGAAATGAAGGCAAGCTTATAAACAGAATCAAAGACCGCATGCTTCTCGGAACTATTTATGATCAGCTCATTTTGAAGTTCAAGTACACCGATGAGAAGACTCATTTTCTGTACAGCGTAATGGTTGGTCAGAAACACAGAATGATACTGTACAGGAGATTCAAGAAGAAATATCTTGAAAGATGTACAAAGGAAAGACCTTGGGAGAAGCTGGAAAAGGTTAATAACGCTGATACGGTCTGGGTCATGTGGCTTCAGGGAATTGAAAATGTGCCTGATATAGTCAAAACGTGCATTGAAAGCCAGAAGAAATACATGCCTGACAAGAAGTTTGTCTTTTTGGACAGGGACAATATACATGAGTATATTGAGCTTCCCGAATATATTGAAAACAAGTGGAAGAGCGGAATAATCGGAAATGCGCAGTACAGCGATCTTGTAAGAAACGAACTGCTGATAAAGTATGGTGGTTACTGGATTGATTCGACAGTTCTTTTTACAGATAACAAGCTGATAAGCGATATAGACAAAGAGCCTTTGTTCATGTTCAGCTATTACTATTTCGGGTTTAACCCTGAGATCATGGAACTTAACAACTGGCTTATTCATAGCTGCAGCAATAACAACATGCTCTCGCTCCTTCAGAAGATGCTGCTGGAGTATTGGAAAGATTATGACCACGCAGCAAATTACTACATTTACCACATTTTTGAGACGATAGTTAATGAATTCTATGAAAAAGAATTCCTGGATATACCGATCATCAGTCAGGCGCAGAGCCACGTACTTGCGACATATATCTATGATGATTTTGATGAGAGAAAATATGAGATTCTTAAAAAGACAATAGGAATTCATAAGTTAAGCACAAGGTTTGAAGCAGATAAGCTAAGTAAGAAAGGAATATTCTACGATGTCGTCATCAATCAGGCAAACTACTGATATTAGCGTTATAAGAGATATTTTACCGGAAGATGGAAATCATATCCCTAAGATAATTCATTATTGCTGGTTTGGCGGAAAGCCCCTTCCTGAAGATCTTCAGAAGTGTCTTGATTCATGGGAGAAGCTCCATGGCTATACCGTCATGAGATGGGATGAAAGCAACTGCAGCTTTGATGAAAATGATTTCGTCAGAAATACATTCAGGGATAAACAGCTTGGGTTTATAGGCGATTATTACAGACTTAAAGCAGTTTATGAGTACGGAGGCATCTACCTTGATACTGACGTCAAGATAAACAAGAGCTTTGATCCGCTCTTAAAGCACAAGATGTTTTTAAACTTCATCTTTGACTGTTCTGTAGGATCGGCGATCATAGGCGCAGAGAAGGGAAATCCTTTGGTTAAGGGCCTTCTTGATATGTACGACAAGACAGAATTTGTGCCGGCTGATCCAAACGGCGTGGGGAAGGTCTTTGAATGGAAAGAGGATAAGCTTCTTGTTCACGGATATGCGACAAGCAATTATTACTACACATATTACATTTTGAACCACTATCCGAAATTTAAGCTTAACAATCAGTTCCAGGATATGGGAGATTTTGTGATCTATCCCAAGGAGTACTTCGAGATCGGTACTATTTTAGGTAAGCACTTCGCTGTTCATCTGTGTGCCGGTGAGTGGAGAATAAAGGCTGATGATTCAGGCGGACTTAAGAACAGGATCAAAAGAGCTATCAAGAAGAACCAGACTCTGTTTGATCTTGTGCAGATAATAGTCAGAAAGAGAAGATATGACGTTTTAAATAAAAACATCCCTTTTTATGCGTACTCTGTTGCACAGGAAAAGGGGCAGAAGCTGCCGGAGTTATAATCAATGGATTACTTAGTAAGGTTTAAGGAGCTTTTTCTTGAACAGATAAATGGCATATATTACAGCGACCTGATGATCATACTGATACTTTCAGCGCTTGTTACCATCGTGCCCGGGTATGTACTGCATGTAAAAAAGGGAGTTACTAAGAGAAGGGTGGCTCTTGCTTTTTTCACTGTTTCATATTTCGGACTGATACTTATGCTTACGGTTTTCAGACGAGCTCCGGGATCAAGATTTGGCGAAGTCCATACAGATATTAATCTTGGCATGACACGTACATCGGTGTATTCGGTAAGACAGCTGATATACAGCATCATGAATTTCGCCCTGTTTGTTCCGTGGGGAGTTCTTTTAGGACTTTACAGGACTTCACAAAAAGCAAGCAGAAATGTAGTAATGACTACGCTTATTGGATTTATAACAAGCTTTTGCATAGAACTGATCCAGCTTGTGACCGGCAGGGGAAGGTTTGAAGTGACGGATCTGTTTACTAATGTATTGGGGACATTCTTTGGGGTTATTTGCGTTGTAATAGGGGTAAATATTAAAAGGATGACAAAGAAATGAGTTTTGGCAACAAAGATAGTAACAAACAGAATAAGCTTAGCAGAAAAGACATTGCAATTGTCGCTTTGAGTGTGATCATGCTGGTACTGTTGATCACGATAGTTTTTCTCTCAAGACAAAGAGATCAGATGGTGGCAGAGACCCTTCAGAACGAAAGTGAGATATCAACAGATGATGCGATAGCAACGGTTAACAGCGCTACCATGGATTATCTGACAATATCAGAAGTAAATGCAGGCAAATGGATAGAGCTGCATAATACCAGCAGTGATTCAATCGATATATCCGGCATTGAGATTTTACTGGCGGGTAAGACAGTTGCTACTGTCAGCGATGGCATTGTTATAAAAAAGGATGATTACTATGCACTTGATCTTTCATCTAATCCGGGACAGAACACCGAGAATGTTCTGACCATAAAAGACAAAGACGGAAATGCAGTGATTTCGATCCTTGTTCCCAAGCTTACAGGTGAGACAAGTTATGGCCTTGTTTCTGCTGATGAGAACATCTGGGGATATATGGGCCCTACAAGAGATAAGGAAAACAGTACTGAGGGAGCAAGTTTTCTTGATAAGGGCGGAATAAAGGTTTCTGCCCCGGGCGGATTCTACAACTTCGGTTTTCAGCTTGAACTTCAGTGTGCAGACAATGAGAAGATCTATTACACCACTGACGGTTCAGCACCTACTACTGATTCACAGATTTATGAAGACAAGATCGCGATCAGCAATAAGTCAGGTTCCAACTACGTATATGCTAATGAAGCACTGTTTAACAGACTCAATTCCACATATATGCCGGGATCTGTCGATGCCGGAATGATAGTAAGAGCGATAAAAGTTGATGCATCGGGCAATACTACAGGTGTTATGAGTCAGGCTTATTACATCGGACTGACAAAAGACAGTGATTACCTGGGGCTTCCGGTTATCTCCATCACAACCGATCCCGAAAACCTCTTTGATTATGAGCACGGAATATATGTAGCCGGTAAGCAGAGAGAGGATGCAAGGATACAGGGGCTTTCACCTGAGTTCTATGCAAACTTCTATAATGCCTGGAAAAAACCTGCAAAAATAGAATACTACGAACCAACAAAGGACAAGACTTTTGAGCTTGAAGCAGATATAAATATCTATAATGATCAGCATATTGCATCGAGACAAAAGGGATTTGAGATCTCTTTTGACAAAGAGTCTCTTTCCGATTATTCGGGATCTACTATAAACAATTTCATATCATCTGACGGAAAGCTTCGTCTTACAACAAACTACGAGGACAATGATCTCAAGATAAGAAATGTCGTGGCAGCTTCCATAACCGAAGGCACAGACATCGCTGTGACCGGATATCAGCCATGTGTATTGTTCCTTGAAGGTGAGTATTGGGGGCTTTATACGATCCGGACAATTGTCGATGCCAACTATATCGAGCAGAGATATGGCGTAAAGGGTAAGGAGATAGTCACACATACCGGAAACTCATTTAATTCCAGTTTCCTTAACTTTTACGAATATGCTACTTCCACCAATCTTGCTGTAGCTGAGAACTACGAGCAGATAAAGACAATGATGGATGTTGATAATTTTATAGACTATATCTGCTTTAACATCTACCTTGGTAATTCAGCATTTCATCCGGAAAACGGTATAGCCTGGAAAACAGCAACTGCTGACGGCACCGGATATGCTGACGGAAGATGGAGATTTGTATGTGGAGATCTTTCCAACACAATGTATTTATCTGCTGACCAGACACCTACCATGGACACATATCTTCAGACATGGGTACAGGGAGATCTGCTGTTTCAGTCACTTCTTATGAACAGGGATTTTTGTGATCAGCTGAATAAAAGAATGAAAGAAATGTCTACAGGCATATTTGATGCTGAAAAGTGCGCCGAAAAGGTTGACGCTGCAGCATCACTTCTTAAGAAACCCGCAATGGCTTCTTATTCAAGATTTAACGGAAATCTTTCGGATACTTCCTACTCGCTGTATACATCGAATATTAAAGCTTATTTTGAGGAGCGGAGCGAGTACATTTTAAAGTATACTGAAGAACTTGCAAATAAGGGAGGTGACCTCCGGAAGGCAAGAGAGATTCAGGCCGAGGCTAAACCGGCTGTAGAAGATGAAACCGAAGGTGAGACTGAAGAAGAAAATCCTGAGGGAGAAGCAGCTGATCTGGAAAATGCTCAGGAAAACGGGCAGAACAATAATTTACAAAACGGAAATTCAGAGGGAAACACAAATGGCTGATATTGTAGCTATAAGGAAATACACCAGCGAATTAGTAAAGGCAACTTTTGAGAACAGGTCTCCAAAGCCTTTGCCTGAAGGCATCAGTGCATCTGATATCATTGAAGTTGCAGCCAAGGGGCACATGCCTTATCTGCTGCTCAATCCTTTGCTCAAGGTTGCAGCAGATTCTAAAGAAGCTGAATTGATCAAAAGAAATGTCATGCTCAGTACTTTTAAGACCTTCCAACAGGTAATGGCAGCAAGGCAGATCACTGAGGCCTTTGAGAAGAACGGTATAAGACACCAGATCCTCAAGGGAACAATCATGAAGAACATATATCCATCTCCTGAAATGCGTGAGATGAGCGATGTGGATCTGGTCGTTTATGACGAAAGCCTGGATAAAGCTGCAAAGATCATGGAGGAGCTTGGCTATAAAAACGAAGGCCTCGTAAAGCATCATATGATCTTTACAAAGGACGGATCACTTTGTGTTGAAGTTCATTGGTGTCTTATCGATAAGAGTGTTGATTACAAGCAGTTTCTGCACTTTAAGGATAATTTCAATGCAAAGTTAAAAGAGGGATACTCCTACACATATGAGT
>JAEEGF010011241.1_pt1 | contig 12746 bp, 9 predicted proteins | sample 9134171 | NCBI WGS metagenome assembly JAEEGF01 (sample SAMN16246542, study PRJNA631951) | gut metagenome | biome: gut microbiome; feature: rumen; material: AP-attached | host: Bos | place: Iran: Karaj | collected 2018-10 | reverse complement strand
CATCACAAGCACCTGAAGTATAAGCCAAAATCTTCGAGAAAATGTTACTACCCATCAATTCCTTCTCAAGAGAACCTTGTAGGATATGCCCTAAGCCGTGTCCGTAATCGCCTTTGAAAGAGAACTCTGCCGCCTGCTTGTTTAAGCGGGCCGACTCCAAGATAAAGTCAATCTCCTCCAGTGGAGCTGTCATCGCAAAATCATATACCCTTTGAAAATTCAGTTTTACCTCTTCTTCCTCAGTTTCTTCCTGACAAGGCTCACGCTTGTCCATCAACACCTCACCATCATGTTCCAAATACACGAATCGAGTATGTCCACCTGCAATGATAGCCCTTGCCTCATGTCCTTCAGCTTGACATAACACCTCCACATAAAGTTTGTCGCAAATACCCTCCTTCAAACCGATGCAGATACGTTTCCCTGCGATGAATGCCTTGCCTTGCTCAACTGCTTCTGGTGTGCAATCGCGCAATACCTCCAACTGATACTCAGACTTGCCAATCAATGCCCCCAAAGCGATAGCAATGGGTAAGCCTATCATCCCCGTGCCAGGAATACCCACACCCATAGCGTTCTTCAGGATATTGCCACTCAATTTGACATTAATATGTTCAGGTTTGCATTCCAACAACTCTGTGGCACGTGCCACACACAAAGCTACGGCCACAGGTTCCGTGCATCCGATAGCAGGGACTACTTCTCTCTGTATCAGACGGATGATTTGATTTCTCTCAGTTAAAGTAAACGGTTCACTCATGACATAATCTCATTTAGGTTTTGCAAAAATAAGAAAAAAATTGGTGAATGTCAGAAAAAGTACTTACCTTTAGCTGTTCAAATGAAGATTTTTGCAATATGTTCAATACTTATGGTAATATTTTCCGACTGACAACCTTCGGAGAGTCGCATGGAGCAGGCATCGGAGGGGTAGTTGACGGCATGCCGGCTGGCATAGAGATTGATATGGATTTCATACAACAGGAGCTCAGTCGCAGAAGGCCTGGACAATCGGCTTTAACTACCTCGCGCAAAGAACCCGACGAGGTGGAACTTCTCTCTGGTGTATTCGAAGGCAAATCCACTGGAACTCCCATTGGTTTCTTGGTACGAAACACCAATCAGCATAGTCAGGATTACGACAACCTGCGTGATGTGTTCCGCCCTTCTCACGCCGACTTCACTTATCAGATGAAATATGGTATCCGTGATCATCGTGGTGGAGGACGGTCCTCGGCTCGTGAAACCATAGCTCGCGTAGTAGGTGGTGCTTTGGCAAAGTTAGCACTGAAGCAATTGGGAATCCACATTACGGCTTATACGCAACAAGTGGGTAATATCTCTTTAGACAAAGGTTATACTGATTATGATTTCTCTCAGATTGAACAGAATGCCGTTAGATGCCCGGATCCAGACAAAGCTGCTGAGATGGAAACCTTAATCAAAGAGGTAAAAGCTGCAGGCGACACCATTGGCGGAGCTATCCGATGCGTCATTCAAGGTTGTCCTATTGGTTTGGGAGAACCTGTTTTTGGCAAACTACATGCGGCTTTGGCAGGCGCAATGATGGGTATAAATGCCGCCAAAGGTTTTGAATATGGCGAGGGCTTTGGTGGAATGAATATGCGAGGCTCAGAGCAGAATGATGTGTTCTATAATAAGAATGGTATCATCGAAACTCGTACCAACCATTCAGGTGGCATACAGGGTGGTATCAGCAACGGGCAGGACATCTGTTTCCGTGTGGCATTCAAGCCTGTGGCTACTCTGCTCTTTGAGCAACACACAGTGGATGTTGCAGGAAATGAAGCTGTTGTAAAAGCCAAAGGTCGTCACGACCCTTGTGTCCTACCTCGTGCTGTGCCTATCGTCGAGGCTATGGCAGCTATGACAATTCTCGATTATTACTTACTCAATAAAACTACCAAACTATGATTAAACAATACATCCAAGACAATGAGGCTCGTATGCTGGACGAGCTTTTCAGCTTGATTCGCATCCCCAGCATCAGTTCAGAATCGGCACATAAAGAAGATATGATTCTTTGTGCGGAACGATGGAAAGAGTTGCTCTTAGCAGCTGGTGCCGATAAAGCCGAGGTGATGCCTTCAGATGGCAACCCAATGGTTTATGCCGAGAAAATGGTTGACCCCAATGCCAAAACCATCTTGATTTATGGACATTACGACGTGATGCCCGTGGAGCCATTAGACCTTTGGAAGACTGATCCTTTCGAGCCGGTTATCAAAGATGGAGTTATTTGGGCTCGTGGTGCTGACGACGATAAAGGTCAGAGCTTCATCCAAGCGAAAGCTTTTGAATATGTGGTAAAGAACGGCTTGCTGAAGCATAATGTGAAGTTCATCCTCGAGGGTGAGGAAGAGATTGGTTCCATGAGCTTGGAGCCTTTCTGCGAGAAGCACAAGGAAATGCTGAAGGCAGATATCATCTTGGTTTCTGACACCTCTATGTTGGGTAAAGACCTGCCCTCATTGACTACGGGTTTGCGAGGCTTGTCATATTGGCAAGTGGAGGTGACTGGTCCTAACCGCGACTTGCACAGCGGGCATTTCGGTGGAGCAGTTGCCAATCCTATCAATGTTCTTTGCAAGCTGATAGCTCAGATGACGGATGCTGATGGCCGTATCACCGTGCCTCATTTCTACGACGATGTAGAGGAGGTGCCAGCTGAAGAGCGTGAGATGATTGCCCATATCCCATTCGATTTGGAGAAATACAAGAAGGCCATTGATGTGGAGGAGGTTTGTGGCGAGAAGGGCTATAGCACTTTAGAGCGCAATAGTTGTCGTCCGTCATTCGATGTTTGTGGCATCTGGGGTGGTTATACGGGCGAAGGTGCCAAGACAGTAATCCCAAGCAAGGCTTACGCCAAGATTTCCACACGCTTGGTGCCTCATCAGGATAACGAGAAGATTGGTCAACTGATGATGGATTACCTTCAGGAGATTGCCCCTAAGAGTGTGAAAGTGAAGGTGGAATACCTGCATGGAGGCGAGAGTTATGTGTGCCCTATCTCATTGCCTGCTTACAAGGCTGCAGAAAAGGGTTTCGAAAAGGCGTTTGGCAAGAAGCCTTTGGCTGTGCGTCGTGGGGGTAGTATTCCTATCATCGCCACGTTCGAGAAGGTGCTTGGCATCAAGACAGTCCTCATGGGCTTTGGCCTCGAGAGCAATGCCATCCATAGCCCCAACGAGAACTTCCCTCTCGAGATTTTCCGCAAGGGCATTGAAGCTGTAGTGGAGTTCCACAAGAACTTCTAAGTCTATGCCAAAATATGAAAAAGGCACTCCGAAAAGAGTGCCTTTTTTATGGTTTTACTGAAAAGGGGAGGCGGAAGGTACATCCAGTTTTCCATTCTGAACAACCATAAGCAGTTTTGCCCTTAATGATATGACCATGAGCACAAACAGGGCAAGGTTTTCCAATGATGCTATCATCAGGCACCAGTTTTTCGTTTAACGTTGATGACTGACCATTGATAGTTGGCTTGGCTCCATCATTACGGGCTTGACCAACGATTTTATCCAAACTATTATTGACCTTAGTTTGCTGCACTTTAGGCTTTTGCTGGCCATTCGCCTTTGCTGACTTCTTCTTTTTCTTCTCCTCTTCAGGATTCACTACAGTAATGCGACGATTCGAATTATCCGACAGTACAGCATTCACAATCTCAGTCACCATTTGCTTCAGTTCATCGAGGAACTGTCCTGCTTGGTAAGTCTTCTTTTCTATCTCACGCAACTTCTTCTCCCAAAGACCTGTGAGCTCAGCGCTCTTGAGCAGCTCCTCTCGAATGAGGCCAATCAGTTCGATGCCTGTTGGGGTAGCCACCAAAGTCTTACGTTCCTTACGAATATAATTGCGCTTGAACAACGTCTCAATGATAGCAGCTCTTGTTGATGGGCGACCAATGCCATTCTCCTTCATAGCATCTCGCAACTCATCGTTATCCACCAACTTACCAGCAGTTTCCATCGCTCTCAGCAAAGTCGCCTCAGTATAAGGCCTTGGGGGTTGCGTCCACTTTTCTTGTAGTTCAGGAAAATGAGGACCTCGCTCACCTTTCTTAAATTGAACGTTCACCGTTGGCCGTTGGGCGTTATTCTCTCCTGATTCCTCATCAACATCTCCCTTAAACACCACCCGCCAACCAGGATCAAGGACTTGTCGCCCACTGGTTTTGAAGGGGATATCCTCTACCCTACCCTCTATTGTAGTAGTACTGATCTTGCACTCTGGATAGAATACAGCTATGAAATGTCGAGCCACCAAGTCGAACACTTTCTTCTCTTGGTCAGTCAGGTTTACAGGGGGCTGACCGGTTGGTATAATGGCATGGTGGTCAGTCACTTTGGAGTTGTCGAAGACTTTCTTGCTCTTAGGCAATTGAACGTTGAACGTTGAACGTTGACCATTGACCGTTTTGCCAACAAGAGGTTCTGTTAAGCTTTCATAGCCCTTCAAGCCTCTAAGAATATTCGGGCATTTGGGATAGATATCATCACTCAAGAAGGTGGTATCCACACGAGGATAAGTAGTTACCTTTTTCTCATACAGACTTTGGATGAGCTTTAGCGTTTCATCGGCGCTGAAATTGAACTTCTTGTTGCAATCCACCTGCAGAGAAGTCAGATCATACAAACGTGGAGGATACTCCTTACCCTGCTTCTTCGTCACATCCGTCACTTCGAAAGGCAAGTCCTTGATGCGTTCCACCAAAGCCAAACCATCTGCCTCATTAGCGATGGGTTCCATACCTGGATTATCAATTTTTGAGATATCGACAGGCTCATCGTCCTTCTTATTCTTCTCAGCCTCCGCAATCAGTTCTTCGTCACTTTTCTTCACCACTGCATTGAACAACGTATCGCGATAGGTAGTTTTGAGCTCCCAATATTGGCGAGGCACAAAGTTCTCGATTTCCTGTTGGCGATTCACAATCAGCGCCAAAGTGGGGGTTTGCACACGTCCGATACTCAGAACCTGGCGATTCTGACCATATTTAATGGTATAAAGGCGTGTGGCGTTCATGCCTAAGAGCCAATCGCCGATGGCACGACTCAATCCTGCCTCATAGAGCGACTGATAGTCGGATGCCTCATGCAATTGGTTAAATCCCTCACGGATAGACTCTTCCGTCAGGGATGAAATCCAAAGTCTTTTTACGGGACACTTCGCCCCAGCTTTCTGCATCACCCATCGCTGTATCAGTTCTCCCTCCTGACCGGCATCACCACAGTTGATGATCATGTCGGCTTTCTGCATCAGTCCCTCAATGATGTGGAACTGCTTCTCGTATGTAGGATTAGAGATGAGTTTGATGCCGAAGCGTGGAGGTACCATTGGCAAGGAGCCTAAGCTCCAAGATTTCCAAGCATCTGTATAATCCTGCGGTTCTTTGAGTGTACAAAGATGACCGAAGGTCCAGGTTACCTGATAACCGTTACCCTCGATATATCCGTCCTTGCGTTCCCTCGCCCCCAAGACCTGCGCTATATCCCTTGCCACCGATGGTTTTTCTGCTATGCAAACAATCATAAATATCAATTTGGGTGCAAAGATAGTGCAAGCCGAAGACAGAACAAAATAAACTAGTTTATTTTTTATGGGGAGGCAAAACTTGTATCACCAAATAGTGCAAGCCGACTATACGTTTCTCTTTCTATTCCAAGTTCTTCATTATTTAATTCCCAACTGGAGCACACCCTCTTAATATACTGTTACCACCAAATGTATATCTTCCACCTGCCACATTATCCAACTCATCGTCAGATAGTTCTTCACGCATTACCACCTGAGCATCCTTATCCACGCCCTCGATAGTGAGTTTCTTTACATTGTCGTCAATTTCAATCTGCACGATTTTTATGTTCTTGGTTCCCATATTGTTTACAATTTAATACTATTATGCAAAGATACAAAATGAATTGTTAAATAACAGGGAAATGGTTTGTTAAATATTGTGAAGAGCCCCTGTTCAACTTGCTTCAAGCGAATGGCTTGATTAGTTGAAGTAATCGGGCCTTTTAGTTGAAGCAATCACTTAACTTATCGAGAGAATTTTGAAACCTACTCGGAGAGGATGGACGGTCAGGTCGGAGTTGCTTAACTCACCACATAATCAACGCTAAAGAATTTTGAAATAAGACCTATAGACTTCACCTTTAACACTTAACAAACAATAAAACAAGAAGATGAAAGTGTGAAGTCATTTGCTAAGACTTCACACTCAAAACTCATTAATTCACAATAATTAACCCATGAAAGTGAAATGTATGCGTCTTATTTTAAAATTCGTCGCCATTAATAATACCCGATGATATTTGCATTTCTCTACAACATCCATTATATTTGCACCATTATTTATTATTAGGATAATAGAGAAATGCTATGAAAAGAATAGGATTAAGTATAGCGTGCTTGCTGATTTGCCTTTGCCTCCAAGCACAAGATGTGACTCGTGAGTGGGTGGAACAGCACTATAACAAGCGAGAGGTGATGATTCCCATGAGGGATGGCGTCAAGTTGTTTACAGCTATCTATGAACCCAAAGACGCAACGAAGCTGACGCCTGTAATTATGCAACGAACCCCTTATCAGGCATCACCTTATGGTGCAGGCTATAGCGGCAACCTCTGGGGCAAAATGAGGAACTATGCCCGTGAGCGTTATGTCATTGTGTTGCAGGATGTTCGTGGAAAATGGATGAGCGAGGGCGACTTCGTGGATGTGCGTCCTTTCATCGCCAACAAACAATCCAACAAGGACATTGACGAGGCAAGCGACACTTATGACACCGCTGAATGGATTGTCAACAACGTAAAAACAAACGGCAACATTGGCGTGTTAGGCACCTCATATCCAGGCTTCTACGCGACAATGGCTGCACTGAGCGGCCATCCTGCCATCAAAGCAGTAGCTCCTCAGGCCCCAGTAACGGATTGGTGGATGGGCGACGACTATCACCATCATGGCGTGCTGATGATTACAGACATGCTGAACTTTGTGGCTCAGTCGTTTGGCCGTCCTCGCCCTGTGCCCACCAAGACGCAAACCCGCATGAAGCCTTTCTTCCTGGACGATGAATATTCTTTCTTCCTGCGAGAGAAGACGTTAAAGAACATCACTAAGATTGTGGGCGACAGCATCGCCTTCTGGAAAGACCTGATGGCTCATCCTAACTATGATGAATTCTGGCAGGCTCGCGATGCGCGTAGGCATATTAAAGATGTGAAGCCGGCAATCTTGTTGACAGGAGGTTTGTTTGATGCTGAGGATTGCTACGGCACCTGGGGCGTGTATAAAGCATTGAAGGCTCAGAGCCCTCAAACGGAAACACAGTTCATCATGGGTCCCTGGTTTCATGGGGCTTGGGAAAGAGACAGAGGCAACCACTTGGGCGACATCTATTTTGGCGCCAACACCTCTGATTATTATTTACATGAGGTGGAGTATAACTTCTTCCAGCATTACCTGAACGGCGAAGGCCCAGAGCCAGACCTCGACAACCATATTTATATGTTCATTACAGGTGCCAACGAATGGAAGAAGTTTGACCAATGGCCTCCACGAAGCAGTGAGCCGCTGAGCTTCTACCTGCAAGCGGATGGTAAACTCACCAATCAAACGCCTACTCTGACGAAGTCGTTTAGTGAATACACCTCCGACCCTAACCATCCTGTGCCCTATACCGATGCAATCAACAGCAGAAGGGCACGTGAGTATATGACTCACGACCAGCGCTTTGCAGAGCGTCGTCCTGATGTATTAACTTTCCGCACGGAGACACTGACAGAGGATGTCACCCTAACAGGTGAGATTATGGCTGATCTGCAGGTAGCAATCAGTACAACGGACGCCGATTTTGTGGTAAAGGTAATCGATGAGTTCCCCGAAGATTTCAAATACAGCAAGGAAATCGAGGATAAATTCAATGGAGGACGACCCATCACCACTATCATGGGTAGTTACCAGATGTTGGTGAGAGGAGAGGTAATGAGAGGCAGATATCGCAACAGCTTCGAGCATCCAGAAGCCTTCAAGCCTGGACAATTGACACAAGTAAAGTTTGCCCTGCCTGACATCGCCCATTGCTTCCAGAAAGGGCATCGCATCGTGATTCAGGTGCAGAGTACCTGGTTCCCGTTGAACGACCTGAATCCACAACAATTCATCGACATCACCCAGGCTAATGAGCAGGATTTCGTGAAGTCCGACATCAAAATCTTCCACGAAAAGGCTCATCCGTCAAAGATTACGGTGAATAGACTGAAATAATTTTGATAATTAAAAACCTTTGCTTATTTTTGTGAGGTTGAAATAATATTTACTTATGCAGAATTATGAGTTTTCACTGGAGTTTAATCCAGACATTATCCAACATATCTATTCCTTGATTAAGGAAGACCCTGCTTACACACCCCGTTTCTTCAGAAGTGGGATGTTGCAAATGGAGCAGGCGTTGCAGTCCATTAACGATACTCGTGCCATGCGCATCGGTCCTGGTATATTGACGCAGGTTGGTGAGCTGTTTATAAAGCAGTTCCCTCACAATCGTGCTATCGTGGTGGCAGATACCAACACCTACCCCATTGCCGGCAAAACGGTTGAGGAGGCCCTGATGAAGGCAGGTATCGTAGTGGAAGAACATCTGATATACGAGGGGCAGAACTTGCATGCCAACTTTGACACAATGGGTATTCTGCTTGACAGGCTGAAGCAGCTGCCTCAGGATGTGATCCCTATTGCTGTGGGAGCTGGTACGGTAAATGACCTCACAAAGTTGGCTTCCCACTTGGCAGGTCGTCATTATATGGTAATACCAACTGCAGCATCGAATGGTGGCTATACAGCATATGGAGCTGCTATCCGCATGAATGGCATCAAACAGACCTTCCCTTGTCCTGGTCCACAGGCCGTACTTGCCGATACGGATATCATCATCCATGCGCCTACGGAACTGAACCAGAGTGGATATGCTGATTTGTTAGCGAAGATGACATCTGGTGCCGACTGGATTTTGGCAGACTGGATGGGTATTGAGCATATCAATGAGAAGGCTTGGAAGATGAGTCAGAGCGGTTTCCACGAGACGATGATGTCAGTAGAACGAATCATGGCAGGTGAGCCTATCGATGAACGTCATAACATCGAGAAGATGATGGAGGGCTTGTTGCTAAGTGGTTTGGCCATGCAGGTGACAAAGAGCGACTTACCTGCATCAGGCGCTGAGCATCAGTTGACAGGCATCTGGGAAATGGAGCGAGCTGTGAGTGGCAAGGATAAAATGCCTCACGGTAAGTTGTTGAGTATCGCCCTCCTGACAGTAACTGCTATCTATAATAAACTTTTGACCTGCTCATTGGAGGAGGTTTTAGATGTAAATAGAATCGTAAAGGAATGGCCTTCTTTGGAGGTGTATGAACTTCAGGCCCATGAGGCATTGAGCAAGGTGGGCTTACAAAAGTTGGGTATGCAGGTGGCTGTGTCTAACTATGTGACACCAGAGCAATTGAGCATTGAGTTGCAGCAGTTGAAAGAGTATTGGCCTGAGGTTAAAGACAGGCTGAACCAACAGGTTATGCCTGTAAGGCAGTTGTATGATACCTTGAAGTTGGGTGGCATGCCTACCAAGCCTGGCGAGGCTGGCATCAGTTGGGAACATGTGTATCAAACAGTGAAATGTGTGCCTTACCTGAGCAAGCGATTCAATGTGTTGAGTCTGGTGGCAAGAACTGGATACCTGAATCCTTGGCTCGACGATTTGTTTAAGAAAACGAAAAAGTGGTTCGACTAATGAATAGAATGAATAATGAAAAAAGGGATAATTATGAAGGAATCTGTTTATAAGCTTGGCTTTGTATTGGCATTACTGTTGGCAATGGCCAATGGTCAATGGTCAACACTCAACGCACAAAAGGTGATTTGTCATCGTGGATTTTGGGATACTCCAGGATCTGCTCAAAACTCCATCGCTGCCTTGGTGAAGGCTGACTCAATTGGAGCTTACGGCTCTGAGTTCGATGTATGGATGACTGCTGATGGAGAGTTAGTGGTAAATCACGATAAGGTGTTCAAGGGTGTGAATATGGAAACGGACAACTTTGAGAAGATAAGAACTATCCGCTTGGACAATGGTGAGAAGCTCCCCACTCTGGACGAGTATCTGGCTAAGGGCAAAGAACTGAAGACCAGGTTAATTTTGGAGATGAAATCGCTCTCCGACTTTAATCGCGAAGATGAGTGTGCAGCAAAGATTGTGCGTAAACTGAAGCATTATGGTGTGTTGGATCGCACGGATATCATCGCATTCAGCATCAATGCTTGTTTGGCTTTCAAGAAACTGTTACCTGACACCAAGATTTATTACCTCGACAACGACTATACACCAAAAAAGCTGAAATCATTGGGCTTTGCCGGATTGGACTACGAGCAGAATGTGTTGAAAGACAATCCTGAATGGACGGTGGAAGCACACAAATTGGGATTGGAAGTGAATGTCTGGACAGTAAATGACGTTGATGCCTTGCAGTTTTTCATCGATGAAGGCGTTGATTATATAACAACGAATAACCCATTGAAGCTCCAACAGCTTTTAGAGCACTAATAATAATGAACAATACTATGTTTAAGAGAATATTACTGAAACTGAGTGGCGAAAGCCTGATGGGTGCCAAGGGACATGGCATCGACGAAAACCGATTAGCTGAGTATGCCCAGCAAATCAAGGATATACACGATATGGGCGTGCAGATTGGCATTGTGATTGGTGGCGGTAACATCTTCCGTGGACTGAGTGGAGCCTCTAAGGGCTTCGATCGTGTGAAAGGCGACCAAATGGGTATGTTAGCAACAGCTATCAACTCTTTGGCTTTGAGTAGTGCATTGACTGCTATTGGTGTGAAGACCCGTGTATTGACAGCTATCCGTATGGAGCCTATTGGCGAGTTCTATACCAAGTGGCGTGCCATCGAATGCATGGAAGCTGGTGAGGTGTGTGTGTTTGCTTGTGGCACTGGCTCTCCTTACTTTACTACCGATACAGGTTCCAGCTTGCGAGGCATTGAAATCGAGGCAGATGTGATGTTCAAGGGTACTCGTGTAGATGGTGTATATACCGCTGACCCAGAGAAGGATCCTACAGCTACGAAGTTCGACGACATCTCATACGATGAGGTGTTGGCTCGTGGTCTCAAGGTGATGGACCTCTCTGCCATCTGTATGTGTAAGGACAATGGTCTGCCCATCGTGGTGTTCAACATGGATGTGGTGGGTAACCTCAAGAAGGTGATCAATGGCGAAGGCATTGGAACCTTAGTTCACCCCTAACTTAAAAACTTAAGAACTTAAAAGCTAATAAATATGAAAGACGTAAAGACTGTAGTGGCTGAGGCTCAGGAAGCAATGGGCATGGCCGTAGAATATTTGGAAGACGCACTGGCTCATATCCGTGCCGGCAAAGCCGATGTTCGCCTGTTGGATGGCATCAAGGTCAACTCATACGGATCTATGCAACCCATCCAGAATTGCGCTTCAGTGACAACACCCGATGCACGTAGCATCGCCATCAAGCCTTGGGACAAGAATATGTTCCGTGTGATTGAGAAAGCTATCATCGACTCTAATCTAGGTATCATGCCTGAAAATAACGGTGAGGTAATTCGCCTTGGCATCCCTCCTTTGACAGAAGAACGTCGTATTCAGCTCACCAAGCAGTGCAAAGGCGAGGCTGAAAATGCCAAGATGAGTATCCGCAATGCTCGTCGTGACGGTATCGATGACCTGAAGAAATCTGTAAAGGAAGGTCTGTCTGAAGACTTCCAAAAGGATGGAGAAGAAGAACTGAAGAAGTTGCACGACAAGTTCATCAAGCAAGTGGACGAAGTATTGGCAGCTAAGAACAAAGAAATTATGACGGTATAAACCTTGCGAGGACTCGTCATTAAAAATACAGGAAGCTGGTACCTCGTTAAGACCGACGAGGGACCAGTTGTGGAGTGCAAAATCAAAGGCAACTTCCGACTCAAGGGCATCCGCAGCACCAATCCAGTTGCTGTGGGTGATTGGGTACGTATTATCCGTAACCCAGAGGGCACAGCGATGATATCTGAGATAGAAGACCGCAGGAACTACATCATACGCAAGGCCTCGAACCTTTCAAAGCAGAGCCACATCATTGCTGCTAATCTCGACCAGGCTTTTCTCTTGGTAACGGTGAGCCATCCAGAAACTAACACCATTTTTATTGATAGGTTTTTAGCCACCGCCGAGGCTTATCGAGTACCTGTGTGTCTGATTATCAACAAGACCGATCTCTACAACGAAGATGAGACTCGTTATATGCACGCCCTCATCAACTTATATACTACCATCGGCTACAAATGTTATCCCATGTCGGTCAAGACAGGCGAAGGAACTGATACTGTGAAGGAAAAGCTGCAAGGCAAGGTGACATTACTTTCTGGTAACTCAGGTGTAGGCAAGTCGTCTTTGATTAATCTCTTACTCCCTGATTTGGATTTCAAGGCAAAGACTGCAGAGATATCAGCTGCTCACCTCAAGGGTATGCATACTACTACTTTTAGTGAGATGTACGAGCTCCCCGAAGGTGGCTATATCGTTGATACTCCTGGTATCAAGGGTTTCGGCACCTTCGATATGGAGGTAGAAGAGATAGGTCATTATTTCCCTGAGATATTCCACACTTCTACCAATTGCAAGTATGG
>JAEEGF012232107.1_pt1 | contig 12747 bp, 12 predicted proteins | sample 9134171 | NCBI WGS metagenome assembly JAEEGF01 (sample SAMN16246542, study PRJNA631951) | gut metagenome | biome: gut microbiome; feature: rumen; material: AP-attached | host: Bos | place: Iran: Karaj | collected 2018-10 | reverse complement strand
TACTGTTTCAAAAAATAAATGGGAAAACTGGAACCAGCGCGGAGGCTATATTTGACACACTACAGGTTCCGGCAAGACATTAACGTCATTCAAATCAGCGCAGCTCATCGCCAACTCTAAAGATGCCGATAAGGTTATTTTCCTTGTAGACCGTATTGAACTTGGTACGCAAAGCGCTGACGAATACAAGGGATTCGCCGAAGAGACCGATTCTGTTCAAGAAACCGAGGATACGACTGTCCTGATTTCAAAGATGAAGTCAAATGATCCGGCAAACACTTTGATCGTCACATCTATACAAAAACTCAGCAACATTAACGAGGACTATGAAGGCAAACTGAAAAAGGCTGATCTTGATCAGATTTGCAGCAAGAGGATCGTTTTCATCGTCGATGAGTGCCATCGTTCATCATTTGGCGAAATGATGCAGACAATTAAACAGACATTCCCCAAGGCGCTATTCTTTGGATTCACTGGAACGCCTATTCAGATTGAGAACGAAAAAAAAGGCAATACTACAGCCGACGTGTTTGGCGACGAGTTACACAGATACAGTATAGCTGACGGAATTCGTGACAAAAACGTATTAGGATTTGACCCGGATAAAGTATTAACATTCAAGGAAAAAGATGCGCGAGAAGCTGTTGCATTAGAAAAAGCCAAAGCAAAAACTGTTGCTGAAGTTTATTCCGACCCAAATAAGCAGAAAGTATACTATCACTATACCCATGATGTTCCTATGGCGGGATATACAACCTCAGACGGTCATTATGAAAAAGGAATTGAAGACTATCTGATGGAAAACGGTCAGTACAGAACCGAAGAGCACCAGAAAATGGTTGTTCAAGACATAATTGATAACTGGGTCCCTATTAGCCATAACTACAAATTCCATGGGCTTTTCGCAACTTCCAGCATTCCGGAAGCAATGCAGTATTATCGAAAATTCAAGAAAACTATTCCTGACCTCAAAGTGACAGCATTGTTTGATCCAAGCATCGATAATGTAGGAACAGGAATCGAAAAAGAAAAGGCGTTAACGGAAATAATAGAGGACTACAATAAGCGATACAAGCAGACTTTTACGATTCCCACATACGGGAAGATGAAAAAGGACATTCAATACCGACTTGCACACAAAAAACCATACGAAAGGATTGAAACTGATCCAAACGAGCAAATTGACCTGCTTATCGTTGTAGACCAGATGCTGACCGGGTACGACTCGAAGTGGTTAAATGTGCTTTATCTTGACAAATTAATGCGCTACGAGAATATTATTCAGGCGTTCTCCAGAACCAACCGTTTATTCGGACCAGATAAACCGTTTGGCTCTATCAAGTATTATCGCGCACCGTTTTCTATGGAGCGCAATATAAATGCCGCAGTAAAGCTGTATTCTGGTGATAAACCACTTGGCATGTTTGCTGTAAAACTTGATAAGAATCTGGATAATATGAATGCGGTATTTACTCAGATTAAAAATCTCTTTGAGCAAGCCGGAATATGCAATTTTGAGAAGCTGCCGAACAGTATGCCGGAGAGAAAACAGTTTGCACGCTTGTTTAGAGAGTTTAACGAGTACCTTGAAGCTGCAAAGGTGCAAGGATTTACGTGGAATCAACTGGAGTATACTTTCGTTAAAGAGGAAACGGGAGAAGTTCGAACAATAGGTCTTCTTCTCGATGAATTGACATATTTGATACTGGTGCTTCGTTATAAAGAACTGTTTATAGAAGTTCCTGTAGGGCCAAAGGTTGATACTCCTTATGATTTGTCCGGCTATATCACTACAATAGATACTGGTGAGATTGACGCGGAATACATGAATTCTCGCTTTGAAAAGTTCAAAAAAGCTCTGATTGACGGAAACCCGGATGATGTCTCAGGAGCAAGAGAAGAACTACATAAAACATTTGCTACTTTGTCGCAGGAAGAACAGAAATACGCGAATATATTTCTGCATGATCTCGAAACTGGCGATGTGAAGATTGAACAAGGTAAGACATTTCGTGACTACGTCAACGAGTATATGCAAAGGGCGAAAAACGATCAAATTCACAGATTGGCAAATGTTCTAGGCCTTGATGAGGAGATGCTGAGGAAAATGATGGAACTAAGTGTCGACGAATACACAATCAACGAGTTTGGTCGTCTTGATAACCTAAAAGCAACCGTCGATAAGACTAAAGCAAAACTATACTTTGAGGCCATTGAAGGTAACATCATTCCAATGTTCAAAGTTAACATTAAGGCCGATGAGTTGCTCAGAAAATTCATTATTAGCGGCGGCTATGATATCGTCATTCCAGATTGACAATCCGCCCAAGTGTATGCCCCAAAAGAGTCAAGGTAACACTTGGCTCTTTTGCATTTCTTGGGAACAGCGTAAGTTCTCCGATTTCGTTCAGCGTGAGTCAGCGTTTCGATTATCATCTTCCGAATATCCAAGTGTTGAATACGAAGATGTAGTTGCTGAAGAAGGCCGTTTGAATAAGGATGTTCGGAAGAAAGAAACTCAGAAGACTGGCATCATCTTTGACGGAACTCAAGTACTCTATGGTAAGCTGCGGCCATACCTGCACAACTGGCTAAATCCTGATTTTTCAGGCATTGCGGTGGGTGACTGGTGGGTTTTACGACCTGTTGGAGTGGACAAAAAGTTCCTTTATCGTTTGATTCAGACGCAGCAATTTGATGAAGTTGCAAATCAATCGTCTGGCTCTAAAATGCCCCGTGCGGACTGGAATCTTGTATCGAATACAGAGTTCACTATTCCGTCTTCATTGGACGAACAAAGACAGGTCGCAGAAACCTTTGATGACCTCGACAACCTTATCACCCTTCATCAGTGTAAGTCAGCATCTATTCTTTTCAGTTTACTTAAACCATTAGGTTGACTATTTCTTGATAGCCGATTATCGGCCAAGGGGTAGCCGATTGAAGGACAGACTACTCCCTTGGCGTATGGCGGTTATTTTAAGCATTCATAACGGTTAGCAGAGTGTCCTCCATCTGGGCGCTTTTGCGGAATTACCTTGATGTATCCTTTCTTTTCAAGCGAAGACAATGCAAGCTTAACTGTTGAAATTGCTCTCTTACACTGTTTAGCAATGGCTTTATGCGAAGGAAAACAATCTATATTTTTGCCTTGAAACCTGCACAATACTTGATACACCAATGTTTCGGTCGCATTCAATTCACTGTCATCAATTGCGATCCACGATCGAATCATTGGTTTGCACCTCTTCATTTATGAATTCTTCTAACGGTTCTGCTGGAGCTATATCTGATTCTGACATAGCATTGCCGTCTGGAACAGCATATCCTCCGGTGGAAGAACTGCTCGGTTTTCCTTTCGCCTTTTTGCGTGAACTTTCTTGCTCGTCAAAGATGGCTTGTTCGATATGTTCCTTATCGGGTTTAGGCTCCGGTCCGTTTGAAGTTGCATCAGAGATGGACTCTTCTGTGTTTTCCTTTGTTTGTTCTGAAGTCTGTTCTCCTACCGACTCTTTCGCTTCTTGCCGTTCTTCGATTTCCTCAGTCGTTAAGCGATCTCCGGCACTGTGTGAACGCTTCCCAAATTGTCGCCCAATCGCTGCCTCTAAAAGCGACTGACTCGCATACTCGACCTTCCTGTTTCCTTTGTCCGGTACAGCATACACTTCTTTCGGAAATAGGATGCCCCATTTGAAGAACAACTTTAGTCTCACTTTCATTGGATAGAATCCGGTTTTCATCACTACAAAAGTGCCTTTTGGAAGTGATTTCAGTTCATCCGGAGTAAGCAAGGCGCGCTCTATCATCTGAAGGTTTTGAGATGGATCATTCTTTCCACGGCTGACTGAACCAGACAATACAGTTCGTGATCCAAGCGACTTGGATAAAACTTGGGCAGATTCACTGTTCGGAGCAAAACCGCCAAACACGGTTAACTGAGTATTGTCCGTTATGATCTCGCATCCTTCTTTGCCGTAGTTTTTCTGGAGCTGAGCGAATGACTGGATAATTGCGACTATCGACATTCTCCTGGACCGTGATGCCGAGAACATCATCTCCGCTGATTCTATTTTCGGTATTGTGCCGAACTCATCAAGATACATCATAACACGATTCTTAAGTTGTCCGCCTTGTTCATCAGCTACTGCGAGTATCTCGCGGTACAGCTGCTGCACAATCAGTGAAACCATAAAGTGTTTTGACGTATCTTCTTCAGGAAGAACAATAAAGATTGCCGACTTTGAATTGCAAAAAGTCTCTGCATCAATCGCAGGGTCGAAGCACAATATCTGCTCAAGTTCTGAATCGAGGAATGCGTTCAATCTGGACAACGCTGTTGACATAACTGAGTTCATTGCCTGGTCGCTGGTATTCAACGCTGCACCGCTGAACCATCGCGCTTTGTGTTCCTCTGGCAAACGCTTCATTAGAAGTTGGAATTGTGTATTTCCCGGTATTCTCGATGGTGTCAGAAGGTCCTGTATGATCTTAAACACAGACACTATGTGTCTTGTTTCCGGGGGACAGAACTCAGCTACAAGCAGAATGCTTGCACAAAGCAGTCCTTCGGCAGCGTCATAGAAAAATGCGTTCTGCCCGAATGAGGCGCCTTCCATGCCAGACAGTATAATGGTCTTGGCAATGATCTTCGCGTACTTCTCTGCTTTGGCTTTGTATGAGAGGTTGTCGGGATATGCTTTCCAAAGGTCCATATACTTATTGACCAGGTTTAGCAAGTTGTTACCATCAGATCGGGTTGGGTTACGTAGGTCAAGCACAGCCACATTGTAACCGTAGTACTCTTTTGCAATCTTCCCATAGTGGCGGTACAAATCACCTTTGGTATCAGAAGTTACAAATGACATACCAGACGCGCATGCGTATTCGAGGTTAGGATATAAAAAGTATGCGGTTTTACCAACACCGGCTGCACCTATCATTAAGGCATGAACGTCCGAGGTATCAACAATGGCAGTTGTGCCAGTTTTTCCTGATTCACAACCGACTACGATACCCTGATCATCTACCTTTGGGAGTTTTTTGCCTTTACGCCATTGCTCGGGTTCAAACGGAATGTGCTTGTAAGTTCTGTGGATCTCGTCTTTACGAGCCCAACGTGCTGTTCCGTGCTGACCGTCACCGACAGTTTTGGCCTTAATGTTATTAAGACTGTATATGTGGGCGAGCACGGAGATGCCGCCGAGGACAACAAACATTGCTGCTGCGATTAGGGAAAGAGTTCCAATACTGTTCAATCAGAGACCTCCTTTTTATTTGATATTGCTGAAGAGGATTGGTATTTCAAGAGATCTTCGTCCCAATCCTTGTTTATTGGAATCTGAATGCCGATGGAGGAATAACCTTCTTCAGAAAGTACTTTCTTGATCCTCTCTGATGCTGTTTGGCCAGCAGTGTCGTTATCAAGACACAACTCGATATGATTCAGGTTCGGGTGTGTTTTCAGTTGCTGAAGCAATGCTTTTTCTGAAACAGAGCAGAGTGCAACGTAAGAATGTTTACGCCAGCCCGCCTTGTTCATGCTAATATAAGCCAGCATATCTATTGGTGCTTCAAAGACATAGATTGTGTTGCTATATCCGTTGAAGTGGAATGAATACTCAGCTCTGCTGCCGCAAACAGTTTGTTTGAAATTCGATACAGTAGATCGCTTGTGACAATGTGAAACCCAACCGTTCTCGTTTCGTCCTATGAATACGCAGTTGTGATATTGTCTTTCTTCGTAGAGTGTTCCGAGCTTTATGAAAGCGTTAATAATCTCTGTATCAATTCCTCGTCTGTTCCGGAGATACATAAAAATACGGAAAAAGTTGCCATTACGATTCGGAAGTATCAATCTGGTTTGAATGGGGTCGACAATGTTTGCAGTATCTCCTGACAACTCTATTACGGCTTCTCTAAATGAACGCCCGAAATACTTCATCACGAATCTAATAGCGTAACTTCCAGTTTGATCATAGTGCGAGAACCATTCGTATCCTTTGATCCAAACATTCTTTTCGGGCCAGAGAAACTGGTTGCCAATCTGCTTGAGTTGGACATCATAAGAAGACAGAAATCCACGTAAATCAGTGTGATTAGCTAAATCGATTTGTGATTGAGGTAGTTTGGACATAAATAGCTCCTTTCAAAAACTAATTGACACATAATGACGGCTGCTGTACAATGTACACCGCAAGTGTACATTTTTAAGTTATAGCAAATGTACACGAAAAAAGTGTACACAACAAAAGGATAGTTGAGTTGTGTACATTCCAACTATAATGACGTCACAAACTCATAAGGAGGAAACATAATGTTTAAACTGGAAGATAACCCTGAGGTTCTCGGAGCACATCTTGAAAAGTTGATCAAAAGCAAATACAAGAATACCCGTCAGTTCTGTAAAGCATATCTTGAATTACGCGATGGTACAACAAATGACGAAGAGATACGTAAACTCTTGAACAGAATGTTGCAAATACTTAAAGGAAAGAAACGAATCCAGGTCGAAGACCTTCCGTACGTTTCGGAGCTGCTTGATGTGTCCTGCGAGGAAATATTGTCTGCTGGCAAGACACATAGCCCCGTAATCAGTCATATGACCAATTATGATATTGCTTTTTCAAATGACAGGAGCGTCTGGGAAAAGTATATGAAGCGCGAGGATAAGCTCTTCCTGAATTGTGACGAGTACAACAAATCAGTGATAGATTATGCTCTCGAATTCAAAAACTATGCTTTTATAAAGTATTTGCTTGATGAGAAGTTTATCTGGTTTGTAGATCTTGATGGTTGGAAAGATATGGGCTTTACTTTTGGAGCCGGAACCAGCGTTAAAAGACGGGATATCGGTAGCATTGACACAACGACACCTATTGAGATCCAGACTCAGGATCGTTTAAGGACTTCAACAATTGCTCTTGCAATCGAGAATAACGACTTTGAAATTCTTGACTCACTTTGTGCGCGAATGATCCCGGAGATGCTATCGACAAATTTCTTCTATACGCGAAATAACTATCAGCGAAAAAAGAACCAAGATCTTCTCAATGCCATTGCAAATTCAGAGAATGATGCTGTACTTGACTATTTCTCCGATGAGTTCAGCGTCAAGAGCTTAAAAAAGTATAACAACAAGTATGTGTTTCCGTTTTTGGGCGACGTTATTGATATTATGCTTGAAAACGGTAAGTACAAGAAAGCTGAGATACTTGTTAGAAAAGCCATTCGGCATAACAAGTCTGTTTTCCAGAAACTGAAGACATTGATTAATGACGCATATGAGTTTAACAAAAGCCACCTCGGTTTCAACCCGGAAGGAGTGGAGAATATTCTAAAGAACCAGACTCTTAATAACTTTAGCTATGACGATATCAATAATCTGGTTTCATACTTTTACTTTCCGGAAAATGGCCAAACCGTTGGTATTGTTTCCAATATTGTCCATGTTAAAAGTAATAAAGCAGACTCATTACTGCGCGAACTCATACTCGAATTAAACACCACTTACGATGATATCGTAGCCATTAGAGGAGATAAATAACATGTCTAAATGGTGCTTCAATTTCGATTCTGGCGAGTATGAGTGGATTGATCGCGATGGTTATAGTTGGGATCAACAAGCATATGTATACAACTGGGACAACAGCGAATATCGCCGCGAGGAAGAGGAAGAGGAAGAGGAGGAAGAAGAGGAAGAGCGACGTCGCGAAGAGGAAGAAGATGACTGGCATAGCAGCCTGTTCGATGACGATGACGATGATGATTAATTACATCACCAAATTTTCTCCATTCTTAACTGCCTGTATTTCCTTGCGAAGCTGCCGGTCGATATCTTCATCATCTGATAGATCGTAACGGCGGTAATTATCTTCAAATACACGAGCAATACCTTGTCCAAAACGCAAAGCGGCATTCAACACGGCAGGTCTTTTGATGATGCCGCTTTGGATTTTATCATAGGGCTTTAACTTTGTGCTTAGCCTTGACGCCTCATAGACCAGTGCGTTTCGGATTGGTTTGAAAGCCTTTTCCTGTGACAAAGGTAATTTCACCGGTTTCTCATCTGTATATGTTTCGTATACTGCACATTTGGCTTGGTACCAAATATCATATAAATCATCAATTGTATCGTTTGAAGCAACATCATTGACGATTTCATCGACCAACGCTTTAGCTCTGCGAGGAAGGTAACCGTACTGTTTCTTACCCTTTACCATAGAGAGCTCTTGAGCCAGTTCCTCAAGTTTAGATAATAGCCAATTGTCGATAAACGCTCCTGTCCTAATCGACTCGATGAGATTGCGAAATCTGTTTCGCATCTCTACGGTTAGCTTATTTCTTACAATGGTTTGCTGGTCGTAAATCTTATGAAGATCATCTTCAAAGATCCTGGTGCCGAACAAATGTCTTAGGTTATTGAGACCTTTTTTGGAGATATACCCAGGTAAAGTGTTACTGGTCGAATACAATAACAGGTGGATGTGGGGGTGATGCGATTCATTGTGGAAGGCTCCGTACCAGCGCAGATCTTGTTTCGGTATCTTGAACTGTTCTGCTATATAATCAATCTGGGACCGTACGAAGTCCTTCCAACGATTTGCATTATCATAACCAAGACGTGCAGCGTCCTCGCGCTTAAGTGATACAATAAGTGTAAAGACATTGCCATCGAACCGCTGTATCTTTTCTACTTCATCTTCGAGATCAAGTGGCTTGTCGCTGTCAGAAAACAGGCCGTGTTTGCCAGTCCCTTTATCAACACGTGGACGCGTTGCCATATATTTGAGATAGCTGCTTTCCTGCGTTAACTGGGGGAAAGATTCAACCGCTGCCGAAATGAATTCAGAAGCATCTCCGCGTGTTTTGGAAGCAGCATAATATTCATATTCTGACATCCTTTGACATTCCGGCTTTGTGGTAAGGATATATTCTATCAGTTCTCTCTGTGAATCTGTAGCGATTTGGTTTTTCCACTCGTCTGTTCGTTTATCAACGTTTTCTCGAGTTGCGACATATCTCATCAATCCGCCGATATTTTTACGAGTTTTGTCAGTTTGATAGTATCTGCACTTGACGATGATCCTCGGCATAGTTAATCTCCGTCTTTGGCCACATAGCGAGCATTCTTCATTGCATCCGCAAATGAGATAAAGCCGCTCCGCTTACGTATAATGCCATAGGCATCATTACGCGTTGCCCGGATTTCCTCATCTGAAAGATCCAGAAGTTTATCCGCAAGCAAGAGTTCAATGGTTGCTTGCTCACCAGCAACGTTGAAAAGGATGTATGCCAGGCGGTTTTCAAGGTTTTTGATGTTATCCCGGATCACACGTGCCGTCTCTGAAGTTATAATGTTCTGATGTGTTTTTGAGTCGAGCTCGCAACAGTAGAACCGGACGGCTTCTTCAATGAACGCACTGCGCGATCTTACGTTCGCGGTGTTTATATGAGAATCAATCAACTCTGACACATCTTCGTGGATGCGAAACCCATACTTTTCCTTTTTGTTTTCATTGGGCTTTTCTTTTTTTGAATCTATATTCACTTTCAATACCACACCCTTTCTTTGGCATGATTGCAGCCTCAAAAAACAAGTCTACTTAAAGGGGACAACGCCCAGAAACAGTCCCCCGTTGACCATAAACAGATATTTGTGAGAATAATGCGAAAGCGCCGCAACAATGTGCCAACATTCTTCGAAACAGCCCGCCGTTGCGGGATGATGTGAGCCGTGCAGGGGCGGAAAGTCCCCGGCACTTTAACCCGCTTAAAAATCTGCAGTCCTCGAAATACCCGAGTTATCCACATAATTCCGCGAGTTTTCCACAGGCTGTTGGCATAATGCTTGAATGGTCTGTCGTTCCGTCTATTTACATGTAAGAGCGGCTGATGATCACACGCTTCGCCACAACCCTTCAAAAATGCCCTAAAACCGGCCGTTTGCTTTGCGGTGGAGTGTTTACCTCACCTAGAACGAAATCGCCAAAAACGGGCAAATTTCGGGCAACACGTTGTGGCTGTCAAACCATCCTCAGGCTATTTCCATCTTCGGTTCCGGAGAAAGTGTTACCGTCTCCTGGTCGAAGCCGATCAGCTTTCCGTGGTTGTAATCTGACACCATCTTTTCTGCTTCTGTTATCGTGTGGCCCTCATCGAACCAACGAAATTCCATCTCATCGAGCGTGGCGTCAATTGTTCCCATTACGTGATCGGAGTAGTTTTTGGCTACCTCCAGAAACTTATCTCGGCCAAGAGTCTTATATAGACCGTGAAGTGTTTTCATCTTTCCATGTCTAACGGTCCCAGCCTCAGTCGATTGATTATTCATCGTTACCCTCCTTCGCTTGCTTTTCTTACTGGTGTCACACCATATAATTCGTCCAAACGTGCCTCGTCCTCATCGGCAATCTCTATTTCGAATGCCTCCTCGATTAGCATATAGACCGTCTTTTCGTTTGTGGTTTCCAGAAAACACGATGCAAGACGTTCGTAAAAGTTTTCCTGTTCCTCCAGTCCTGCAAGCTTTTTAATTGACATGAACTGCGCTTTGTGTATATCTCCGGTCGACAAATCATATTCAGTGAATACAATCTGGATGTTTTCAAACCGTTCCTGCAGAGCCGGATCGTTGAACATATCTGCTACTCCAGCGGCTGCTCCCGATTGATAATCAATGCTTGGATTACCAGAAGTCCAACCGAATAAGCAGAGCACAGCAATGAGTGGTATGCAGAGAATAAAAATGGATATGCCGATGACATATCCGATGAACTTTCTGCCTTTCTTATTTGACACAAGAGCAGCAGCTACTTTCTTTGCAACTGCTGCTACTGTTACTGCTGCCATTATCTACCGCCTGCCTTCCCGAAGAGTGCCGCCTTGTATTCCGGAGCAATGACCTGTAGGAGGTATCTCTCATTGCCGCACTTGAACAGGCAGACTCCACGTTCAGGATACTTAATCAGCTCATACTCACTTTCCTCGATCTGCAATGCATCCATGAACTCTTTCGGATTGATGTTGCCCGGATTAAAGAGGAAATGATGGGTCGGAATACTGAACAGCGGCTTCGTGAGTTCGCGGATGCCTGGAATCAGGAAGTCCTCGATGTTCTGACTCGCAAGGATTAGTGCAGAGTCTTTCTTACGGACACGTTTTGCTGCGTTGCGGATATACTCAATAGCGGTCAGGTTCGTGAGGAACAGATACAGCTCATCTATGGATGCCACTGTATTGCCGTTGGTCAGGAGCTTGTGATTCATATATGAGAGTATGTTGAATAGCATTGCGTCTTTCAATTTCTTATTGCTGTCCATAAGTCCTTTGACACCGAAGCAGATGAATTTGTCATCGCTTATGTTTGTGTGGCCATTGAAGAACTTGCTCTCAGCGCCTTTACACATTGAGTTTATACCGAGACAAATCTCTCGCAGCAGTTCCTCGGTAAACAACGATTTCGAGCCGTTCTCATACTTGAGATATTCTTCCTCGACTAGATTGTAAAGATTCTCCATAGTCGGATAGTCAGTCGGTTTCAGGCGACTATAATCGGTATGATCTGTGATTCCAAAATTGGAATACAGTCTTGCTACAAGGATTTCGAGTGCATCGATATGCGCGTCAGTGAAATCTTTGTAGGACCGGAAAAAATCTTTCAGATATGAGATATGCTGACTCAGTCTGGTGGACTTACGGAACGCCTCCGGCGCGTCTTTGTCTTCATCGACGTCGTCCGACCATGCTTTGGGTTCGAGCGGGTTGATGATATACTTGCCGGACATCAGATCGATATAGCAACCGCCGAGATTGTCGGTCAGTTCCTCATATTCCTGTTCAGCATCAAGTGAAATAATCGACTTGCCAGACTCACGCAAATTTGTGAGCAAGAGCTTCATCAGATACGACTTGCCCTGGCCGGAGTTGCCGAGGATGAGAATGTTGCTGTTTGTCTTGTCGTCATCTCTGCGGTCGAAATCTACGAGGATGTTTGTGCCGTATCTATCTTTTCCGATATAGAAACCGTTGGGGTCTGTCTTGCCGGAGTAATTGAACGGATAGAGATTTGCGACAGAAGACGCAGGAAGAACACGCTCGAACTGTTTTTCAAAAGCGTTGTATCCACACGGGCTTATTGACATAAAACCTTCCTTCTGGCGGAGGATAAGGCGGTCTACAGAGATCTTCTCGCGGGTCAACTCCATCGACACCTCGGTTTGCAGTTCGGAGAGTTTGTCCAGATTGTTCGCCGACAGTTCAATGAACACCGCGCAATGGAGTAGAGGTTCTTTCGTCCTGCGCATTTCTGCAAGCAGCTCGATAACATCGTTCATATTGCCTTCGCCTTTGATGGACTCCTGTAAGTCTTCCGATGTGGACAGCATCTTGTTTTTCCGCTGGGCGTTCTGGATGATCTTACGCTGCTCGGCGGCATCAACATATCGACTATAGATGTGTAGAGTAACATTCTCTTTGTCACCGAACCTTGAGAGAATGGCCTGATCTGAAGTTGCAGGAGGATACTCGCGGACTGCCCAGACGCATCTGTAGGTATCTCCAAAGATAAAATGATCAGCCATGAATTTGACGGCAGATGGCGCAACCATATCAAAGAAATCTTTGAGCTGCGCCTCCGACTTGTCTACTTGTACGGGTAATACTTTCTTTTTTGCCATTTGACGTTTCCTTTCTTTAATGGTTTTTAGGTAAAAGACGCCCAACTGATTTGGACGTCATAGAATGATATTT
>JAEEGF011111686.1_pt1 | contig 12748 bp, 4 predicted proteins | sample 9134171 | NCBI WGS metagenome assembly JAEEGF01 (sample SAMN16246542, study PRJNA631951) | gut metagenome | biome: gut microbiome; feature: rumen; material: AP-attached | host: Bos | place: Iran: Karaj | collected 2018-10 | reverse complement strand
CTACCGTCACATCCTTTGTGATCAGAGTGTTGGTAATAACAGTCTCATATACGTTTGATTCAAAAGAATTAGCGTAGCCCTGTTCCGTACCGTCACTTAAAAGAACGTAATCCGAAGCTGCCGTGTTAAGGCTGTAGCCCAGTGACACAGAAGGATTACCTGCTTCATCGGTCTCAAGGAATCTATACTGATAGATCACCGGATCCGTATCTGCATATTCCTTGTAAAGAGGAAGATTTTCCACCGTGTCAGTCCAGCTGTTTCCGGAGTTTAATATCAGCGTATCAACATCTGCCACGTAGGACCAGTCATCCTCGTCAGAGGCCTTCCTCTGGAGACGGGCGTATGTTGAAGCAGGTCTTGTATTGTACCTGTTGTTGTCATCACTCCAGACCTTCTTAACTGTCGCAGAAGTATAAGGAGTGTTTACAATCCTGGTACCAAGTGCGTCAGCTGCAGTACTCTTTACATTTGCCTTGTCTGTCTTTACAAAAGAGCTTCCATCATATACATAGTACTCTGTGGCAAAGCCCTCTCCCGCAGTCTCGGCAATGTAATAGACAATATATTTGCCATCCATATTAAGAAGCGGAACATCAGTAAATGTGGTAGTCCAGTCAGGAGTACCTGTTATCACTCTCTGTATCTGCGTACCATTATACTTAACTGCCTTTAAGGTATTGCTGTCATCTCCGTTTACAAAGTTGCCGGAAAGAAGATTTACTGTAACGGACTTCCTGTCAGCCTCTGCAGCAGTGTTCCAGATCTTTTCAACAGTTATGGGCTGTGTTCTAAGTACAAGAGAATTGGTCACTATGCTGGTCTGGGCAGTGTCAGTTCCTCCATATACATATCCATAGTCGTCAGCAGCTGTAAAATCAGATGCTTCCTTTGTACGGTCTCTGGTATAGGCCTTGGGCGTTGTCAGCTCCGCCAGTCTGTAGCTTAACTTTGAAGGCGCTGTTCCGTCAGACAGTGTATACAGAGGCAGCTTGGAAATAGTACCTTTCCAGCTGCCGGCTGCATTTACCATGACGGTCTTACCTGCAACAGTTGTCCACTGTCCCTGTGCCGTCTTACTCTGAAGAGAAAGAACCAGACTTACGGGGCGAAGTCCGTATGCATTGTTCTCATCATCCCATACCTTACTTCCTGTAATCGATGTATGAGGCGTATTCACAACAGCCACCCTGAAGTCATTTTCAATGTTTCCTTCAGTGTACGGCAGAGCATCAAGTGCCGTGCCAACGGGCCAGGATGCTTCTGTTCCTGACAGGTACTGGGTCGTAAAATCTCCTGTGGTAAGCTCTTTTACGTAATATCTGATCGCATAGCCATCTTTGTTATAAACAGGAAGTCCTGCAAATTCACAGTCACCGCCGTTTGCAAGTGTCACCTCGCCAGTATAGGTAATCTTCGAAGGTGCCGCAGATGAAGCTGCCCCACCGGTGTAATTGTTACTGAAAAGAGCTATCTTGATATCCTGTATTGCACTGTCATCAGAAGCTGCATTCCATCTTTTTAGAACCTTGATGGACTTTGTCCTGGTAATAAGGGTGTTGGTTATCTCAGTTGCAAATCCGTCATTGGCATTGCCTGATACCACATGGGAAATACTGTAGGATCCTCCCTGGCCAGTTAGGCCATCAAGGGTAGTTGCCTTGGTCCCCACCTTGGTCTCCACAGCTCTGTAGCGATAGATATTACTCTCTAATGGACCGTAATACTTGGGAAGATTGTTGTAAACAACCTTCCACTGATTGGTTCCCTCGCCTGTAGAAGCGCTGGTGATCTCTCTGGTTGTGACATCATTCCATGTGACTCCGTCGTCCCTGGAGTTCTGAAGTGTGACGGAGATCTTACCGGGTCTTAAGCCATACCTGTTGTCCTCATCCACCCAGTTCTTGGTTACGGTAAGGGAAACAACAGCCCTGGAGGTATCCAGCTGATTGACAATCTTTCTGGATGGAGTGGTCCCTTTTATGCTGGTGATATCTGCAGGGTTGTAAACCTGATAGTTGCCGGCTGTCACTGTGGGATAATACTTATCAGTATCAACTTCTGTAGTACCATTCTTGGTCCAGGTGGTTACCTGGGTATTTCCTGAAGGCGCACTTACTGTAATGGTGTTTCCGCCGGCTTCAACAATTCCTGTCTCAACTACCTTATACTGGTACAAATCGCCGCTGCATCCATGATTGTTGGTACTGACAGGAAGTCCTGACAGACTCTTTGCCCACTTGGCTGCGGAATTTGTAGAGTAGCCTGCAGAATTATATTTAGTCCAGGTTCCCTCTGCTCCAATGCGGTAATATACATCAAAGGTGATGGAACCCTCTCTCATTCCGTAGTCGTTGCTGTAGTCGTCCCATATCTTCTGGACGCTGAATGCGCCCTTGAGGGAGTTAGTGAGCTTCGGTGAAAGAGTAAGAGTATCCGCCACCTGTCCCTGCGAATCCACCGCTGTACTTGCCTTTGCATAGGTCAGTTCACTATTAGCCACATAATTGTCACTTACAAATTCCGAATTCTTCTTTTCTTTAACATAGTAGGTATAGATATTACCGTTTGAAGAATAAACAGGAACCGTCATTGGATTGTAATGACTGTCCTTAAATGTTATTGTATATGTCCATATGTGGCTGTTCGTAGGCGTCGTCTCGACTTCTACAACGTAATCACTTTCTGAAAATACAAGCTTATTGTCATTTTCCTTTCCGGACTGTGTTTTGGCTATGGCATAGACATCAAATTTAAGGGCCGGAGCACTGTTCTCATCCTCAAGCGTCGGAATCATATCAGTCCAGATGCTGCCATCTGATTTTTTTGCCACCCACTCCTTGGTGAATGTAAGCTTCGTAAAGCCCACAGGATTATAGGTATTTACAAAGCATTCTTCCTTATTGTTTTGCTCTCCGGTATTAAGAAGGCTTATTCCGGAGTTGGCAAAGGCCACACCGATGTAGCCATCACCGGAATTGCCGCCTATAAGCGTGTTATTAGCAGCAGGACCGCCGTCATTATTGCCATTAATCGTCACGGTATATCCCGGCATATCGTCAGTAAGCTCCACCACATAGTATCCGTAGATCTTACCACTGGGGGCAAAGATTGGACAATTCTCCCAGGTCAGTGTTGTATCACTTGAGGTCAGATTCTTTTCATATACAAGTTCCAGGCTCGTGTCATTGAGCCCTCCAAAGACTGCTGCCGCAGCCATGGATGATGCCTTGTCTGAAGAGTCGGTGTCATCTGCATAGTGTCCATTTTCATATCCGTGACCGTCTGACTCCAGTTCCTTCCTGTACAGCCTGAAAGTAGCTTTTGCATCTTTCTCTACACCACCAAGACTTGTTTTGTTGATTCTCCAGGTCTTTTTAATTGTAAAGGTTCTCTTGTTCTTATTTGTTTCAAGCTTATACTGATTGGAGAGGTCTGTGGAATTATCAGAGTATACCGGCAGCATGATATCGGCCGGAAGCTCATGATGGCCTTCCATGGTATTGTAAATAACTTCCCTTACAGAATATGTATAGAGATATCCCATCTCATCATACTTGGGGAATTCTGCATAGGTATTTACGCTGCCGTTGTCTTTGTAAGTACCAAAGACAAACATGGACTTGGAGGTGTTGAGCTGCTGCGGTGACTCAGAACCGTCTCCGTCTGCAAGCTTATCCACCGCACCTGCCTTGTAGATATTCATTTTTTCTTCCTGGCTGGCACCGACCGATACCACAGGAACCTTTTTGCTGTGATCATATTCACTGTCTCTGAACAGATAAATATGTGCCAGAGGGAGGTTCTCCACACCAAGTCCCTCAGGTATGCCAAGCCAAAGCTTTCTTCCCTCTATCTTTATGGTGTCGGAAATGCTGGTGAGGGTAAAACAGCCTTCTCTTGTGAGCTTGCGCTCGCCTGCTGTGATGGTATCCCTGGAAAGCCCCTCTTTTACAAACAGCTGGGAATCTGTTGTATTATCTGACTTTACAATGGTCTTGCTCTCAACAGCATCAGTGTTGTAGCCACTGCCCGTGGCATTTCTCAATGGAACATCATAATGAACTGTGTCGTAAGAGGATGTAGCATTATTGTAGGTTTCAGCAACATAATAGGTATATACTCTTCCATCCGCATCTGCTGCAGGAAGGCCTGTGAATACAGCCTTCTGGACAAACTTATTGCCCGCTTCCACATCTTCCCATCTCTCTGTGTATGAACCGGTATAACGGACAGGCTCTTCATCTCCGACGCTGTAGTACAGGGTAAAATAGATGTCAGGTCTTTCATCGCTCTTCGCCTGGTCATGCCAGATCATGTAAAATTCCACATCACCTCTCTCACCTGCGGCCTTGTTGGTGAACTTATAATTTTCAGTGATGAGCATGCTGTTTACATTTTCTTTTCCCAGATCATGCAGACCATTTATCAGGCTATAACTCGTACCTGTAATCTCGTTGTCCACAGCATAGCCTGTGGTTGTGGTATCAGCTGTGACATTGGGATTCAGTTCTGTCCTGGTAACGCTTGCAGCATCCGGCTCATTTCCTGCTACGCAAAGTATCTCCCCGCTCTGTGGTGTACCCTTACACAGATACTCCTTTATACTGTAGATGTAGTTATTTCCGTTTGCATCATATGCAGGATAGTAATTACCGCCGTTTATGAAATTGACCGTGAGGGCATCCCCCGAAGTGAGACAAGTCTTTTCTGCATCTGCATAGGTGGGGATATCTATAAATGCCACTTCCTCCTCATGGTCATTTGCTTCCCTGAAAAGAGCTACTCTGAGGAAGTCACCTCTGAGATTCAGTGCATTAGCAGAGTCCTCCCATACCTTTGTAAAGTTAAAGGATCTGCTTCCAACCCTGGTATTGGTAATGGTAAAGCTAGTACCATTATTCTCCCTTCTAATCGCAACGTTGTAACCCGGTTTATATGAGCCGTTTACTTCCGTGGCAGTAACAACACCGGTTATTGAACCGTTTTCAAAGGTTGGCTCCTGTATGGTTCTACCGTATCCGTCAGTAACCATGATGCTGAGGTGATTATTGATTGCACTGGATGCGGATTCACCATCCTGCCTCTTAAAATCATTGCCGTCAACATGGATGTAACCGGTATAGTCCCTGGCTGATGTCAATGTCAGTTTGTACGGCTTTTCAAGATCCCCGCCATCATATACCTGTTTAAATGTACCTTCATCATAATAGCCAAAGAGCACCTCTATGGAGGATCTCTGGGAAGTATCTGAATCATCCTTCCATATCTTGGTGACGTCAATCCTGGTCCTGCTTGAGGTTGAGCCTATGTAATTGGACACCGTCAGATCTATCCTCTTTCCGGTGACGTTTCTGTCATAATCCACACCATAATGAAGATCACTGCCCTCAACTCTCTGCTCCAGGATTGAATATATGTACTGCTGCCCCTCCTCGGTATAGGCAGGAACTGTGATATCTTCAGTCCTCCAATAATGCCCCTCATTGGTAATTCTGAAGGTTACGTCTGTATCCTCTTCCTCTCCGGAATAATCCACGGTGGCTGTCCCGGTCAGAGCATTTTTATCCTCAGGCTTGTTAAGAACAATCGTTGCGTAATCAGAAGCAGCTCCGCCCTCAACTGCTCTCTTTAGCAGAATGTGGACACTGCCTGTCTTATCATCTTCTGTCCCTATTCCCCAGTTGCCGCTCCATGTCTTAAGAATAGAGAGTTTCTTGGTTCCGTAGAGTTTATTCACAACTGTGGCCTGAGCGGATTCAATTCCGTCAGTCACAGTAGATTCGTATGTTGAAACAGCCTTATATGTATAGTCATTAAGGGTATATACTGCGCTATAGCCGCTAAGTGCATCCCCATCCCAACCGGAGGTAAAAGAAGCGGAAGAGCCGTTCCCACCCTGAACTCCTGACTCAATTACTCTGTATTCATATCTCTTTCCAAGTCCGTCATAGAGCTGCTGAGCTTCAAATACTCCGGACACCCTCTTTTTGCTGGAGGAAAATCCGCTTAGTGTCTTCTCTCCTACATTAACCCAGTCCGATCCTTCTTTTCTCTGAAGGATAAAGGTACAGCCAGAGCCAACATAATCACTTACAGCAGATACGTTCCACTGCTTTGTAATTGCAGGGGCAATCTTGGAGCTTCTGACATTGCAGACACTTCCGTTATTCTCTGCAACCCTGTCAGAGGATACGCCGTTAAAAGAGCCTGTGCCGTTGTAGTAAACAGTCTTATAAAGCTCAGACTTGGATACTTCTGTCACATAGTAGTTATAAGCGTATCCCATCTCATCATATCTTGGGAACTTTACACCGCTTCCTGCAAAATCAGCAAAGCCAAAGGTATATTCGCTATCCTCAGCATGAGCCTCGGTCAGGGAAAATGAATATTGCTTTGCATTATGTGTAACGGGGGCGCCGTCTGAGAGAGTTCCGTTGTCAGGATATCTCCAAAGGTAGAAGGTGATACCCTTTTCAATGGCATTCTTCCTTCTGGCTATGCTGTCTTCATCATTATCGTCATACCAGACTTTTTTGAAGGTAAAGTCTGCATCACCCTTTGAGGTTCCGTATATCTTCTGACCGGGCAGACACTTATCTGTCTCAGTACTGTCCACGCCGTTGTCATAGGTAAACTTATATGCAGAATCTGCAGCGCTGTCCACAACTATGTAGTAAAGAACCGCATCACCGTTGTTGTACAGAGGAAGACCTGTAATGGAATAGTTCCAGCACCTTGCATCTGTCCCCCTTGTCCAGGTAACAGTATAGCCGCCTGTCACAAGCGAAGGCGAGCCGTTTCCAACCTTGCTGTACAGCTTCATTGTGTTCTTGTCATCACTGTAAAGCTCATTACCCGGTATAGCTGGAAGAGTGTCGGCAGACGCCTTACCGATACGCCATATGAGACTTCCGGTAACTTCATTGGTAAAGACAAGCGATATCTTATCCTGCCTTGACTCGGTAACCTTCAGGTACCCGTCAGCATTAAAACCGCTGGCATGATAATAAGCTTTTCTACCATTATAGAAAGAGTCAGCGAGCTTAATATACCATTCATAAGCTGTTCCTTCTGATATGTACTTAGGAAGCTTTGAGTAGGCAATAGTCCAGCTGAAGGGTCCTGCTTCCACAGAAGGTTTTCCTGATCCCGGGACAACAAGGACAGGGTCGTTAGCGCCAACCTTCACATACTCGTCTCCGCTCTTATAATACAACTCCACACCGGCGGCAATACTGCTTTCATTGCCGGTAATGTCTGTTCCGTCAGAATAAGGACGAAGGTCTGCATAATTTCTATTATCCTGCCAATCCACAGTAAATAGAGGGTGAACCATAGACAGAACATTGTTTTTTATTGTTATGCCAGAAGTGCTCCAGGTGGCGTCATTTAAATCTCTTTTTGGTGAAAGAGCAGCATAGGTATCACTTCCATAAGCTGCAGTTTCAACAGTATAGCCATCCGCGGTCTCTACCTGAAAACCGTAAAAGCCTGCAGGAATGACATACTGGCCATTTCCTTCCGGGGCAGCGCCGGAGCCTTTTTCTACATATACAGGAATGTCAGAAAAGGTGAAGGATACCGAGGCAGTAGAATGTCCCGAACCGTCGTCCACAATACCGTTTACAACCTTCTCCTGGGAAGTGATAACAAAAGGTTCCGATACAATCTCTGACTCAGCATTCTTAACATCAAGGCTCTTTGTATTTCCGATAAGATAAACCTTTACTTTTGACTCCTCTCCTACGATCAGGGCAGCATCAGGAAAGGTAACAGTGATATTCTGGGAGAAGCTTTTTGTAGGTGCAAACTCAACACCATATTCTCCGTTGGCACTTCCCATAAGAGACATGGTCTGGGCGATAACTTCCTCTCCGATCACAACCGTGATCACAGGAAGATCAGTCTTTACTACATAGACATCGGAAAAAACAGGAACATAGCGGTACTCTGCTCCTGCTTCATTAGAATCAAACTCTTCAAAAGAATTGTTTTCTTTATCCAGCTTCCAGGTGATATCCTCAAGAGTGATGTCCTCTTCAACAGTTTCATATTCAGGCTCTCTCTCCGCCCCTTCCGGATCTTCATCTACTTCCTCATCAGGATTCTCACTGCCGAAAGTCATTTCGAAGTCCTCATCTTCAGCAGCATAGGCCCTGATCATCGGGAACAGTCTGTCTATAAGTGAGAAATCAGTAGTCTCAGGATTTTCTTCAATGTCTTGTCCAGGCTCTTCCTGCTGCTCTTCTTCCGAGTTCACTTCTTCTGCATTTTCATCCTCGCTCGGTGAAACATCAGCATCTAAGCCGCTATGATCATCATCTTCAGCTCTATCCTGATCTGTATCTTCAAAGGTATCCTCATCTACGCCCTCTTCATCCAAAGGCTCTTCTTCCGGCTCTATACCCTCTTTATCAGGGAGCAGATTGCCTTCATCTATAATCTCATCAATTTCATCCGTTTCATCTTTTCCGGCGTTATCACCGGTATCTTCAGGATTCTTTTCTTTAGAAGTCTCTGCTTCCTTTTGATATCTGACTGTAACTTCCAGTGAATCAGGAAAAATAATCTCTTCCTCCTGCGCGCCAAAAGGAAGAGTCTGATGAAGGATCTCTCCATCAAGCTCCTGTATCCTTATGATCTCTTTATTCTCAGTCGAGCGCTCTCCAGCTGCAAAAGCCTCAAAGTCCACTCCGGTTAATGCAAGTATCCCACTAAGTGCAACTGCTAATGATCTGGTAAAAACATTTCTTTTCATAGGCACCATCCTTCTTTTTAACATGGTACCAATGAAAGTGTCACTCAAATGTCACTCAACGGTAACAAAGTATCACCAGAGTCTAAAATATGCGTAAATAAAACCTGAAATTTTCGAGCTCGAAAACCTCAGGTTTTTAGATTTACGTTATTTTTTATCAAACACAAGGGTAGCCAGAGTCTTCTCCGCCCAGGAATACTGGGTCATGTACTGGCCTCTGAAGGAATTGATCGCCGCAGGATTGCCCTCAAGATAAGCATGATAGTCACAGTCAATCCTGGTTGCATCTATGCCTATGGCCCCATATTTCCTCAATACTATATCGTTGCAGCCCTCATCCTTAAGGGTCTTGCTAAGATCACTTATCATATTCTGAAGATAGGACTTGTGCTCCTTATCCCCATGATCTTCCTCCCACAAACCGCTTATCAGTTCACGTATAGAGCACATGCCTCCATGATCTATAAGATAGGCGCACATCTCCTTGGTCTTGCTGTAATGAAAGCTCACCGGCTTATCATCAATAAATATCTCAAAGCCGCCAAAGCACCTGACTCTGACCCTGTTCTCACCCTTAACCTCCTGAGGGTATCTTAAGTTGTCGATCTCTTCCAGTATCATTTCCCTGGTAATGGGCTTCATCAGATAGCCGCTGACCCTTAGCCTGGTGAAGGCTTCCTCAAGATACTCACTGTATCCTGTGGTAAAAATAATGTTGATCTGGGGATTGACCTGCATCTTGAGCTGTTTGGCAAGCTCAAGACCGTTCACCTCCGGCATCTCAATATCCAGAAATGCTATCACCGGCTCAAAACCCTTAGCAAGCGCAAGGGCATCCTTGCTACTGGTGGTGGAGCACAGTTCAGCACCCGAAACAGCCTCCTTTATGGTTTTACACAGGCTCCTGAGGGCCAGCTCCTCATTGTCAACTACCAGTATTTTCACGTTTTATCTCCCTGTCTGCAGGAATCATGATAGTAGCACATGATCCTTCACCTTCTTTACTGTCTAATACAAGTTTACCACCACAAAGGCTCTTAAGTCTGTAGGAAGCGCTGTAAATTCCAATATGTTTTCTCTTGGTGTCCTTGCTGTCTGTCCTGATCTCATCTGAAATATCAAAGCCAACACCTGTGTCCTTCACAGTTATCAGTATATTCTCATCAGTTCTTCTGGTAGTAATACTTACGCTGCCTCCCTCTGATTTCTTTTCTATTCCGTGCCTTACAGCATTTTCAACTATAGCCTGAAGAGTCAGAGGCGGGATAAGAAAGTCAGAAATCTTAATGTCATAAGTCACCTTTAACTTATCTCCAAATCTCAGCTTCTCAATGGCAAGATAATTTTCCACATGCTCAATCTCTTCCTCGAAGGAAATAAGTCTGTGGCTGTCCAGATCCACCAGATTGGTCCTTAAATACCTGGCAAACATGGCAATTGCATTTTTGGCTTCCTCAACCGAAATATCGCACAGGGCATATATGGTGTTCAAAACATTATAGATAAAATGCGGTTTCATCCTGCTAAGGAGCAGATCATTGCGCATCTCTGACAGCTCCACCTGCTGCTGTTTGATTATCAGCTCTCTTCTGCCCTGAACAAATACCTGAATGACAACCAGTGAAAGCGTCACAAGTAAAGGCATAAGGATAATGTCCTTAAACCAGTTTCTTATGAGAGAGCCAATAAGTGGTCCAGCAATGAACAGGACAAAAGAAAAAGCTTCATCTCTTTTAAACTTTCCGATCCTGGATATAAGAATCCCTATGGTTATAGCGGTCATAAGATAGCCCCCTGCCTGACCTATATAATACATAGGTCCATAGGTCAGAGCATCGGCGCTCTGACTGTATATACTTCCGCTAAAATCAGATACAAACCAGAAAATACCGCTTAATGCACCAATGATCAGCACTGCCTTGGACCAGATGCCCGCCTTATATCCCTCAGGCCTGTTGAACAGATCCAGATATACTGTAAAATGTCCGATGATCATAAAATATAAAAAGTCACTTATACCTGCTGCCACAGGTTCAGCCATTGGATGAAAACTTGCGGGGGAGTATAACAGATAATTGTCTGCACTGCCCGCAGCAAGCATGATAACATCGAAAAACAGCATCAGATAAAAGACTCTGACGCTGTTTTCAGTGCTGTGCAGATTGTGAAAAAGATTTCCCACCAGAATGATAGCCATAATAATGGCAGCATAGAATTGAAGATACGCATTTACATAAGCCATAGACAGCTCCTCATAAATACTTATTTTTCACTGTTTAAACAGGAAAGAATATAGTCCATGGCCTCTGTATAACCATTAAGGCCATGTCCGTAGATCTGTTTGTGACAGGCAGGTGCAGTCACAGAAGTTTTGCGAAATTCCTCTCTGGCCTGGATGTCCGAGATATGAACCTCAACCTTGATGATATCTTCAAGGCTTTTAAGGGCATCATGGATAGCATAGCTGTAGTGGGTGTAGGCACCGGGATTTATCACGATGCCCTCTGTGCCGTCACTATAGGCCTGCTGCAGTCTGTCGATGATGGCACCCTCGTGGTTGGACTGGTAGCACTCCACCTCTGCACCGATCAAAGCAGCCTTTTCTTTTATCATATTACACAGGTACTCATAGTCCTGATTGCCGTAGATGTTCTTTTCCCTGATTCCGAGAAAGTTAAGGTTTGGTCCGTTGATAACAAGAAGCTTCATTTCTTTACCCGCCTTTTCAAGATTGATGATCATATCCATGTGACTGAGAGGTTCCTGTAAAGGGCCACGGTGTCCCCGCCCTGACCCAGCCCTATGCTGCCGCCTGTGAGCACTTCTCCGTAGCTCCTCCCGTCATCGCTAAACTCCAGTATCTTCAGGCCATTGATGGAAAAACTGACCTCGCTCTTTTTCTTTTCAATGCACATGCTGTACCAGGTATCTCCCACCATATCGGGGATCGGGTCAGCCCCTTCCGCCGCCAGATAGTAGCCTTCAGTCTTTCGAAGCTCGCAGGTATGGAAGGCTCTGTCCCTGTCGGTATTCCTTCTGTAATAGGAAAGCCGCAGTGCACTTATGCTTCCATCACCTGCCTCTTTGGCTGCAAAAAACAACTCCCCCTGTCCCCTGTATGACAGGGGTTTAAACTCCCACTCTATCTTCACATCTGAGGGAAAAACCTTTGGGTACCAGAGCATGATCTCTTTGCCATTGGAGCTGTCAAGTTTCAGTGCTCCGTCCTCAAAGAAAACGGTCCCGCTTCCCTCAGAGGCAAAGTCTCTGATGTCTTCACTGCAGGATAAGGGACTTTTGTATAACATTTTTGGCATGTACGTGCCCCCCAAAATCATAATGATGTCCGGGGCAAAAGTCCGGCCAGTGGTCGACATCGGCAAAATGCACAATATTTTGCTCATGTTAAACCAAGCACTCCATCGAACCCAGAGCATCAATCTCAGCGTGCAATAGCACTTAAGATTGATTGGTCTCGACTCCGTGGTTTAAAAATCGCAAAATATTGTGCACTTTTGCCTTGCAGACCACTGGCCGGACTTTTGCCCCTACCATTCATTAGTATTAAATTCTTGCAATATCCACAAGCTCAAGGCTCTCCTGACTTTCGGAGGTCTCAAGACTGGTCACCAGGGCTCTTGCTGTATCCAGTGCAGTGATGACATTTACTCCGGTCTCAATGGCTGTACGCCTTATAAGGAAACCATCTCTTGTCTTGTCCCTTCCCTGGGTAGGAGTATCGATGACAAGGTCGATCCTGTGTCCCAGGATAAGGTCGATGACCGTAGGTGACTCCTGGTTGATCCTGTTGATCTTCCTGGCCTTAATACCGTTTTCATTGAGAGTGTCGGCAGTGGATCTGGTGGCATAAATAATGTACCCCAGCTTCTCATAGCGCCTTGCGATCTCAATGACTTCGCCCTTATCGGAATCCTTAACGGTGATGATCATCTGCTTGTGCTTTGGCAGATTGATACCGGCTCCAAG
>JAEEGF010786922.1_pt1 | contig 12748 bp, 11 predicted proteins | sample 9134171 | NCBI WGS metagenome assembly JAEEGF01 (sample SAMN16246542, study PRJNA631951) | gut metagenome | biome: gut microbiome; feature: rumen; material: AP-attached | host: Bos | place: Iran: Karaj | collected 2018-10 | reverse complement strand
TAGCATAAGTAACCTCGCCATTATCTTCCATCTCAGAGAACTTAGAGGCGGGAGCCTTACAGATGGGGCACTTCTCAGGAGCAGCATCGCCTTCATAGATATAACCACAAACGGCGCAAATAAACTTTTTCTTCATAATTGTAATTGTTCTTTAGTTATTAATTAATGTGTCTTTTAGAGTTTTTTAAACTTCTGTTTGCAAATATACGAACTAAATTCCAATTATCCAAACATTTTCCAAAATTTATTTTCGCCAATGCGATTTATAACTCTGTTATACTGCCTACACCTGAGCGCTTATTATCCTTTTTCTTAGGATTACCAGCGTATTTCAGCGAGCCGACACCTGACACCCTACCCTCAATATGCTCCGAAGCATAGCAAGTGATGCTGCCCACACCCGACACACTGGCCTTTACATTCAGCGCCTTCAGTTTTTCGGCATTGATGCTGCCCACACCACTATTGATGATCTTGACATCGTCTGCGATACCGCTGATGTTGATGCTACCCACACCGCTGTTCACGATCTCAAGTCGGTCTGTGTCCAGACTATCCATGATGATGCTGGCAGCACCGCTGTTCCGCAACTCAATCAGGTCGCTGGTATATACACGAATCTTCACCTTCTTAGTCGTGATGTTAATGTTGCTCTTTCGGAAACCTATTCTTAACGCTTTGTCTTTATTCTCGAATTTATACAGCTCTATGTAGTTGTCTGGCGCAGTCAACTCCACGGTACCAGCCTTGCTCTCGTCCTGGATGATCTCCACATGACCCACACAAGTCATCTGCACCTCCTCGAATGGCTGCAACTTATACGTCTGTGTTACCACATTGTCGCTCGGCTCAATCTGGTTGGAGTCCCATCCCATCACGTTCATCTTACAACTCATGAAAGTCATCATGCATACCATCAAAAACAAAATCTTTTTCATTTCTTTACTATTTTAATTGGTTATACTTTGTCTATTTGACGTTCTCGATGGCCGAAAAGTTGCAAAGCTTGCAATTATTCCTTTCTCGAAAAACATTCCCTTTAAGGGAACAACATATTCCCACGTTGGGAATGAAATGTTCCCACGTTGGGAACAAAACATTCCCATACTGGGAACATATCGAAAGCCTTTAGTTTAACGATTGCGATACATAATTCAGGTAACACCTAACATCCCATTTAAATAAATCCAGTGTTTATCGGGGTTTTCGAAGGTTTTCATTGGCTCAACACCTAACATAACACCTAACATAGACCTAACAAACATCTAACGTTAGGTGTTGTGTTAGGAGATAGTTAGGTGTTTGTTAGATGTTGGGAAGCACGAGATCTTTCGAAATCCCTTTATACAAAAGCATTTACAAGAAAGCCATGTTAGATGTTAGGTGATATTTGTGAATAAGAAGGACTGCCAAACTGTTGGCATTAATTTCTTAGTTTAAATACCATTACTACTTTACAATATCGATGAGTTCTTCGATATTGACCAGTTGCTGTTCTCCGCTCTGCATATTCTTAAGGGTGAGTTTGCCTTCTGCCATCTCGTTCTCACCTGCCAGAACGACATAAGGTATCTGCTTGGCATTGGCATACGACATCTGCTTCTTCATCTTCGATGAATCGGGGAAAATCTCTGTGCGGATACCTGCAGCACGAGCCTTGGCTACAGCGGGCAGACAATAGGCAGTCTCCTTGTCGCCGAAGTTGATAAACAACAGCTGCGTGCCATTCACTGCATCCTTCGGATAGCAGTCGAGGGCATTCAACACATCAAAAATGCGATCGACACCAAAGCTAATGCCTACGCCAGAGATGCCTGGCATACCAAAGATTCCCGTCAGATTATCGTAACGTCCACCACCAGTGATGGAACCGATCTGTACGTCAAGGGCCTTCACCTCGAAGATGGCACCTGTGTAGTAATTGAGACCACGTGCCAAAGTAAGGTCGAGCTGGATCTCATTCTTCAAGCCGAGTGTCTTCAGGGTGTCGAGGATGAAACGGCACTCCTCCACTCCCTTCAGACCAGTCTCACTGTCAGCCAGAACCTGTGCGATGGTGTCAAGTTTGGAGTCGTTAGAACCTTCAAGCGAGATGATGGGCTGAAGCTTTGCAATCTGATCTTCAGCGAGTCCATTGGCACGCAGCTCCTCGTTAACATTCTCAAGGCCGATTTTATCGAGTTTGTCAATCGCTACGGTGATATCGACTATTTTGTCGGCAGCTCCGATGACTTCGGCAATTCCTGTGAGAATCTTACGATTATTTAATTTAATCTGAACGCGCACGCCAAAGCAGGTGAAGACAGTATCCACAATCTGCATCAGCTCTACCTCGTTGAGCAGGGAGTCTGAACCCACGATATCGCCATCAAACTGCCAGAACTCACGATAACGTCCCTTCTGCGGACGATCCGCACGCCATACGGGCTGCATCTGATAACGCTTGAATGGCAGTTGAAGCTCGTCGCGATGCATTACCACATAGCGGGCAAAGGGCACGGTGAGATCGTAGCGCAGGCCTTTCTCACAGAGTTTTGCAGCCAGATGTAAGGCATTGCGCTCTTGCAGCTCCTCATCGCTCACCTTATTAAGGTAATCACCAGAGTTAAGAACCTTGAAAAGCAGCTTGTCACCTTCCTCACCATATTTACCCATCAGCGTGCCGAGGGTTTCCATAGCGGGCGTTTCTATCTGCTGAAAGCCATAGAGCTGATATACCTGTTTGATGGTATCGAATATATAGTTGCGTTTCGCCATTTCCATCGGCGAAAAGTCACGCGTTCCTTTAGGAATACTTGGTTTCTGTGCCATTACTTACGTACAATAGTTTGGTCACGGTCAGGACCTATAGAAATAATTTTAATCGGAGTCTCTAACTGACTCTCTAAGAATGAGATATAATCTTTAAAAGCCTGTGGGAACTGATCTTCACTTGTAAACTTAGTCATATCGGTCTTCCAACCTGGAAGTTCCTTATAGACAGGCTCAATACCCTCTTCAATGTTATAGGGGAAATAATCGATTTCAACGCCATTCTGCTTATAGGCTACACAAGCCTTGATAGTATCGAATCCATCGAGTACATCACTCTTCATCATGATGAGCTGAGTGACACCATTCACCATGATAGAGTACTTCAGGGCAACAAGGTCTATCCAGCCACAGCGACGTTCACGACCTGTAACAGCGCCATATTCATGGCCCAGATCGCGAATCTTCTTGCCCGTCTCATCGAACAACTCTGTTGGGAATGGACCTGCACCAACACGTGTGCAGTAGGCCTTCATGATACCATATACGTCGCCAATCTTATTGGGACCGATGCCAAGACCTGTGCAAGCGCCTGCACAAATGGTGTTTGAAGAGGTCACGAAAGGATAGGAACCGAAGTCAACATCGAGCATCGTGCCCTGGGCACCCTCGCAAAGAATGCTCTTACCACTTTTCAGGATGTTGTTGATCTCGTGCTCTGAATCGACAATAGGGAACTGACGGAGGTATTCAATGCCCTCCAGCCACTTCTTCTCTACCTCAGTGATGTCGTATTCAAAGTTGAGCGACTTCAGGATAGCCTCGTGACGAGCCTTAGCCTTTGCGTATTTCTCCTCGAAGTTCTCAAGGATATCGCCCACACGAAGACCATTGCGACTTACCTTGTCAGTATATGTCGGACCAATACCCTTACCTGTGGTGCCTACCTTATCCTTACCTTTCTGAGCCTCGTAGGCAGCATCGAGCACACGATGGGTAGGCATGATGAGATGGGCCTTCTTGGAGATATGCAGACGTGCGTGCAGGTCGTGACCACTGGCCTCAAGTGCCTTGGCTTCATCCATAAAGAGATCTGGAGCCAATACAACACCATTACCGATGATATTGACCTTTCCACCCTGGAAAATACCAGACGGAATAGAACGAAGCACGTATTTCTGACCTTCAAACTCAAGGGTATGACCAGCGTTAGGACCTCCCTGGAATCGGGCTATCACATCGTACTTGGGGGTCAGTACATCAACCACCTTACCTTTTCCTTCGTCGCCCCACTGCAAACCGAGCAGGACATCAACTTTTCCTTTGTTCATAATAGTAATTTATTCTGTTTTTAACTTATTCTCTTGACGGCGCTTACGCGTGATCTTGGCCTGGCAACTACTGCACATACCATATATATAAAGGTTGAACCCGTCTTTACGAAAACGTTTCAGACTGAGATTGCTAACAGCTGCTACAATCTCCGGTGAGGTTATCTCTGTCACCTTACCACAGGAGGTGCAGATCTGGTGGCAATGGTTGTTGTTGCCATAAAAAGCCTCATATTTTGTAATACTTTGGATGCGATGACGCATCACCAGGCGGATTTCCATAAAGAGATTGAGCGTGTTGTAGAGTGTGGCTCTGCTGACAGGGAAATTATATTTCTCTGCAAGTATAGCTTTGAGCTCCTCAAGGGTGAAATGGCCTTTATAATTGTAGATGGCTCGAAGAATGGTATAACGCTCCGGTGTCTTGCGATGATGGGTCACCTCAAGATAGTTATCCAAAATGCGTGTTACAGACTTGACTACTGCTTCTTTCATCTAATTTTCCACAAAAACCGTACAAAGGTAAGCATTTTCAGGCAGATGAAAGAGAGTTTATCTATAAAAAATCTAAATTGGCCTGTTTTAGTGCGCTTTTGGCTATTCGTTCATAAACCAGTCCTAAGTCGGCAAAGCGCTGAATGGCACTCATTGCAGCCTTGCGCACAGGAATACTTTCACCTTGAAGTGCTGCTAGAGCCTGATCGATAAACTCATTGATACCCCGCTCGTTAGGTTCTTGTTTATTCATAAACAAACGGCTAAGGATATGGAATCCGCAAAGCTGATATAAGGGCTCTGGTGATGCCATCCACGTATAGGCCTTCTCTGGCGCATAAGGCAGATACTGGTATAGGTTAAAGGCCGCTTGTTCAGCAATCTCCTGCGTAGGCGTTTGTTCCATCCAGATGTCAATAACCTCAGGCAGTACCTGATCAGCGGGCATTACCATCGTGGCGAGAATCTTACACTCGCGTACATTCTCTTTCCATAAGGCGATGGCCAGATCATAATTTTTCCCGATTTCAGCGGCTTTCTCCTTGAGACGCGGCAAGGTGGCACCCCAGTTCAACTTGTAATCGACACCTTTGGAGCGCATGGAAGAAGCAATCGATCCGTCCATCATCTGGCGGAACGACTGCTTAATATCCTTGACTTGTTGTTGTATATCCATATCAGATCAGTGTTGCGTATGAATTGCTGTAACGGAGCATCTGGTGGGCGTAGCTCTCACCGTAATAGACGTTGATATCAGCAATTTTACCCTCACTGTCATAGACAGGAAGTAACACAGGATTGATGAATCCCTTGTAAGGAGCGAGGTTCAGACGCTCATAGCGAGCCAGTACTTCTTGGTGGATAGCCGGATCGACCTGAACGGCATATTTCTCCACCAGCTGACGTGCTGCCTCGTAGTCACCTTCGCTTTTAATGCGCTGAATCTCAGCCAACAAACGGGCAATGAGTTGGCGTAAAGCAGGATAATCGGTGATTTCAACGTAGGTCTTGCCTTCGCGAGTCACAAAATGCAGACAGTCACCATTCTCATGACACCAATGGGCAATAAGGGCGCGATTTCGCATGTGAGCCTCTTCGATATGATGACCTGGCTTAATACGGATAAGCTGTGTCATCAGACCATTCATCATATAAGTATAGTAGTGTGACTTATAAGCCTCACCGTCAGGCAGTAGCCCTAACTCTACCAACTTAGGGTCAGCCATATAATAGAGTCCGAAAAGATCTGCCCTCGCCTCTTCTATCGTATTACCATAAGCCTTTAAGGCATCTGGATCCACACCAGGCAACAGCTGTCCACTACCATGCCCAAGACATTCATGGAGATCTGTATGCAGATTGTCACAGATATCACCATATTTCTCGATGAACTGGAGCGTTTCGGCATCAATTACAAATTCCTCTTTGAATCCGTTTCCACGGGAGGCTTTGTTGTAGGCATCGGTGATATTGCTAATCGTGATGCTCTTAGAACCATATTGAACCCTAATCCAATCAGCATTGGGCAGATTTATGCCAATAGAGGTGAAAGGATACTCGTCGCCTCCCAGCATGGCAGCACAGATAACATTGGCTGAGACACCTTTGACTACAGGCTTCTTGAAACGGGGATCGACAGGCGAGTGGTCTTCAAACCACTGGGCATGGCGACTGATGGTTTGTGTGCGCTGCGTTGCTTCTTTGTCGATATACTCCACTAATCCTTCCCAGGAGCCTTTCAACTCTAATGGGTCGCCATAAACCTCGATGAAACCGTTGATAAAATCGATGGAAGCATCATGTTCCTTCAGCCATTCAATGCAATATTGATTAAAAGTCTGTAATTCACCTGACTGATAATAACTTATCAAAAGTGAAATAACTTTTTTCTGCTGTTCATTTTCCGCTACTGTCAACGCTTTCTCCAACCAATATATAATATGTAGGATGGCATTGGCATATTTACCATTGGCTGACCAAACCTCTTCACGGATGCTGCCATCTGCTGATCTTACGAGTGTAGAATTCAATCCAAAAGAAGGTGGTGTGGCAGACGATTGTGCTTTTTTCATCTGTGCGTAGAAGGTTTCCGCCTCTGACTGTGTCACTCCATCATAGAAATTACATGCTGAAGTGAGCAGAAGATCAGAGCCGTCGGCCTTGTTAACACGTTTAGGCAGCACTTCGGGATCAAAGATGACAGGAAAGATCGTATCACAAAAAGAACTTATCGTCTCACCTTCCAGTAAAGGCAGACGACGCACATCAACCCGATAGAGTTGATCTCGTAACCACGATTCTGAAAAGCCAGGAATAAATTTATCACTCCCATAATGGTGATAGATGCCATTTGAGAACCAAACACGTTTCAAATAGATCTCCAAGGCTTTGAAGTCGTCAGTGTCATGAGGTATCGTAGCATCACAATATACAACCTCCAGCATCTTTCTGATGCGGAGATTGTATTTGCCAAACTGATCGAACGTGATATCTCTCCCCCACAACGTGGCTTCGGACAAATAAAAAACCAATTCCTTCTGCTGAAGGGTTAATTGTTCGAAGCCATTTAATCTGTATCTGAGCAGCTGTAGATCAGCAAAACGCTCGTCTTGATAAGAAAAATCCACGAAAATCGTCTCCTCAGTTAATTTTTGGACTTCTTGGCACGCTTTGCCAGCATAGCAGGATGCTGCTTAAGGTGCTGCATACGGTATTCACGCGGTGTTATGCCCACAATTCGATAGAAAGAAGCATAGAACGACTGACGGTTAGCAAAGCCCACCATGTCGCTGACTTCCTCCATACGTAAATCCTGGTATCGCTTATCTACAAGGATAGACATTGCCTCGTCAATACGATATTTGTTCACAAACGACGTGTAATTCATATGGAATCGCACATTTACAACAGCAGAGATGTAACGGGTGTTAGTACCCAGATCTTCAGCAAGTTTTTTAGCAGAATAATCCTTGTCGCGATACTTTTTCTGCATAACGACAATTTGGAGGATTTTTTCCTGCATTTCATCCATCATTCGAGGGCTCACTAGACTTCTATAAGCAGCCTCTTTTTCCTTTTTCTCAGTTATGTTATATTTAGCCATTTGTAATATGGTTTATGATAATTTTTTGCAAATATACGAAAAAAAAGTATATGCGCAAGCGATTTTTCTTTTTTTTTAAATAATTTGACTATCTTTGTGCAAAATTTTAATTTATGGATATTTTTGAAGCGTTAAAACGCTATTTCGGATATGACTCGTTCCGCGAGAACCAACAGGAGATTATTACCCATGTTTTGGCAGGAAACGATGCACTCGTATTGATGCCGACAGGAGGTGGAAAAAGTCTCTGTTATCAGATTCCTGCGCTTGTGTTGGAAGGCACGACTGTTGTGATTTCACCACTTATCAGTTTGATGAAGGATCAAGTGGAGGCACTACGCGCCAATGGTATCGCTGCGGAAGCCTTGAATAGCGGAAATGACAGTACTGATGATCTTATGATTCGTCGCCGGTGTGTGACAGGAGAAGTAAAACTTCTTTATATATCGCCCGAAAGAGCTCTCGTAGAATCCAACCATCTGCTTAGTCACATGAAATTGGCGCTGTTAGCTGTTGATGAAGCCCATTGTATCAGTCAATGGGGACATGACTTTCGGCCTGAATACACCCAGTTGGCTACATTGAGAGAGAAATTTCCCTGTGTACCAATGATGGCCCTGACGGCTACTGCAGACAAAGTGACGCGTCAAGACATAATCGAACAGCTTCAGTTGAGGCAGGCAAAGGAGTTTATCTCAAGTTTTGACCGCCCCAACTTAAGTCTATCTGTAAAAAGAGGTTACAAAAATGCCGAAAAGATGCATTTTATTCTCAATTTCATCAAAGCCCGCCCCTTCGATGCAGGCATTATCTATTGTCTCAGCAGGAAAACTACAGAAAAAGTGGCCGAAGACCTGAGAAAGAAAGGCATCAATGCCGCACCTTATCATGCCGGATTGACTTCCTCTGAACGAAATTTGACACAAGAGCTCTTTAAGAACGACCAGTTGTTGGTGGTATGTGCTACGATTGCTTTTGGAATGGGCATCGACAAAAGTAACGTGAGATGGGTAATCCATTACAATATGCCCAAGAGTATAGAAAGTTTCTATCAAGAGATAGGACGTGCAGGAAGAGACGGGGCTCCTGCAGATACTGTGTTGTTCTATTCGCTGGCAGACATCATTCAACTGACTGAATTCGCAAAGCAAAGCGGTCAGCAGGATGTGAACATGGAAAAACTCAGAAGAATGCAGGAATATGCGGAGTCAAATGTGTGCAGGCGAAGGATTCTGCTTAATTACTTTAGTGAACAAACAGACCACGACTGTGATAATTGTGATGTCTGTGAGAATCCACCCAAACGCTTTGACGGAACACGTTACGTACAGATGGCTTTGAGTGCAGCAAAACGAACCAATGAAGAGATTAGGATCTCGACCATCATCGAAATACTAAAAGGTATTCACTCTCCCACTGTCGGCAAGTTTGGATATGATCATTTAAAGACATACGGTGTGGGAAAGGACCTCTCAACTACAGAGTGGCAGGACTATCTGCTGCAAATGTTACAGATGGGGTTCATAGAAATCGCCTATAATGACGGGAATAAAGTGAAAGTAACAGACATTGGCGAGGACGTGCTGTTTGGAAGAAAAACCGCACAGTTTTATGTCGTGGATCACAGCGATAAAGAAAAGCCAAAAAAGAAGACAAAGTTCAGACTCGAGATTCCGACTATCACCATCCCAGGCCTGCCCCCGACTACCGGTATTGAAGATCCGAAACTCTTTGAGGCTTTACGCAGTCTGCGAATGGCCTGCGCTGAAGAAGAGGGTTTTCCGCCTTACATCGTCTTCAGCGATAAGGTGCTACATGCTCTAGCCACAATCAAGCCAACCTCACTTGAGCAGTTTGGCAGTATCTCGGGTATTGGTGAACATAAGAAACTAAAGTATGGCGAACGCTTTATAAATATGATCCGAAAATTCGTTTAAAAAGTAAAAAACTGCCTTAAAAGTGTCACTTTTTGCTAAAATATGGCACAGATTGTCTTATCTGTGCGAAAAAATTAGTAACTTTGCACGGTAAAATAACTATTATGGCAAAGAAAAAGATATTGTTCATCAACCAGGAGATCTCTCCGTACGTCCCCGACAATAATTTGTCGCTCATGGGAAAAGACCTTCCACAGGCAATGCAGGAACGTAATCATGAAATCCGTACATTCATGCCTAAATGGGGTAACATCAATGAACGTCGTGGACAGCTTCATGAGGTAATCCGTCTGTCGGGCATGAATCTTATCATTAATGATACCGATCACCCTCTAATTATTAAAGTGGCCTCCATTCCATCGGCCAGGGTACAGGTGTATTTTATTGATAATGATGACTATTTCGGCAAGCGACTGATGGAGAAGGACGAACAGGGAGAAGACTATACTGACAATGGTGAGCGTGCCATTTTCTTTGCTCGTGGTGTATTGGAGACAGTGAAAAAACTCCGTTGGGTGCCAGACATCATCCACTGTCAAGGATGGATGAGTGCTGTCATTCCATTTTACGTAAAAACTGCTTATCATGATGAGCCATCGTTTGCTGAGACTAAGGTTGTGACCTCACTCTTCTCTCAGACGCTCGATAAGGATTTTGGAGGTGATTTCAAGCAGTGCGTAGAGTTCCGTGAAGCTACTGCAGAACTCTTGAAAGACTATCAGGATAACTTTGATTTCAATCAGCTCTCCAAACTTGCCATCGAATATAGTGACGGCGTGATTATGGCAGATCCCAATATCGATAATAGTTTCATGGAATATGCAAATGGGAAAAACATCCCTGTGCTTGGCTATCAGGAGGACTTTGCAGATGCCTATGAGGCATTCTATGAGCAGTTGTTCCCAGAGCAAGCCGAATAAAATATAGATATCTACGAAGAATATGAGAATAAGATTGTTGACAGCGATTGCATTTGCAGCAATGGCAATATTATCTTGTAGTGAAGATACAGATAGTATAGGCTCCTCACTTACACAGACAACAGACCAACTTAAGATAAGCACCGGTATATATCAGGCGACTTCAAAATCGATGCTCGCAGATTCTGTTTATGCCCGTAATTTTGACTATTATATCGGTCTGGTAAAAGATCCTGAGACAGACACTTACGTCAAAAACGAATTTATGACGCAGTTTAACATGTTGGAGGGGTTGACTCTGCCAGAGAAAGAACAGATTACCACTGTAAATGGTGGCGAAGTTGTTGCTGACTCTTGTGAGCTATGGCTATATTTTGATAAGCCAAAATGCTATGGTGATTCTCTCACCCCTATCAAGATGCGTGTTCTGGAATTGAATGAAGCAATGGAAAGTGAGGCTGTCTATTATAGTGATTACGATCCCGAAGAGGAAGGATATATACGAGAAGATGGCATATCAAAAGATCTGGTGTTCTCGTTGGCTAACCTCACCTACCCTGACAGTTTGCGTAACACTGTTACTTATGGAGACATTGCCCGTGTGACTTTCAATGACAAATATAAGGATATGAAGGGGAATATGTTTAAGAACTACGGTTCCTATATCCTGAAGAACTACTTTGATCATCATGAATATTTCAAGAATTCATATACGTTTGTACACCATGTCTGCCCAGGCTTTTTCTTCAAATTTTTAGACGGGCTTGGTGTCATGGCGAAGATGGCTCGTATTGAATTGAGAATATATTATAAGTATCAAACTCTCGCTAATGAACAAACAGTCAATAGTGTGTTGACATTGGCATCAACGCCGGAGGTCTTGCAGACTGTTAAGGTGACCAATGAGAAAGAAGGGTTGGAAAGACTAGTTAATGATAACAGTTGTACTTATTTGAAAGCGCCTGCAGGTATATTCACAGAAGTAACATTGCCTGTGGATGAAATCATGAAAGATCATGTGATAGACTATATGCTCTCTGCCAGCATAAACTTCCAGCGTCTGAACAGCAAGGACCCAAACAACAAATATAACTTTGCTGCACCTACGACTGTTCTGCTGTTACCTAAAGACAGTTTGAATTGGTTTTTCGAGAAGGAGAAGTCTTACGACTATAAGCGTTCGTATGTGGCAACACTCTCCAAAAACAACTATTCCTTCACAAATCTGGGTGATTTGATTTCTAATATGTTTGTTGATAAGGAATTGGGACTCCTTGATGATCCTGACTGGATAAAGAAACATCCTGATTGGAATAAGGTTGTATTGGTGCCAATTACAACTCCAACAGTTTCAACATCAACTACAAGTAGTACCACTACTACAACTACGACGACAGCTATTACTCATGAGATAGGATTGTCGAGTACACAGTTGGTAGGTGGTAAGAATTCACCGATAGAAATCAAGGTGATATACGCTAAGTTCTTATAAAGACGGTGAGATGGCTGACGGATTTCTTGAGAAGCATCATGAGGAGTATGAAGCACGTAAGGAAGCGTGGCTCAGAAAGAAGAAACATGTACCAAAGATAAAAAGAAGATTAGAGCGCCCAGATGATGAGGCGCTCTAATTCTCTGTTATCCTATAATCTTGAATTTTGCAAACTTCAGCAACAGCTGTTTCGTTCCTGTATTCTTAAATTCGACTGTTGCCTTGGTATTCTCACCTGTTCCCTCTATCTTGATGATGGTACCAATGCCAAATCGCTGATGCTCTATGCGTGCTCCTTCACGTAGTTCGCTGGAGCTTGGAACAGTAGCTAAAGGTCGAGGAGCTACAGCCTGATGCACACGTTTGAAGTTTGGCCCAAATGGATCAACAGGCTTTTCTGGCTGACGTGGTGCCACTATCCGAGGTCTTGGATCTGCCTTAAACTGTGTTGCGACAGGCCGTGGATTCTGCATCCACTCCGGACTCTCGCTCTCAAATCGAGATCTGTTGTTACGAAAAGCGTTGGCTGTATTATAACTGTTACCAGTCTCACTCTTTATATCTAAAAGTTCGGGATCAATATCGCGGATGAAACGAGAGGGTGTGTCGTACTCCATCCTTCCGTAGCGCCAACGATTCTGGGCACAAGTCAGAATGCAATGTTTTTCAGCCCGGGTTATTGCCACATAAAGCAAGCGACGATCCTCTTCAAGTTCACG
>JAEEGF011267406.1_pt1 | contig 12749 bp, 6 predicted proteins | sample 9134171 | NCBI WGS metagenome assembly JAEEGF01 (sample SAMN16246542, study PRJNA631951) | gut metagenome | biome: gut microbiome; feature: rumen; material: AP-attached | host: Bos | place: Iran: Karaj | collected 2018-10 | reverse complement strand
GCGGTTACTTTTGACGCCTTGGCAGCGGTGACAGTCACATCCCTGGTCTGGGTAACGCCGCTTCCGTCTGTGGCTGTTGCCCGCACTGTAAAGCCGGTATCCGCTCCGACTGCAGAATTTACCTTCACCAAGCCGGTGGACGCGTTTATGGTCACGCCTTCAACAGGTTCGGGAATATCCCAGATCACTTTCTTGACGTTGGCATTTGATGGTGTCGCAGTTGTAGTGTATTTTGCTGAAGTGCCTGCCTTGATGTAGCTCTGGCCGTTTATCGTCAGGGCCTCAACATGTTGTTTCACTGTAACCTTGATGGTTGCTTTCTTGCCTGAGCCGTCAGTGGCCTGACAGGTGATGGTGTCAGTCCCTCTTTTGACAGGAATGATCACCGCGCTGAAAGGATCAATGTCTGAAGCTTCCACTCGGGCGATCTTGGTGCTGCTGCTCTTCCATATGGGGCTCTGAATGTTGATGTTTTCAGTTCCTGCATATTCAAGTCTTGCATTGACTGCTGCAGGAAGCTCATCCGTGAACATTGTAATTGATGCTATGGACGCCTCAGTGCTGTCAGACAGCTTTACGGATTTTGCCTTCATTGCTGAGACTATGACAACTTTTATCGAAGCCTGTTTTGCCGAACCATCCAGTACCTTGCAGGTGAGCGTCGCAGTTCCCGCAGCTCTGGGGATGAGCTCTATTGCAGGAGCGCCTGGATCTGCATAGGAAGCATCAGGTTCTTTTACATCAAATATATTGGTATTGGAAGAAGTCCAGAGATACTCGATATTCTCGTAGGTCTTATCATCATCAAGAAGACTGACTCCGGTGTTGTCGTTCAGGGTTGTGACTGTCACAAGCAGGTCTTCTGCAGGCGCCACCTCGCCCTCTGTATTGAAGGTCAGCTTTCTCTGAAGTCCGCCGTTTACTGCTATTTTGCCCACAGGATTCATGGTCACGATCTCAATCTCTGCTGTGGCCATGGCGCTGGTTGCATTAGACATGCATCTTATAGTGATAATTCCGGTCTGCTCAGAGTTTGTAGTAAGGCTGCCGGTTGATGCGCCAATCTTAGTCTTGGAAAGATCACCTTCTCTGTAGCCATCAATGTACCAGGTGACTTTCTGATTAACTGACTCGTATGGATCCGATGATGTGACCTTTGCAGCAAGCTTGAAGGACTTGCCCGCTACAAGGCGTGAAGGCGCATTCGTGATTTCCAACTGGTAGCGGTCATCTACATCAACAGTTTCTACAGCAGGATCCACAGTAAAGATAAGAGTACTGAAGGGACTTACGACGCCCATGCCTGTCACTGCCAGAGCCTTCACAGTAACTTTTTTGGCAGTATAAGTATCGGGTGGTAAAAGATCTTTTACCCGGATCGGTTCTTGAAAGATCGTGCCGCTCACAGCATGTCCGTCCATTACAGCCGGTGAAGTGCCGTCAGTAGTATAGACTATAGTTGTACCTGTGTTACTCTCTTCTGTGCCGTCAAAACTCATACCCTTGAAAGAAAGGATAGCATTTTCCGGAACTTTCTCTGTATAGGTAAATGTAAGGCCATTCTGCACCTGTGCCATTACTGTCTCGCTGTCGGGGGCAGTCAGGACTATAGCAGGTGGCGTGTTGTCGCCGTCAAACATTTTGGCGAGATCCAGGATTCCAGCGCCCATTTCCGGCCCGTTAGATCCGGATACAGATTTTTTAAGTACTGCCTCCATGACATCAGGGCTAACATGTCCCATTACACTCATGTACAGAGCGCAGGCACCTGAAACCACAGGGCAGGCCATTGAAGTTCCCTCGTCATATTTGTATCCGGTTGTATTCGTATAACTGCATGAGTAGATTCCGCTTCCGGGAGCCGCGATATCAGCCCACTCGCCGAAAGAAGAAAATCCTGAAAGGGTACCCTCTTCATTTACAGAGCACACGCCGATGACGTGGTCGCAATATGCCGGGTAGTTTACCACATTTGATGCGAGGTCATTGCCCATGGCAGCTACAACTGTGATACCTGCATCGTAAGCATTCTTCATGGACTGGTCGATGACAGAAGAATATGTGCCACCACCGAGGCTTAAGTTTATGATGTCAGCGCCTGCATTTATTGCATAGCTGACCGCACTTGCTATATTGGCATTGGCAACTGAGGAGCCGCTTACCACTTTCAGAGGAAGCAGCTTAACGCCCGGAGCAACGCCGGCGCCAAGTTCATCGTTGAGGGCTGCGGCAATAATGCCGGACACATGGGTTCCGTGACCTCTCTGGTCGTTATTAACCTCCGTGCCAAGTACTTCGTTGTCAATAAAATCATATCCTCCGGCAGCCACCTGTCCGGTAAGATCGATGTTATTTGTGTTTATTCCACTGTCAACAACAGCCACCAATACGTTTTCACTGCCTGTTGTAACCCCCCAGGCAGAGTAGGTGTTTATCATGGTATGGTGCCATTGGTAGATATCATTGTTGGGATTTAAGTAGGGGTCGCGAATGGAATCCGTCCACCATCTTTCTTCAAAGGCGTCATCGGTGTGAATGTATTTCGGCGCAGAAAAAAGAGTATAGGCGGACTCAATGTCTTCGTCTTCCTCAGGTTCTTCAATGTATGTTACATAATTGGGCTCTACAAAGGGCAGTCCTTGTTCAGTGTCCAAAGCGCTTTCAAGTGCTTCGCCAACAGTATACCCACTGCCTTCAAGGCTGATGGTGGCAACGCCAAAAGAGTACTCTACAAGAGTTCCGCCATAAACTTCGGCGATCTCTTGTGCTTCATCCTGTGACTGTGCCAGAGCAATGACCTCATCTGCCACATAATCCCGGCCTTCCTTAAGCTTCTCAAAAGCTTCCAGTTCGTTGTGGGCGATGGCCATCTCTTTAAGCTCAAGGTGCATGTCAGAAATTTCATACGGCTCGTTGGATCCGGAATGAACAACTTGCTCTGACTCTATCTCTTCTGACTCAATTTGTTCTGACTCGCTATCTTCGATGTTATCAGACGCAGTGTCATCATCTATTAAGTCATCCTCTGAGATTTCATTAAAATCTTCCGCATCCGGTATGTTATCTTCCCGGCCGCCCAATTCTTCATACTCAGTACCATCGACAGTATTCTCTTTTGCCTCTTCGACATCGGTATTTGGTGCATCATGATCAACCGTGTCAAAGAGAACCGTCCCCATTGACACGTTCTCCGGCGCATCAGGCTCAATGGTGTCAAAGAGAACCGTCCCCGTTGTCACGTTTTCGTCCGCAGCAAAAACAATGCCGGTCTGTGAAATTATCATGGCAGCGCATAGCAGCGCTGATATTACTCTTTTCAAATATGTTTCTCCTCAAAAAAGATATATTCTGATTCTACACCAATTTGCATATATTTACATCAATTACATCGGCAAAATAAGGGCCCGGCATAATGCCGGGCCCCTTAGATATCAGTAAAACATTATTTACTTCTTAACTGTAACCTTTACAGAGAACTTGTTGCCTGTTGACTTGGTTGCCTGGTTCTTGTAGGTGGTTACGAAGTTCAGAGTGTAGGTGCTGTTCTGAACTACAGCTGAAGGATTAACCAGAGTAACAGTTGTAACTCCTGTATCAGGATCGAAATCTGTTATCCTGAATGCCTTCTTGATGGCATCTGATGTTCCATCAGCAAAGACAACATCTGTCATCTCAACATCCATCATTGTCTTGGACTCTTTCTGCTTAACTGTCACGGTGAAGGTCTTGTTAGTCTGACCAGCGTAAACTGTAACGGCTGTCTTATCTGTGGTGATCTCAGGAAGCTTCTGCTTCGGCGTTACAGTTACATTTGCCTTTAAAGGCTCCGCCCCAGGAGCAGCTGTAAGTGTATATACAATGGTAAGGCTGTACTTCTTTCCGTTCTCAAGCTGCTTGCCCGGCTTCATGGTCAGATAAGCTACATTGTTCTTCTTTGAATCCATCGTTATCTCAAAGTGCTCTGAGTAACGGTCTTCAGGTTTGCTTCCGCCGTACCACTTATCGCCGTCCTTCTCCCAAAGGATAACATCCTCAATATCACTTGAAATATTTGACAGTGTTGCTGTGTATGTGATCTTGGATGACTCATCAATAGGATTGATGCTTCCTGCTGCGCTAACCTTAGCAGTAGGTGCTTTCTTATCAAGCTGGATCGCAATGGTGAAGTTAGGGATCATTGCGTAATCGCCGCTGTCAGTATTAACCATGAGCTGACTAACAGTATACTTAAAGGTCTTGCCCACACTGCCTATTGTCGTGCTGTTCGTTTTAATTGTCGCAACAGCAGTTCCGCTATAGAAATCGATATCAGCTATCGTATCAAAAGCAGGAGCTCCGCTGACAGGAGTGAAAGCAGCAATTGAGTCATCTATATCTCCCTCTACACCTGTAGGAAGATTTCCGATCTTAAAAGTTCTCACAACCTCTTCATAGCTTGTAGACTTACTGTCAAGTATCGTGCCGTTGAACTTAAATGTGCTGCTGTTAAACTTGATGGTCGGATTGGTCTCTTTTACGACAATCTTTATTGTCTGAACTTTTGTAGAAAACTCTGTTGTTCCGTCATAAGTAACAGTTGGTGTTACTTTAAATGAATATGTTCCCTTAGGAATATCATATCCCTGAAGGCTGAACTCAACCGAGATTGCCTCACCCGCAGAAGTTACACGCATAGACTGAATCAGTTTCTGTGCTGCATCTGCATTCTTCTTTCCTGTGTAAACTATAGATGAAATACCCTTCATCTTAGCCTCAGGCTGATTCTCAGTTGCCGTGATCACTGCAGCCTGTGTTTTATAGGTTCTGTTCAATGTAGCGGTTGTAGAGTTGAACTTAACTGTAGGCAGTGTGTTTGTTGTATTCAGGTTGAAGGTGCAAACCATCTGCCTGCTCCAGGTGGTCATCCTTACATAGATGCATGCCTTACCCTTCTTAGGTGTTCCGTCTACCTTAACTGTTATTGTGTTCGAACTCTTGGCAACTTCTACGTCACCGGGCTCAATATCTACAAACACTCCGTCTGTAGTATCGGTTGTAAATCCAAGACCAACGACGTTTCCGGAAACAACACTTGTGTCAAGAGTGCTAAGAGACTGGATGATCTTTTTAGTCTTCTTATCAACAAGGTGAAGTTCATATTCCTGATCAGCCGAGTACAGGCTTGCTGTTGCAGAAGTCTTATCAAGTACATAGTCAGGTGCTGTATCACAGGTAGGTATCGTTATGGCCTTATATGTATACGATGCATAACCCTTGTACTTGATCTTAAGATATCCGCTGGTCACATTCTTTCCACCAACCTTGACCATATCGGTGGGAGTCCTTGTTATTTCAAAGGTTGCGTTGTTCTTTTGAGTTACTATGAAGTTTGCTGCAAAGCTGTCAGGATTCTCGGAACCTGCCTTCTTATAGTTAGCTGCAGAAACCAGCTCTACACTCTTAACTTCAATATCCTTAAGTGACTGTGTTACGGTAACCTTTCCAATAAGATCATCATCAGCTGTTGTGTTGTAGAACAGATTGATCTTACCGGTGGTCTTAATTGTTGGATTAAGCGCCTTGTTTATTACAGTGAGCTTAGTAATCGGTATATGGAAGGTCTCATCGTTGGAGCTGTCTTCTCCTTCCAGAACGCCCTCAAGGTAAAGCTTGTTGTCATAAGTTGCCGCAAAAGGCTCTGAAGGATTGCTGCTGCAGATGTAATAAGTATCATCGCTGCTGTTGAAGTATACGTCCAGTTCATTGCACTTGGGATATGTAGTTACTCCCTTGGAATCAGTCTTCTTTGTTTTGATTGTCAGGTTATCGCCTCTGATTCCGTAGTTGTAAACATTCACAATCTGAAGAGCAGTTCCTTCGAGTGATCTCGAATCTACAGTCAGTGTGCCGTTCAGAAGTCTCGGAGTTGCATCCACAACTCTTACAATGAAGCTCTTTGTATTTGACGCTTTCGGTGTCTTTTCATCTTTGTTGAGAACAGACACTGTGATAAGGGTTTCTCCTACGGCACCTTTCTTAACCTTAACTGTATTTTTATTGTTCGTGCTGGTGGCTGATACTACACCTGCAACCTTGCTGTCTGTGGTGGTCCACTTTGAGGAAACTGTAAGGCTGGGTGTAATACCCGCGGCATATGCTTTTATACCGATGTCAAATTCTTTGGCACCGCCTGCCAAAGCAGCCTGCTCATACTGAATTACAGGTATTTCTTCACCGTCGATTATTACAGGAGCTACAATCTTGCCTCTGTTGATCGATGTGGGCATATCCAGCTCAACGCTGATTATTTCCACATACTCCTTTACTTTTACAGATATCGAAATTTTCTTGGTACTGTCAGATTTGAGCGCAGCTGTGATAGTTGCATTACCGGTTCCTACACTTCTTACAACACCGGTGTTGCTTACAGCAACGACCTTGGAATTTGAAGATGAGAAGTTCCAGTACCAGCTGTTCGTATCGCCGTTTTTATCTTTAATAACAAGCTGTGATTCTCTGCCTGATATATCAAACTGTCTGATATCTCCAACAGGCTCGGGTGTGTATCCATTGATGGCCTCAAACTTATATGAAAGCTTGCCGGATACAGCGCTTCCTTTTACCATGGAAACCTGGACCGTCTCATCACCGTTTGCCATCTTAAATTCAAATACCTGCTGAGTATCGCTGTTTTCAACAAGGATGATCTCACTCCTCGGGATCGGAACCGATTCGCTTATTGAAATATCTTTTAGATCATATCCTTCAGAAGGTATTACTGTAACTCTTACCTTGGTACCCTTTGTTGCTTTTGTAACAGAAAGATTAACTCTTGCAGCAGAGTTATCAGGTGAAATCTTGGCTTTTATTTCGTGAACAGGATAAAGTGTCTCAAACTTATATCCTCTTCTGTTTGCATACTCCTCAACCTTTCCGTTGTAGCCCTTAATTGTCACCCCTGATTTGTTGGGGAAAGCATCCTCTGCGATCGAGAAATAAGCACTCTCTGTATCGGTATTCCAGATGGTTATAGCTGTCAGGCTGCCGCACCCTTCAAAGGCCTTGGACTTGAAATCATAGACATTGAAAAATACTATGCTTTTCAGCGAGCTGCAGTTTTCAAAGGCATTGGCAGATATAACCCTTATTGCATTGCCTGCACCTTCTGTTCCGAGAGTAACGGATGTGAGCATAACAGCGCCTTTGAATGCTTTTTGAGGAACAACTTCAAGACAGTTAGGAAGTGCAACCTCTGTAAGTTTGTCATTGTTCTGGAAGCAGTTGTCACCAAGCTCCAGCTCAGCATTCTGAGAAAGATTGATCTTTGTCAAAGCACAGCCTGCAAATGCACTTGTGCCGATCGATGTGACCGATGAAGGAAGTGACATCTCATCAAGTGATGTACATCCGGAAAATGCAGAATCACCTATTGTTATCAGGGATTCCATAGCCACTCTTATAAGTGATGTACATCCGGAAAATGCGTAATCACCGACCTCTGTTACATTTCTGGCCGTAATCGATGTAAGTGCAGTGTTGGAAAAAGCATTCTTTCCAATTGATGTCACAACACCATCAAATCTTATGCTGGAAAGTGAAGATGCTCCGTTAAATGTATCCTCTTCGATGACAGTAACTCCTGCGGGCACAACGAAGCTCGTGATACCGCTGCCACGGAAAGCGCCTTCTGCAATCTCTTCCAGAAGGATATCTTCATCTTCAAACTGTACATTTGTACAATATGTGTTGTTTGTGAAGATGCCTGCCGGAATCTTTTTGGTTGCTGCAGGTATAACTGCTGTTGCAGGAAGTGATGCTCCAAGCTTAAGTATAAGAGTTCCGTCTGCATCAACTTCGAAGCAATCGCTGACAGGTCTTCCAAGAAGATCCTCTGCCTCTTCAACAACAACCTCTTCGAGCTCGACATCAGTTTCCGCTACCTCTTCAACCTCTGCATCTTCGGACGGGATCTCGTCATCTTCAACCGGAAGCTCCTCATCTTCAGCAGGTGCGTCAGGATCTGAAGGTGTTTCATCCTCTGCAGGATCTGTCTCACCCTCACCGGGCGTCTCTTCCGATTCCGGCTCCACAGTAGTTTCTTTTGCTTCCTGGCCCTCTTCGGCGCCAAGTTCGACATCTCCGGGCGTAGTCTCCTCAGCCTGGGTTTCTTCGCCATCGGCCTCTGCCTGTATAGTCTCAGTCACTGCGGGTACCTCTGTCGCATAGACTGTGGAGGTGCCCACCGGGCCGATGATCATCGTTGCACATAATAACGCTGCTAATAATCTCTTCATAACAAAATACTCCCTCAAACAATTAACCACAAAATATACTACTAATTTAGTATATTCTACATCATCTAGTGGTTATTTGGAAGAGGGAGTAACTATTTTATACTTAATTAATGCAATTTACAATATTTAAATCACTAATTAACGGTTTGTTCTTAATTTTTTACAATTTATAGTAATTTGTAACCTTTTTTACGGCCTCGATGACCGAATCCACATCCTCGTCAGTCATCATCGGATAGAGCGGAATACTCATGATGCCCTCGTAAATTTCCTCCGCGACAGGGCAAAGTCCTTTCTTGTAACCCATCTTCTGATAGAACGGGAAGTAATATACCGGCACATAATGCACCTGGCACTGCACATTCTCGGCGCTCAAAGCGTCAAAGAACTCACGCCTTGTGCAGGAGAGTTTTTCCTTATTCAGGCGGATTATGTAAAGGTGCCTTGTGGTATCCGACTCATGGATCTCCTTCTGTATGATAAGCTCAGGAACATCCTTGAAGGCCTCGTTGTATCTTTTTACGATCTCTTTTCTTCTGTTCGCGAATTTATCGAGCTTGCCCAGCTGGCTGGAAAGAAGCGCAGCCTGGAAATCCGTCATCCTGTAGTTGAATCCCAAAGTCTGCATCTCGTAGTACCATGGTCCCTCGGGGTTCTTCTCGACGAATTCAGACTCCTCATGGGTGATGCCGTGCTGTGATGCCAAAAAGAGCTTTCGATAGAGCTCGGGATCGTTGGTGGTGATAGCTCCGCCCTCTCCGGAAGTTATTGTCTTTACCGGGTGGAAAGAGAAGCAAGTCATATCGCCAAGAGAGCCCTCCGGCTGTCCCTTGTATTTCGTGCCGATTGCGTGGGCCGCGTCGATGATCAGCGTGAGTCCGTGTCTGTCGCAGATTTCCCTTATCCTGTCGTGCTCCACTGCCTGTCCGGTGAAATCCACAGCCACAACAGCCTTGGTCTTATCTGTTATATGTGCCTCAATGGAATCGGGATCTATGTTGTAGGTCTCAGGATTAACGTCTGCAAAAACAGGTGTCGCACCCACATATACTGCACAGTTTGCAGAAGCCGCAAAGGTCAGGGGCGTCGTGATAACCTCATCCCCGGGGCCAAGTCCTGCCGCGATCGCAGCGCAGTGAAGAGCCGCTGTTCCGTTACATACCGTTACAGCATATTTCGCTCCAGTCACCTCACATATTCTGTTTGCCAGCTCCGTTATCCTGGGACCACAGGTGATGTAATCCCCCGTCAGGGTCGATGCCACCGCCTGAACGTCGTCGTCATCAATCCACTGGCGTCCATAAAAAATCTTACTTTCTCTCACGGGCTTTCCGCCTAATATCGCAAGTTTTTCCATAATCATACCTCGCTTAAAAAATCCCCTTCCGGGATACGAATCAATCATCCGATTCACTTTATAATATCATACACATCGGACTCTTTGGCAAATTCGATTGCTTTGCCTGCCGGAAGCTCTTTTATCATAGAATCTATGAACTCGTCCGTGTGTCCCGGCGCATGGTGCACCAGAAGCATCTTCTTAATGCCTGCCATATCCATGAGCTCGATACCCTTCTCGTAGGTAGAATGGCCAAAGGTCTTGCACTTAACGTATTCCTGCGGAGTGAACTGTCCGTCGAAGATGCACAGGTCTGCGCCTTTTGCAAAAGAGCTTAAGGCCTCCATGGGCTGTGTATAGTAGCGCTGGATTGCCTCTCCCTTATCTGCATCCTCTGTCCGCTCCGGCTTTCTGTCCTCCGGCAATTCCTCGTGCTCGAAGTCCGTTGCGTAAACCACTGACGTTCCCTCGCATTCCAGTTTGAAGATCGTTGATCCTCCGGGATGATTTGCGGGAACTGCGGAGACCTTAACAGGTCCGATGTCGAAAGGTACTCCGTCCTCCTTCACCTCCACAAAGTTTTTCTTTGCCGGGAAGATGTCCAGGCCCACGGGCCAAAGGGGCTTTCTGAGATAAGTGTCCAACTGCTGCCTTATGGTAAGGCCTGCATTAGTTGCTCCGTAGATTGATATCTCTTTTGCACCAAGCGTAGGTATGAAGCAGGGCAGGCCAAGAATGTGGTCGATGTGAGAATGGGTTATGAGAAGTGACACTCTCCTGTCCCCAAGATCCGGTAGGTTTAAAATGCCGGTGCCCGCATCAAGGATTATGGCCTCCGTGTCTGTCATGTAGAGGTAAGAGCTGGTGGCGCCGCCGTACTTTGCAAACGTTGGTCCCGATACGGCCATGGAGCCTCTGCAGCCCAGAACTGTCAGAGTAATTGGTGTTTTCTTATCTGATTGCATTATGTTCCTCGTTTATCTTATTTGGAAATGTATCTCACTTTGATATTCTAACACGATAGCAATAATTTTTTCCATTTGCATTATTTAAAAAAAAGAATATAATAGTATGCAAAAGTTTATTAACACATGTTTCACATGTGGAATATTTTTCCACGAGGGAGGACTAACAATGGCAGCAAAGGTTAACACAAAGATTGAGCTTCAGTTTGCTGATAAGGCTGTAAACGACGAGGAGCTTGTAGCTCAGGCTAAAAAGGCTTACGGCGGCAAGGACATCAAGAACCTTGACATCTATGTAAAGCCCGAGGAAGGCAAGGCTTATTTCGTAGTTAACAACGACGTTACCGGAAGCTTTGATCTTTAATTCTTAAAAAAATAAGAAATTCTTTGCAAAAACGAAGGCTACGCACCAACTTAGTGCGAAGCCTTTTTTTCTTGCCAGAATATCTTTCTCTAACTGACGTTCATCGCAGCGACTGCACAGGCAATAGCCATGACTACAGCGATGATTGCAAAGATCCTCATCCACTTGTAGGTCTCTGCCTCTTCTTCGTTGCCTTTATTGAGCTGTCCTATGGTGAACACCACCACTCCCGCAATGAAAATGACGGCTGCATAAACCGCTAGTAATCTGTTCATAGTGTAAAATCTCCGAATATACTGGTGGTTGCCGGTGAAGCTGAGCTGCCTGCATAGGCTTTAATAAGTGCTTTGGCAAGGTCCGAAGCCTCGGAGGATGTGCCTGCCACCGACTCTGTGCCGCCTGCCAGCAGGGAATTTGTATTTAGAGACGAAAGAGAATCATCCGATTCCTCACTCTTTCCATCCTCGTTGAAAAGATATCCCTGAATCAAATTGGCTGAAAAGTACTGGGATTTCGATAGTTCCTGCAGTGCTTCCGTGCTGAGCGTTCCCTTGTAAGCATCGAAATTGCCGTTGCCTGCATTTCCTGTCCTGTTAGATGAAGCTGATGCTATGACCTTATCTATAGCTTCCTGTAACTGAGCCTTCTCTTCTGCTGTTCCGGCTGCAGAAAGAACTGTGTTGACTGCGTTCTGAAGATCCGTTCCGGTGGATTTCGCTTTCGCATTTGCGTTGGTGACGGCATCTGTCGCCCTGGCCGCCTCCGCTGTCTGCGTCACTCTTCCGGCGTTCCTCATGTCATTAAAAGCACCGTTCAGCTGTTCAAAGGTCGCATCTATTGTTCCAACTGCCTGCTGAACCTGATTCTTAACAGCCTCGGATACATCGGGAACCTCGGTCTGGTCCCGCATCCTGCTGGCTATGTTCTGCTTGATTGCATCAGAAAGCTCCGTACTGAAACGGTTCTTAGCTTCGATCTCCTCCTGCGCCTTTTTAGCTGCTGCGCTGACATCGGAGATGGAGTAGAGATATTTATTTACTGCACTTGTGAGTTTGGAAATGTCGAATGCCATAATAAAATCCCCCAAAACATTATACAACATTTTGGGGGATGATGACTATATCTTGTGTTATTAACTTTTTAGCATTGACCTGAAGGCCTTTACCGCCCAAGCATTTCGATCAGTTTTTTAAAGCTCAGGGAGACGATCTTAAAGGTCGCCGTCTTGCTCTTTATCGCCTTGTCTGAAGTGCTTATCGATCTGACAAAGATTGTCGCTTTTCCCTTCTGAACATTGTCCATGATATCTACGGCAAAATCAGTATCCTTTGTAAGTCCTGCAGCCTCGACGGACTTCCACTCTCTGCCCACCTTTACAAAGATATCGAAATCCGGTGTGATCTCAGTTCCGGTGAACTCCTGTGCCGGGATGGCTTTTTTCATATTGCCTTTCATGGTGATCTTGGCCTTACTCAGATCAATTGCATTTGCAGGAGCCTGCTTAATCTTATAAACTGCACTAAAAGTCAGGGAACCCGCATAATTTCCTTTTCCTTTTAACTCAATGGCTACTTCTGCAAAATCTCCCTCCAGCGCAAATTTCTTTTCATTTGTGATGTCCTTGTCTCCTACAAGGTAGGAAACAGTGTAATCTGTGTTGTTCTTAAGTAAGGTTCCATTAAACACCACATAAGGTGTAGAAAGATATTTGCCAGGCTTACTATAGATCATATCGGCTGCATTTACTTTTACATTCTCTTGCACAAGGCTGGCCGGTGTAATCGTATAATAATCACTTATTGTTTTAT
>JAEEGF012408364.1_pt1 | contig 12750 bp, 11 predicted proteins | sample 9134171 | NCBI WGS metagenome assembly JAEEGF01 (sample SAMN16246542, study PRJNA631951) | gut metagenome | biome: gut microbiome; feature: rumen; material: AP-attached | host: Bos | place: Iran: Karaj | collected 2018-10 | reverse complement strand
ATCGACGTCGCGGGTGCTTAAGATCCGATAGAGCTTCTCGTGCGCCTGATAGAGCTCCTCGCCGCGGCCGGTCTCGAGCATGAGCTGGACGCTCTCGTGGCGCATGTCGTGCGTCATGGTGCGCACGGTGTCGGCAATACGCTCGACGACGCGGCTGTGCGCCAGGTGCATGATCGCCTCGTGAAAGGCGTCGTCGCGGCGGAAGACCTCCTCCACGTCCGGCGTCGCGGCGCGGCAGGCCTGCCCGAGCCGGACGAGCGGCTCGGAGAGCGCGGCGATCTCCTCGTCCCCGGCGTTGCGGATGGCGGTGAGCAGCGTCCCGGTCTCCATGATCTCGCGCAGATCCATCAGCTCGTCGTAGCTGTCGCCCCGGCCGAGGATCACGCCGTAAATCAGCGGGGAGACCATCGGCTCGGAAAAGCCCTCGCAGACGAAGGTGCCGATGGGGCGGCGGATCTCCAGCACGCCCATGGCGACGAGAATCTTGATCGCCTCGCGCACGGTGTTGCGGCTCACGCCGAACTGCTCTGAGAGCTCCACCTCCGTCGGGATCTGGTCGCCCGGCTGCAGCGCGCCCGAGAGCAGCTCCCGGTTGAACGCGTCGAGCAGAAACTGCACCGCGGACTGACTGTTTCGCTTTTCTCCGATGGGATTCATGGCGTCGCCCTCCGTTTTGTTCAATGTTCTACATTGATTGTATCAGTCAGATATGCACTTGTCAAGACAGGGGAGAGAATTGACAGCGATCCGGTTAACTATTTCACAAAGTCGTTGATTTTCAACGGTTTTTTGGTCAATCATGGGAAACTTCCACAAATCCGGCGAGATCGTTTTAGGCGAACCACCAAAATTGTAAAAACGCGGCTTTTTCCCGTTGACTTTTCAACAGATTTAAGGTATTTTGGTATCACAACAACCAATGTTCAACATTGAGTGAAAACAACACCGAAAACAAAGAACGCAAAAAATCAGAGAAAGCGGAGGAGAGAACATGAACATTCGCAAAGCGATCCCAGTCCTCGCGCTGCTTCTGGCGCTGGTGCTTCTGGCGGGCTGCTCGACGGCCTCGCAGGGCGGCGGCGACGGGGACAGCGCGTACCAGAAGATCGATCTCGTCATGGCCGTCAACGGCACGGACACGCAGATCGACAGCCGCGTGGCCCGCTACTTCGCGGACCTCGTGGAGGAGCGCTCCGGCGGCAACGTGACCGTCGACGTCTTCCCGAACGATCAGCTCGCCGGCGGCAACGCCACGATGGGCATTGAGATGATCGCGCAGGGCAGCGTCGATCTCGCGGCCTACGCCACCTGCACGCTCGCCGTCATCGACAGCCAGCTCCCGGTCGCGACGATCCCCTGGTCGTTCGACGGCTACCAGCAGGCGCGCGAGGTGATCGACTCCACCGGCGGCCAGTATTACGCCGAGCGTCTCGCGGCCAAGGGCATCACCTACATCGCGTCCTTCCACAACGGCTTCCGTCAGCTGACGAACTCCAAGACCGCGGTCGACGAGCCGGGCGATCTCAAGAACCTGAAGATCCGCGTCCCCGGCAGCGAGGTCTATATGGGCTTCTTCCGCGCCCTCGGCGCCGACCCGACCTCCATGAGCTGGTCCGAGGTCTTCACCGCCATCCAGCAGGGCACCATCGACGGCCAGGAGAACGGCGTGTCCGTCACCTCCACGGCGAAGATGGACGAAATTCAGAAATACCTCACCATGTGGAACTACTCCTACGAGAACGACCTCTTCATCGCGAACACGAAGATCTGGGACGCGCTCGAGGAAAACACCCGCCAGCTTCTGACCGACTGCGCCAAGGAGGCCTGCAACTGGGGCCGCGACGCGCTGGAGGCCGAGGAGGCGGAGATCCTCGCCAAGTTTGAGAGCGAGGGCATGGAGATCACCTACCTGACCGACGAGCAGAAGGCCGCCTTCGCGGACGCCATCAGCGAGTGGAAGGGCAGCATGATCGAGCGCTTCGGTACCGAGGCCTGCGACGCCTTCGGCATCACGCAGTAAGGAGGGAAGATCATGTCAAAGATTCTCGATAAGATTGAGGAATATATCTGCATCATCTGCCTCGTCGCGATGACGATCCTCGTGTTTGCAAACGTGTTTTCCCGCTATGCGCTGCATGCGTCCCTCTCGTTCTCGGACGAGATCACGACGAAGCTGTTCATCCTGCTGAGCATGCTCGGCACGGCCATCGCCGCCAAGCGCCGCGCGCATCTGGGCCTGTCGATCCTCACGGACGCCGTGAGCCCCAAGGTCCGCCGCGCGATGCTGATCTTCGGCTTCGGTCTGAGCACGGTGTTTTCCTTCCTCGTGTTCTTCTACGGCATCAAGATGGTCCAGAGCGAATACATCCTCGGCCAGGTCACGCCCGCCATGCAGTGGCCCGAATGGGTCTACGGCCTGTTCGTCCCCTTCGGCGCGATCTTCATGACGCTGCGCTTCGCGCAGATCACCCTCGAGGAGATCCGCACCCCGGCGGACAAGGTCCTCACGGACGCGGAAATCATGATTGGAGAGGCCGCTGAGGAAGCTGCCGAAGCCCTGAAAAAGGAGGACGACGCGAAATGATTGCTTCCATTCTGTTCATCGCCTTTGCGGTGCTGCTCATCGTCGGCGCGCCGATCGCCGTCTGCCTCGGCTCCTCGAGCATTCTCGCGATGCTCGCGCAGGGCGCGGGTCACCCGATCGACACGATCATGTCCAGCCTGCCCCGCCTGTTCGCGGCGTCGAGCTCCAAGTTCGTCCTGCTCGCGATCCCGTTCTTCATCCTCGCCGGCAACATCATGGAGAAGGCCGGCATCTCCGAGCGGCTCATCAACCTCGCCGAAGCCTGCGTCGGCCACGTCAAGGGCGGTCTCGCCATCGTGTGCGTCGTCGTCGCCTGCTTCTTCGCGGCGATCTCCGGCTCCGGCCCCGCGACGGTCGCGGCGCTGGGTCTGGTTCTCATCCCCGGCATGATCAAGACGGGCTACAACGCCCCGTTCTCCGCCGCCCTCATGGGCTGCGCCGGCGCCATCGGCGTCATCATCCCGCCGAGCATCACCTTCGTCGTCTACGGCTCCATCGCGGACACCTCCATCGGCGACCTGTTCAAGGCGGGCGTCATCCCCGGCCTCATCATGGGCGCGGGCCTGATCATCACGGCCCTCCTCGTCGGCCGCAAGATGGATCTCAAGCGCATGCCCAAGGCCAGCGGCAAGGCCCGCTGGAAGGCGTTCAAGGACGCGTTCTGGGGCCTGCTCATGCCGATCATCATCCTCGGCGGCATCTACGGCGGCATCTTCACGCCGACCGAAGCCGCGGCGGTCGCGGTGGTCTACGGTCTCGTCATCGGCGTCTTCGTCTACAAGACCGTCAAGCCCAAGGATCTCTACCGCATCTTCATCGACTCGGCCAGCACCACCGCGACGATCATGTTCATCACGGCCTGCGCGAGCCTCTTCGCCTACGTCCTGACCCGCGCGAGACTCGACATCGCGATCTCGAACGGCCTCATCAACTTCACGCACGGCAGCACGTTCCTCTTCTTCATCATCGTGAACATCCTGCTGCTCATCGCGGGCTGCTTCCTGGATTCCACGTCCGCGCTGTACATCTTCACCCCGCTCTTCGTTCCCGTGGCGCAGGCGCTCGGCATCGACATGATCCACCTCGGCGTGGTCATGATCGTGAACCTCGCGATCGGCCTCTTCACCCCGCCCGTCGGCGTGAACCTCTATGTGGCCTGCGGCGTTGCGAACGTCGACCTCAAGCAGATCTCCAAGGCGGTCGTGCCGCTCCTGATCGCGTCGCTGATCGTCCTGCTCATCATCACCTACATCCCCGGAATCTCCACCGTCTTTACCAGCTGAGGAGGCAAATCACATGAAAGAAAATCTTACTGTTGCAGAACTGAAAAACAAGTGCGTCGATCTGAAAAAGAACGTCATCAGCATGATCTGGAAGGCGCAGTCCGGCCATCCCGGCGGCTCCCTCTCCGTGGCCGACTTCATGACCGCCTGCTACTGGCACGCAATGGACGTCGATCCGAAAAACCCCCGCTGGGAAGACCGCGACCGCTTCGTCCTCTCGAAGGGCCATGTCTGCCCCGCGCAGTACGCCGCGCTCGCCATGAAGGGCTTCTTCCCGATGGAGGTGCTCGACACCCTGCGCAAGGAGGGCTCGCCCCTGCAGGGTCACCCCAGCATGACGAAGTGCCCCGGCATTGATATCTCCACCGGCAGCCTCGGCCAGGGTCTCGCCTGCGCCGTCGGCATGGCCATCGCCGCCAAGATGGACGGCAAGAGCTACAACGTGTTCTGCGCCCTCGGCGACGGCGAGACCAACGAGGGCGAGATCTGGGAGGCCTGCGGCACCGCGCATAAGTACGGGCTCGACAATCTCATCGTCTTCGTCGACTGGAACAACCTCCAGCTCGACGGCACCTGCGAGGAGATCATGCCGCTGCTGGATCTGGCGAAGAAGTTCCAGGCCTTCGGCTTCGAGACCTTCGAGATCAACGGCAACGACATGGCCGAGGTCGTCGATGCGCTGGACAAGGCGATGGCATCGAAGAACGGCCTGCCCAAGTGCATCATCGGCAAGACCGTCAAGGGCAACGGCGTCAGCTACATGGAAAACCAGGTTGGCTGGCACGGTGTGGCGCCCAATGACGAACAGTACAAACAGGCCATGGACGAGCTGGACGCCCAGTACGTCTGAACTGTGGAGGGCTGAGAAATGAAATTTGAAAAAATGATTGCAACCCGCGACGGCTTCGGCGACGAGATCGTCGAAATGGGCAAGGAAAACGCTAATATCCTCGTTGTGGACGCCGATATCGGAAAGTCCTGCAAGACCGGCGCCTTCCGCAAGGAGCTGCCGGCGCAGTACCTGAACGTCGGCATCGCGGAGCAGAACTGCGCGGGCGTGGCCGCCGGCCTCGCCACCTGCGGCAAGATCCCCTTCGTCGTGACCTACGCTGCCTTCGGCTCCATGCGCATGTGCGAGATGATCCGCCAGGAGGCCGCCTACCCGAACCTCAACGTGAAGCTCGCCTGCTCCCACGGCGGCGTCACCCCCGCGAACGACGGCGCGAGCCATCAGGCGATCGAGGACATGGGCATCTACCGCTCCATCCCGAACATGACCGTCATCATGCCGGCAGACTACTACGCCGCCCGCAAGCTGGTGCGCGCCGCCGCCGATTGGGACGGCCCCGTGTACCTCCGCTTCACCCGCGACAAGGTGCCGGTTCTCTATGACGAGAACACCGAGTTTGAGATCGGCAAGGGAAAGCTCCTGCGCCGCGGCAACGACGTCGCGATCATCGCGAACGGCGACACCGTGCGTCTCGCCGTCGAGGCGGCAGAGCAGCTCGCGGCCGAGGGCATCGAGGCGCGCGTGGTTGACATGCACACCATCAAGCCGCTGGACAAGGCATGCGTCGAGTCCTGCGTCAATGAGATCGGAAAGATCATCACGGTCGAGGACCACAACGTCATGAACGGCCTCGGCAGCGCCGTCTGCGAGATCGCCGCCGAGCTCGGCAAGGGCAAAGTCAAGCGCATCGGCATTCAGGATCAGTTCGGTCAGTCCGCCCCGTATGAGCGTCTGCTCGCCATCAACGGCGTCACGGTGGAGAACATCGTGGAGCAGGCCAAGGCCCTCATCGGCTGAGAAAAAAAGGAGATTGCTATGAACGTATTCATGATCGGCGGCGGCGATATTGCCCGCCATCACGGCAGAGCCGTCGTCCGCCTCGGCGGCACGGTCACCGGCGTCTACGACGTGAGCGAGAAGTCCCTCGCGATCTACACGGCCGAGTTCGGCTGCCCCTCCGTCGCCTATGAGGAGATCGAGGACTACGCGGCGAAGGCCGACTACGTCGTCATCTCCACGCCGCCCACGAAGCGGCTGGACTATGTGGAGATGGTCCTAAAGCACCACGTTCCGCTCTATCTCGAAAAGCCCGTCGCCGCGACGCTCGAGGACGCGCGCAAGATCGAGGCCATGGCGAAGGAATACGACGCGAAGATCATGGTCGGCTTTGCCCACTATTATCGCCCCGCGTACCAGAAGATGCTGCAGCTCGTGCAGAGCGGCATGTTCGGCGAGCCCGTGAACATTGCGTTCTCCCGGCTCAGCCCCGGCTTCGGCTTCCACGCGAAGAACCTCGGCGCCTCCTGGCGCACCGACCCGAACCTCGCCTGCGGCATGACGGTCGAGTCCGTCAGCCACGACTGGAAGCTCATCACCGCGCTCGCGGGCGGGTTTGAGACCATCGCCTGCAACTACACCGGCACGATCGCCTCCGTCCCGAAGTTCGACAACCACACGAGCGTGACCATCCGCCTCAGAAACGGCGCCATCGGCACCATCGCGGCCAGCTGGGCCTGCGACGTGCCCACCTGCTCGCGCGGCTACATCGGCACCAAGGGCTCCATCTTCCTCACCGGCGAGGGCATGTTCGAGTTCACGCGCCTCACGTGGAAGACCGAGGATATGCCCTATCCCGAGACGATCACCTTCAACGACAGCTACGACCACGCCACCGGCGACGTCATCTTCTACGCCCACGAGGCGTTCCAGAAGGCCATGAAGGAAGGCCGCGAGTTCGACACGCCGCTCTCCGACGGCATGTCCGCCCTGATCTACTCCCTCGCCGCCAAGGAATCCAGCGAGACGCAGACCACCGTCCACGTGCCCGACTGGGGCAAAGAGTGAAAGGAGCGCACCATGTCTGAAAAACTGATCGGCTCTGCCATCTTCGGCCAGTCCGGCGGCCCCACCGCCGTCATCAACGCGAGCGCCTACGGCGTGATCAAGGCGGCCCTCGAGGCTGAGGAGATCACGAAGGTCTACGGCGCCGCCTACGGCATCAAGGGCGTGCTGGCGGACAAGCTCTATGTGATGGACGAGGAGGATCCCGAGGAGCTGCGCCTTCTCCTGAACACCCCGTCCTCCGAGCTCGGCTCCTGCCGCTACAAGATCAAGGACCCCGAGGTCGATGACACGGACTACAAGCGCATTCTTGAGATCTTCAAAAAGTACAACGTGCGCTATTTCTTCTACAACGGCGGCAACGACTCCATGGACACCTGCAACAAGATCAGCCGCTATATGGAGTCCGTCGGCTATCCCTGCCGCGTGATCGGCGTCCCGAAGACCGTCGACAACGACCTCTTCGGCACGGATCACTGCCCCGGCTTCGGCAGCGCCGCGAAGCTGATCGCGACGACCTGCATGGAGATCAGCAAGGACACCCGCGTGTACGATAACGGCGTCATCAACGTCGTGGAGATCATGGGCCGCCATGCCGGCTGGCTCGCCGCGAGCGCGCAGCTGGCGACCTTCTACGGCGCGGGCCCGGATCTCGTGTATCTCCCGGAGACGGACTTCGATATGGAGAAGTTCCTCTCTGATATCGACCGCGTCTACCGCGAAAAGGGCAAGGTGCTCATCGCGGTCTCCGAGGGCATCCACTATGCCGACGGCACCTTCGTCTCCGAGGCGCAGACCTCCGCGACGGACGGCTTCGGCCACGTGCAGCTCGGCGGCCTCGCCGCCATGCTCGCGGACGTCATCCGCCAGCACACCGACGCCAAGGTGCGCGGGATCGAGCTCAGCCTGCTGCAGCGCTGCGCTGCGCATATCGCCTCCCAGACCGACATCGACGAGGCGTTCGGCGCGGGTCAGGAGGCCGTGCGTCAGGCGGTGAATGGCGAGACCGGCAAGATGATCGCCTTCGAGCGCGAGTACATCGACGGGAAGTATCACTGCCGCTATGCGGCCATCCCGCTCACGGCGGTGGCGAACGTCGAAAAGAAGATCCCGGCCGAGTGGATCAACGCCGAGGAAAACGGCCTGACGCAGGAGTTCATCGACTACGTCCGCCCGCTCGTGCAGGGCAGACCGGACTACCCGATGGTCGACGACGCCATGCCGCGCTACGCGAACCTCCGCAAGGTGCTTGCAAATCAGAACGGATAACGCGCGGACTCCCGCCGCGCACAGAAAGGACGATGTAAGATGGCACTTGTCACTTCCAGAGAAATGTTTGAAAAAGCCTACAACGGAGGCTATGCAATCGGCGCGTTTAACGTCAATAATATGGAGATCATTCAGGGCATCACGGAGGCGGCGAAGGAATGCCAGGCGCCTGTGATCCTGCAGGTCTCCTCCGGCGCGCGCAAATATGCCAACCGCACCTATCTCGTCAAGCTCGTGGAAGCTGCGATCGAGGAGACCGGCCTTCCGATCTGCCTGCACCTCGATCACGGCGATACGTTCGAGCTCTGCAAGAGCTGCGTGGACGACGGCTTCACCTCCGTCATGATCGACGCCTCCTCCAAGTCCTTTGAGGACAACATCGCCCTGACCCGTCAGGTCGTGGAATATGCGCACGATCACGGCGTCGTCGTCGAGGCCGAGCTCGGCACGCTCGCCGGCGTGGAGGACGATGTGAACGTCTCCGCCGAGGATTCCTCCTACACCCGTCCCGAGGACGTGCAGGAATTCGTCGAGCGCACCGGCTGCGACTCGCTGGCCATCGCCATCGGCACCAGCCACGGCGCCTACAAGTTCAAGCCCGGCACGAAGCCGCAGCTTCGCTTCGACATCCTCGAGGAAGTCTCCAGACGCCTGCCCGGCTTCCCGATCGTGCTGCACGGCTCTTCCTCCGTGCCGCAGGAGTATGTCCAGATGATCAACGAGTACGGCGGCAGCATGCCCGGCGCCATCGGCGTGCCGGAGGATCAGCTGCGCGAGGCCTCCCGTCTGGCGGTCTGCAAGATCAACATCGACTCCGACCTGCGTCTTGCCATGACCGGCACGATCCGCAAGTTCCTCGCTGAGCATCCCGGCGAGTTCGACCCGAGAAAGTATCTCGGTCCCGCCCGCGAGAACATCAAGCAGCTCGTCAAGCACAAGATCATCAACGTGCTCGGCTGCGACGGCAAGGCGTAAAACACGCGCCCCGAACGGGGAACGTCTTCAACACCGATTTCTCCCTTCCAATCTTTCTCTATCTCAAACGGGGCGGCCTCGGCCGCCCTGTTTGACGTTATTTCATTCGGAAAACTATGTTTTCCGATGGGATGGGCTGCGCTCCCACCGTCGAAGGCCAGCCCTATGCCATTTCTCGTCGAAATTCCCAAAATTTAGTCATAGTTGTTGACTTCATTTGGCCGCAGTGTTATATTATGTCAAGCGGGGAGTTGTGACCCCGCGGGACATACAATCTGAAAAGGAGATGCACAAACCCATGAAGAAAACACTTGCATTGGTTCTGGCGCTGGTTCTCTGCCTCGCGCTGCTCGCAGGCTGCGGCAGCAAGCAGGAGCCCGCTCAGGGCTCTGCCGAGCCCGCCGGCGATGCTTCCAACGGCTCCGTCTACTGGCTGAACTTCAAGCCCGAGTCTGACGAGGTCCTGCAGGAAGTCGCCAAGATGTACACCGAGGAGACCGGCGTGCCCGTCAAGGTCGTCACCGCCGCTTCCGGTACTTACAACCAGACCCTCATGAGCGAGATGGACAAGACCTCTGCTCCGACCCTCTTCGTCATCGGCAACCAGGACGCCGTCAAGGAGTGGGGCGACTATGCCCTCGACCTGACCGACTCCGCGATCGCCAAGGAACTCAACACCGACGCCTATGAGCTGCGCGACGCCGACGGCAAGCTCTGCTCCATCGGCTACTGCTATGAGTGCTACGGCATCATCGTGAACCCCGACCTCATCGAGCAGGCCGGCCACACGATGGACGAGATCAAGAATTTTGAGAGCCTCAAGGCCGTCGTGGAGGACATCCACGCCCGCGCCGACGAGCTCGGCTTCGACGCCTTCACCTCCTGCGACATGGACGACTCCTCCTCCTGGCGCTTCACCGGCCACATGGCCAACCTCGAGTACTACTACGAGGAGCAGGCCGCCGGCGCTGCCTGGACCGAGTGCCCCGCGAGCATCACGGGCGCTTATCTCGACAACTTCAAGGCTCTGTATGACCTCTGCGTCACCAACAGCCTGACCGACCGCAAGGATCTCGCCACCGGCGGCCACGACGCCGAGAACGAGTTCATCTCCGGCAAGGCTGCCTTCTTCGTCAACGGCTCCTGGGAGTACGCTGCCGTCTCCGAGGCCGTGCCGAACGCCACCATGATTCCTTACTACTGCGGTGTGCAGGGTGAGGAGCAGGCCGGCCTGAACTGCGGCACCGAGAACTACTGGGCCATCAACAGCACCGCCTCCGAGGCCGATCAGCAGGCCACCATGGACTTCATGGTCTGGTGCGTCACCGATCCCGAGGCCTCCCGCATGCTCGTTGACACCTTCGGCGTCATGCCCTACAAGCAGGCTGCCGAGAGCACCAACGGCTTCCTCGCCGCGGCCGACGCCTACAGCGCTGCCGGCAACTACGTCATGGACTGGGCCACCAACTATCAGCCCAACGTCGATGAGTATCGCGCGGCCCTCGTCTCCGCGCTGAACGCCTACAACGCCGATCCCACCGACGCGAACTGGGATCTCGTCAAGACCGCGTTCGTGGACGGCTGGGCTGCCCAGTACGCCGCCGTGAACGGCTAATCCATCACATACAAACCTAACGCATCACACATCAGGGGGGCGGGCGATTTCGCCCGCCCCTTTCATCAACCCTCTGAGAGGAGTGATCCCTTGAGCAGGAAAACCGACAACCCCAACCGCGTCCGGAAAAGAGACAAGCACCCCGCCGGTCAGCCGCTGAAAAAGCCCATGCGCAAGTGGTCGTGGCTGTTTCTCGGGCCGGTCACGGCGGCCTTTATCATCGGCTTCGTCTGGCCGTTCATTCAGGGCATTTACCTGTCCATGTGCAGCTTCAAGCTCATCCGGGACGCAAAATTCATTGGCTTCGGAAACTATCTCGCCGCGCTGAAGGACGCGACGTTCGTCCATGCCTTCTGGTATACGGCGCTCTTCGCCGTGGTGAGCGTGATATTGATCAACGTGCTCGCCTTCGCCGTGGCCTATGCGCTCACGCAGGGCATCCGCGGCTCGAACCTCTACCGCACGGTCTTCTTCATGCCGAACCTCATCGGCGGCATCGTGCTGGGCTACATCTGGAGCATGATCTTCGACGGCATCCTCTCGCGCTACGGCACGAGTATCCTCATGGAAACCCGCTTCGGCTTCTGGGGCCTGATCATCCTCATGTGCTGGCAGCAGATCGGCTATATGATGATCATCTACATCGCCGGCCTGCAGGCCGTGCCGGACGATATGATCGAGGCCGCGCGCATCGACGGCGCCACGAAGTGGCAGACGCTCTGGCACATCACGATCCCGAACGTGATGCCCTCGATCACGATCTGCACCTTCCTCAGCCTCACGAACGGCTTCAAGCTCTTTGATCAGAACCTCGCCCTCACCGGCGGCCTGCCGTTCATCATCCAGCCGGACGGCACGAACATCAAGACGACCGAGATGCTGGCGCTGAACATTTATAACACGTTCTACAGCTCCAACTCCGCCTCCAAGGGCGTGGCGCAGTCCAAGGCCGTCATCTTCTTCATCCTCGTGGCGACGCTCGGTCTCATCCAGCTCGCCTATACCCGCAAGAGGGAGGTGCAGCAGTAATGGACAAGGGCAAAACCCTCTCCGCCGAACGGCGGCGCAAAACGATCATGTCCGTGGTGCTGGCGGTCATCTGCATCATCTATGTCCTGCCGGTGCTCACCGTGGTCATCAACTCGTTTAAGTACAATACCTACGTCAAGACCGATACCTTCGCCCTCCCGCTCGGGGAGATGTGGGCCGGCTTTAAGAACTTCATCAAGGGCATGACCTTCGGCAACTACCCGTTCTGGAAGAGCGCGGCCTACAGCCTCTCCATCACCGTGATCTCCACGGCGCTCATCCTGCTCTTCACCTCCATGGCCGCCTGGTACATTGCCCGCGTGGACTCCCTCGTCTGCAAGGCGATCTATTACCTGTGCGTGTTCTCCATGGTCGTGCCGTTCCAGATGGTCATGTTCACGCTCTCCAAGACCGCGGACAAGCTCCATTTGAACACGCCCTGGACGATTCCGATCGTCTATCTCGGCTTCGGCGCGGGCCTCGCGATCTTCATGTTCGTCGGCTTTGTCAAGTCGATCCCGATCGAGATCGAGGAGGCCGCCGCGATCGACGGCTGCGGTCCGATCCGCACGTTCTTCTCGGTCGTCCTGCCGATGCTCAAGCCCACCATGATCTCCGTCGGCATCCTCGAGATCATGTGGGTCTGGAACGACTATCTGCTCCCGGCGCTCGTGCTGGATATCAACGAGTACCGCACGATCCCGATTCATATTCAGTACCTCAAGGGCAGCTACGGCACCGTCGACCTCGGCGCCACGATGGCGCTCATCCTCATGAGCATCATCCCGGTCATCGTCTTCTATCTCCTCTGCCAGAAGCACATCATCAAAGGTGTGGCTGCCGGCGCAGTTAAGGGATAACGCCGTAAAAAATGTAGGGGAGGGGCTTGCCCCTCCCGGCAAATCAGGGTTTCAATCCAATAACGTGTAAGGCGAATTCGCAGCTTTTTTATCCTGCGAATTCGCCTTACATACAGGGTTGCCTATGGTCCTTCTGCGCGGGAGGGGCAAGCCCCTCCCCTACGGAAGCGCTCGAACATTGAACGATGCCCCGCCGTTGACTGGATTTGGGCATTGTGCTATATTGTGCCGTGTGGCAATTTACCAACAAACGGAGTGTAAACAATATGAAACTTCAGCGAAGC
>JAEEGF011546324.1_pt1 | contig 12755 bp, 6 predicted proteins | sample 9134171 | NCBI WGS metagenome assembly JAEEGF01 (sample SAMN16246542, study PRJNA631951) | gut metagenome | biome: gut microbiome; feature: rumen; material: AP-attached | host: Bos | place: Iran: Karaj | collected 2018-10 | reverse complement strand
ATTCTATTTAAATATAAGGAAGTTTTGTGAATAAGGCAAGGAATATATTTAAGGTGTAATCATTATTGCTTCTCCCTGTTCATCGATTGAAACTAAGAAGGTGGGATTGTCGGGGAAGAATAAATCTGCGGGATTTGAGGAGGTGTTGTATCTGGAATAATTGTGAGTGAAGATTATTGGATTTGTTTCGGTTGGAGGCTCGGCGGTTGTTATTCCGATTTGAATGTTTGAGAGGGATTCGTCGATTGTGAGTGTTTTTCCGGAAGCTAATGAAACGTTGCTTTGTAGGTTCTGGGCGGATGATGAAGATAAATAATAATTTTGAATTATGCATATGTTGCTGCTGATGTGTACGTTTGTTGTAGTTATGCTGATTCCTCCACCTTTTGAAGCTTCTGAGTTCGTAAAGTTATTTGTGATATAGCAGCCCTCCTGTAGATATAAGTTTGCACTAACACCAGAAGCAAAAATACCACCGCCACCTTTACTTGCACTGGCACCATAAACTGCGGTATTTTCCGTTATAAGAGTATTAGTTATATAGATATTGCTGTTTTGTGCAATTCCTATTCCACCGCCGTTTGCGGCTTGATTATGTGAAAACAGGCAGTTATTAATATGTATAATTCCAAATTGTGTATATAATCCGCCACCAACTCCTGTATTTTTGTTTTTCGAAAGTGCAGTGTTGTTTGAGATTGTTCCTCCCTGTATTTCCAGAGTACGCTTGTCTTTTCCAGATTTTCCAAGGATGCAGATTCCTCCACCTTTTGTAAGTGCGGTGTTTGAACTAATCTCAACGTTGTCTTTTATTAAAACAGCGCCCTCATCAATGTACAAACCGCCACCGGAATTAGTTGTGTAGTTTCCGGTGATTTTTGTTGTGCCGGATAAAATTAGATTTGGTTGGATTTTGATTGGGGTAGAGATATAAATGCCGGCTCCGTTTTGTTCCGTGTAGCCGCCTGTGATAATCAAATCCTTGATTTCAAGATGTACATTTCCTGTAATTTCCATAGCATGGCATTTGTGGTTTTCATTACCGCAGGCATCAATTGCGGAACCAGATGAGTAGGCCTGGAGCAAAAGGTGCAACGGTTTTTCGGAGCTGATGGAAATAAAGGTTTCAGGGATTTCGAAAGTATTGATGTATATATTTGATGTGCTGACCATCTCTGGTGTTATGATTCCATCAATGAGAACGGTATACGTAGTTTGTTCATCATTAAGGTAATTGATTAAATCTGTGATCTGCTGAACAGCATTATTAGTATAAAAAACATTACCTCGTATTATTCTTATGAGTTCTTTTGAAATATGCAAATCATTTGTTTCGAGATTGATGATGTTTATTTCGCTGGTGCCATATACTTCTTCAATCCATTTATTTGTGATGCAGTTTTTACGGATGTTTATTGTTTCCGGCAAAGATAAAACGCATAAATCTTCGTGATAAAATTGAAGGATTGTATTGTAGGTCCCCGAAGGTATGTTTTCTTTGTAAATTGTTATGATGTTTGAATCGTCTGCAAAATAAAAGTCTTCCAGATTATTTGTTGGTGCGTTATTGCTTTGTTCGCTTGAAATAACTTCTACAAACACTTTTGTAATTTCAGAATCTTCCGTGTTGATTTTAAGAGACGCTGTTCCGGTGCCGTCAGTTATAAAGAATACGGGAAGTTCAATATTGTAATAGCCTGTATCAGATATTTCAATGTTCGAAAGACTGCCTTCAAAAAAAGTGTTTGTTGCTGAAATATTCCAGCTTCCCTGCGGTACAGGTATAAGGAAACCCGATTCATTTTTCTGTAATTCCTGTGAATTAAAAGAAAGAGTTTGTAAGGAATTATTATTGATAAAAGTGAATTGCCATTGAAGATTTTCAGGGTGAGTGAAATCGTTTTCAGAATATGATGGAATTGCGCTTCTGGAAAAAAGGCTTTCTGGTTGTTGATAAAGCCGCACAGAAACAAGACAGTTGTTTTGATAATCCGTTTCAGATTGGTTTTGACTGCCTGTTTGTATATGATTACAAGCTGTAAACAAAACTGCAGAGAATAATAAAATGATAAACCAGAAAGCCTTTTTCATTTGTAGAATTACCTTAGAATTATGAACGATTTTGAATCGTATGTAAGACCATCATATTCATAGCTTGCTTCAAGAATATATTTACCCGAAAGTACAAAGCCCTTTGTAACAGACAAATTACCGTTGCTGGAAATAACGGGAATAGCACCTGCATAAAGCTTCATTACAATTTCTGCTGATGGAATTATTATCCTGTTGTTTTCAGAATCGTAGTCTGGAGTTTCAACCTGGGCTGTAAAAATGATTTCATCATTATCAGAAAAATAATTGGAAGCGATTGTAAAACCGTTTGTGTTAGAATGAACTAACGAATTGTTTTCTGAAAGTGCAGTTATTTGCGTTGTACAGCCACCGATTTTTGGCAGTCGTATAGAAAGTCTTGAACCTTGGATTATACCTTTCTTTGTGAGAGCATCATAAGAAAGATAATAGCCTGGGTTTTGCAATCTGAATCTGCTTAGTATACCGGCTGAAAGCTCTGCTTCATTATTACTTTCAATAATGATTCTGCCTTCTTCTGCGTTTTCGCACTTAATCTTTGCAATAACAGAGTTCTGATTTTGTGTGTCAGTTGTTATATCTTCAAGATAGAGCCTGGAATCTCCGGTAAGAAGAATGTAATTGTTTTCAAGCTTAGTGTTTCCTGCAAGAATAAGCTTTCCATCATCTTCTGTAACAAGATTCAAATCTTCAACTGGAATATCAGAAAAAGTGAAAGAAAAATTGTTTCCGACAGTAAAAGTTGAATTGCTTTGATTGTTGTTTCCTGTATTTCCAGTCAATCGTGCGGAAGTCTGACCTGTAGGATTTATGTATGGCTTTATTGTAATTGCGAGCGGAGAAGTTACAGAGTTTTCATAACAGAAGGTTCCGTCAACCGGGCCATCAACGTAAATAGTATATGGAATTGAATTACTGCTGTTATTATCAACTGCAATTATTTTGTTTATGGCTGTCTGCAGAGTAACAAACGGATCAAGCCAGGAGCCAGCGTTTGAATCAGCTGGTATTGTTTCTGAAAAATTAAGATTTCTTTGATTTTCATCAGTACTTGAAACAAAAAAACTGGAGTTTACAAGCTCTGTAATAATATTGTTAGTTAATACAAACTTGGTTTCTGTATTATCTGCATTCTGCTGTTCAATAAGATAAAGCGTATCGCCTGATTTTTTCCAGGAATCGGTAATAAGATTTTTACGGACATTAAGCTTTTCCTGCAAAGAAATTACAAGTGCATAATTTGGTGAAGAATCATTTCCAATGTTCTGATAAAAGCTGAATACTGCAGAATAAGTTCCTGCTGGAATGTCAGATTCATTTATATGGATAATTCCTTCTGAATCTCTGAAATATTCTTTATCGAGGTTTGTGTTAGTTCCGCATAACAACAGCCTGTCAATATCAGTATCTTTTACATCAATTTTAAGCTGAACATTTCCAGTTCCAGATTCAATAAAATAGACAGGAACAGTAATGTCATAATTTCCATATTCATCAACAAAGACTGTCTGCTGCCCGAATAGAATATCATCATTTGCTTGAGAAGATTGCGAGGTTTGTGAAATCTGTGTTTCTGATTTTTTACCGATTACCTGAACTTCCCATTGGCCAGGTTCAATTTCCAGACGAAAGATTGTACTACCAGAAACCGGTTGGTTTTGTGTAACACTTTTTTCTCCACACGTTGCTTTAATTTCGTATTCGATTGCATTATCAGAGGGTAAAGAAGGTACTGCACTTCTGTTTTGAATTGCAGTAAGCGGGCTGAATGGTTCCTGAACGGAAACTGTAATAAATGCAGCCTGAGGTTTCAATGCAGGAAGTTCTCGTTTTGAAGCTCCAAAGCTGCATGCCGAAAAAACTGTTACTATTGTAAACAGCTCGATAAGAATAAAATTGTTGTTTTTATTCTTCTTGTTCATAATAAACTCTCCTTGTGTTTTGTTATTGTTTTTGATTTAATTAATTTCTATTTGAAAACATGCCTCCTGTATGATTTGATTTGTTTGAAAAGTGACGGTCAGAATATATTTTCCTGGAAATTGAAAAATCTTATTCGAAAAACATAAACCTTCATCCGCCTCTTGTTGAATTATCAGCTCAGATTCTCTGTATAAGCTTAAATACAAAGGAACAGGAGCTGCCACCGGTGTAATTATTTCCTTAAGAAAAATCATGTCATTCTTTTGGAAAGAAAAGTTTTCAAATGTTTTATTTTTGCAGTTTATTTCTGTATTATGAAGATTTTTCTCTCTTACAACTTCAAATGTAAATGAATAATTGTAATTGGCATTATTATCCAGCATTTCTTTTTGATCTGATATCAGCTGGAGCTTGTCGGGAGATAATTCTGTGAGTATATAATCTTCAAGGCTTTCATAAATAAAATCATAAAGGCTTTTATCATTCAGCCTGCAAGCTGATATGAGTAGTGAAGGGAAGAGGCTTGCGGATATTAAAACAAAAAGGTTTAATCTTTTCTTTATCATACGCTTTACCTTTTTCTAAAAGTTTAATCCTGCAATAAGAGCGGGCTGAATAATAAAAAGCTGCTCAGTGTAAGGGAAAACTAACGAAAAATCACAAACTGCGGATGTAAAAAAGTGTTCTGAAAAAAAGTGTTTTAATGAGAAACCAAAATCAAAAGCATAATCAACCGTATTGTTTTTGTTGTAAGAAGTTTGATTTATTATGCACGAAGGATTGTTGAAGAATAATAATCCTGTTCCAAGGTGAACTTCAGCCAGATTCTTTTCCGAAAAGATTTTATGCATAATTGAAAAATCAATTTTGGTAAGAATGAAGCTGGTTTTAAAATTCAGATTTATAGAATCATAAAGCTGTGGCGATTTTAAATTGAGTGATGATGAGGCAGCTGATAAATATATTGAATAGGTAAAACCGCTTTTTTGCGGAAACGTTAATCCTATAGTGCTTACCGGTGAAAAAATAACGGAGTTGTCTTGGAAAAAATCATTAGCAAAGTTGTGTCCTGCAAAAAATAAAGGTGAAATACCACAGGCTGCTGAAACGGAAAACTTGTGTTTTACTGGCAATTTGCTCAAGTTATTTTGTGCAACAGATGAGATCGTTTTGTTAGATGGTTTAGATGTAATTGATGTTTCTGATATGTTTAATGATTTTGATATAGTTGATGATTTTGGTACATTTGATAGAGTAGATGTATTTGATGATTCTATTATTTTTGATGTGGTTTGTATGTCTGATAATTTTGTTTCGTTTGATGACTTCGATATGTCTGAAGTTATTTGTGTAATTAACAATATAGATGAACTTGATATATTTGGAGTTATTGATGTTAAATCTTTTTGGAACAGATTCTCAATAAAATTATTTTGGACTTCCTTTATGATGCCGAGATTTGTCTGTGTTTTTTTATCATACGCCGAATAATCAGCTGTTATTTCATACGAAATGTTTTCCTGATTTTGTTCAATGGGACTTTCTTTATCACTCGGTGTGACATCTTCCTTTTGAGGAACCTGTTGAACACCCTGCTTTATACCAGGAAGCTTATTTGCCTGAATTGCAAGCAGCAATATACCGGCGAGCAGACCGGAAACGACAAAAATACCGATTTGGGAAAAGATTTTCCCCATAAGTGTACTATTTTTCATAAACTCTCATCCTCTGAATATAAAATAATACCGGTTTCTGGATTTGTCAAGTAAAAAATAGCTAAATAACATAAGAATAGCTAAAAAAAATACAAAACTTTTTATTTGCGATTTGCTTTTTTATGAACTATAATTATATAAAAGAATAATAATGTAGGAGAAAAAGTATGAACGTACATAATATTATGGAAGATATCGTAAGCAAGCATGTGAACGAATTGTATGAGCAGGTAAAAGCAGAAAAATCAAACTGGCTTACCTGTGATTGTCAGAACTGCAGATTAGATACTATAAGTTATGTATTGAACAGAATCCCGCCTAAATATGTTGTTTCCGGTAGAGGAGTGACTCATTCATCAGAAGTTTTTAGTGATCATCAGCTTTTTGCAGATATAAATGAGCTTACTTTGGAGGGGATGAGAATTGTTAGTACTACCAAACGTCCATTCCACTCTCAGGATAGAAGCGACTGTATGATGAAGCCGATTATGGAGCCTGCATTCAATTTTTCAACTTTCTCCGGTAAGATTCTTGATGGTTCTAATTTTGAACCGGTTATTGGTGCCAAGCTTACCCTTAAAATTAATGGTGAACCGGCAGAAATGGTAGACAAAACCTGGATAAATCCTTATGTAACATGTAAGAGTACCAAAGGCGCCTATACTTTCTGGGTAAAATCTATTCCTGCAGAAAAAGCCGGAATCCAGAAAGCCTTTACTTTTAATCTTGAGATTTCCGCAGAAGGTTATGAAGATTTTACATATACCTTTGCAGTACCTCTTATAAGTGAAGATTCTTTCCGTTATGAGCTTGATTCAACTTATTCGCTTAAGATAAAAGACATAATGATTTTCAAGAACTTTATAGAAAATCCGATGGAATAATACTTGTATTAAATACAAATGTATAGTATATTTTAAATGCACCCGTGGCATGGGCGGATTGCCCCCAAAACTTGACTGGTCGTAAGACTGGATTTCTTGATTTGGGAGGCTGCTATGAGTTTGTATGTATTTATGGATTTGTTGTTATCAGCAATTCCAATAATCATCGACATTATTCAGCGCCTTCTCCGTAGACGGAAAAAAGGAAAGCGAGTAAAAAATAGCTCCACCCTGTCTCAACCACAGAGTGGAGCTTCGTCTGTAAAGACGTAAATCTTACACAGTGGGGCAAGACGCTTGTTGCGGGTGCCCTTTTGTTTAAATATATAGCATGTTGTATAAAAAAGCAAGCAGAATGATTGAATAGATTGGTTCGTACAGTTTCTTCGGTTGCTTTTATTCGATGCCATTTGGTGGTTCGTTAAAAGCAACCGTTGTTTTATTCAGAAAGGGTGCGAACAACACGGAAACCAACGGCGTAGCTACGGGTGGAAGCTCCGCCATCGTTTCGATAAGACACAGTGCACGATGAGCTGCCGTCTTCCCTCGAGCCACCACGATAAACGCGCACAGAGCTGGTGGTGGATTCTGCTCCTGACGCACTGGTTTCTGACGTTATGGTGTCGTACCAGTCCCAACACCATTCAGATACGTTACCGCTCATGTCGTATAAGCCAAGGGCGTTTGGCTGTTTTGTTTTTACTTTATGGGTTTGTCTTGTGCCATTCACTGCACTGTTAGTAATGTACCAGGCATAATCTGTTAGCTCTGAAGCATTGTTTGTTCCGCTGTATTCCAATTGTCCTGTAGCGCTCAGGTTCCCGCCACGAGCAAGGTATTCCCATTCTGCTTCGGTGGGGAGTCGCCATCCGTCTGCATTCTCGTCCCAACGGATTCCTCCACCATCAGAGTCTGCTGTTCCATTGTAAGCAAGTACGTAGCTTTGTGTATTTATTGCGTTATAATAATATTTTCCGTTTGCATTTATGTTTATATATGTTCCGTTTACGATTGTATTGAGCCAGGAAGAAGGATTCCTACCGTTGCCAGCACCGCCAATTTCTACACCTGAACTGTCTGTAAGATAATATGCAGGAGTAAGATTATCTGCAATACTCTTTAAATTACAATAAATGATTGCTTCATACCAGCTTACATAATAAGCTGGATAGTCAGAACCTAAACCTTTACTATCTGTAGGTGCATTAGGTGCAGAACTTCCGCTTGCTCCTGTTCCATTTCCACTTACTTCAACACCATAATAAGTCATATATTGTTCGTACTCGCCTTGCGTTACTTCATGGTCACTGGCAATAAGCTGTGGTATTGTGATATTCCTGTTTGCAATGAAAACTCCAGAACCAGAAAGTGTTGTTGAACTGTTGAATGTACCGCTTTGAGTTTGAGTTAAGCCGGATAGATTGGTATTTACGATTTCTGTTTTTGTAATTCCATTGTATTCGACAGTAATGTAAATGCGGTGCAAACCAACAGATATATCTTCCGGTACTGTATATATAAGCGAGCCTGTATTTGAATCTGTTGATAAATCATCATAGATGTATATTTCAGTTTCTGTTTCGCTTGAACCAGAGCCGGTTACCTTTTTGATATTAATGTTAAAGTCAGAGGTTGGCGTAAGAATTATATCATCTCCGCTGTTGTTAGAAACTTTGACTTTTACAGATATATTTTTTACAGCAGTTGTTTCTGTAAAGTTGAAAACGAATTGAACAATATCAATGTTTAAGGTATCGCGGAAATAAGTACCATCATACTTACCGTAAAGATTTACGGCGTGATATCCACAGGCTGGAGAAACTGCAGAAAGAACGATTGAAGCAGAGGTTCCTCCGGTAATTGTGAATAATGCATTAATAGAATCAAGGCACCCTATTGTAAGCGTATTAGAATTATATGTACCGGAAACTGTAAGAGTCTTTTCTGCATCAGTTCCATCTTTTACAAGAACAGTTTTTGAATACATAAACTGTACATTGTCTACAACGGAAATAGTGATGTCAGATGAATATCCAACAGTATTTGAACCTTCTGTGTAAAGTCCGAATATTCGGAGTATATAATTGCCTGTTGTTTGTCCATAAGGTACGGTGATTGAAGCGGCGTTATTTTCGTTTGATGCAATTACACTATTTGTCTGCGGTGAAATAAGTTTTAATGAAAGAGTACCAAAATCTGAAATTGTGAAATCATCATCTCCAGTTTTTACAGCAGAAACGGTTATTGTACGTGGATTTGCTGTATAACCACTTGGAATTGTAATACTTGAACTGGCTTCACTTGCATTAAGTGCTTTGCTTTCGATGGTTGTAGTACTTGCAGAGAATGCAACGTTATCCATGTAACCTATGCTGATAGAACCGCCGCTTATTGTAATACAAGCTTCGTACTTGTCTGGTGCTGAAGGTGAAACTGCAACTGCACCAACGTTATAACCTTCTGGGTTATTGAAGATGTTGAAAACAGTATTTGGTAAATCAGATGTGTTTGATGCATCTGCATAGCCTTCTGTGAATACGACATATTCATTCAATGCATCAGGTACAGATTCAAGAGCAACACCGATTGTAGAACCATTAAGTGTGAGTGGGGTAGAATCAGAATCTTCATTAAGAATCTGGAGCTTAATCTGATTATTTTCACCATCCTTTGGAAGGTACAGCTTTCTGATATTATTTGTACTTCCTGTTTTACCGCCAATTCTTATTGTACTGTCTGCATCAAGTGTAATATTGTTGCCGGAAAGGTTTGCGTTAGAAGTAACACCAATTAAAGTTGCATTTGTATTAGAGAAATTAATTTCAGGTGAAGTTATATCCTTAAGTTTAATGTCTGCATTTGTTGTTTCAATTTTGTTGCTGAATGAAAGATTAACAAACTCAAAAGAAACATTTTTAGAAGAAGAATTAGTTATTGAGATTTCCGGAGCAGTAGAACCTGAGTTTAATGTTCTTGTTTCTCCAATTCCCTGAATAAGAATACTTAAATCTTTTGTATTTGATGAAGGAATTTCACATACAATTTTTCCAGGATTGTGGGTAGTATCAGTATTAGCAACAGTATCATGTAAAGTATAAGTACCTGTTAAATCACCGAGAACATAAATTGTGTATTTTGTGTTTCCGTTATTTATACTAAGAATCTTGTCTATTGCATTGCTTAAATCAAACCAAGGAGAATCATAAGTACCCTGACCATCGTCGTTTACAGTAGCACCGCTTGTAGTAGTGTTCTTTACATAGAAGTATTTTGCCGTATAAGCATCTACAAGGGCCTGTGTAATAATCAGTGTATTTGAATCTGTTCCTGTTCCAAGCTCTATTTCATTTTTCCAGGTATTAGTTTCTGCACCTGCAAAAATCATAACATCGGTGTGGAACTGATAAACAATTGTGCTTCCATATTTAAATGTAAGGAATAAATCATAAGGATTACTGTTTGCAGCAATATTATTGATTTGAATGTTTGTTGTTGTGTTGGCCGGAAGGTCAGCACCACTTATACCATCTGATAAAGGTGTTATTCCATTACCGGATAATTTATACAGACAGGTGTAACCCTGACTGTGAGCATCATAAGTAACCTTAATCGGCAATGATAGAGAACCTGTTCCTGCCGCAAAGGTACCAAGCTTTAACGGAATTGAGAATGGACCGTTTTCTCCTGTTATGAGACTGCTTACAGTAATGTTAGTTTTTGTTCCTGTAAAAAGATATTTCTTTGTAGCTTCTGTTTCGCTGCTGTCGTAAGCTTTTACTGTTACTGTATAATTCTTTTCCGGTATAAGCGGTAAAGAAAAGTTTTTGGAACAGCCTGTTCTTGTAATTGTTTTTGTTGTTCCGCTTTCGGTAAAGGAAGCTGTTACATCGTAGAGCAGGGTATCGTCACTGAACTCTGGAATTGCACTTCGTTCTGCATCAGTTTTATATTCATCAGGCAGAATAGTTGTAAAGTTTACTAAAACTGTATCTTCTTCGGAGTTATTTTTATGGTTAGCTGTAAACTTACAGGAAATGAGCATAACTATTGCCAGCCCAAGCATTAAGAGAGATTTAATTGTTCTTTGGAGATTAATTGCTTTTTTCATCAGTTGGCTCCTAAAGAAGCATAAATTGCTGCTGATTGCTGTGAGTATGGAATACCATCAATAATGGCACTCATCTTTAACGAATACGTTCCTGGCCTTATATTTGAAGCGGTAAGCGTAACTACTGTATATTCTGTGCTGGTTCCGCCGGAGGTTTCTGTAATATTTGCTGTTGTGCAAGGTTGTGATTCAGTTGGAGCAATTGGTGTTTCGCTTTCGCCGTAAAGTGCTAATGACAGAGAATCAAGGAATATTTCAGTACTGCTCTGTGTCACAGAATCATCCTTTTTCTTAAGTTTTGCATTGCCTTTCTTTACATACATCTTAATTGTAATTGAGCCTGATATTTTATCTTCACTGCTGTTATAGCCTGTAATGCTGTATTCATATTTTGGAGGCATTGAATCTGTAGAGCTTCCTGAAGGATTAAAGTCTGTAAGAACAAAGCTGATGTCATTGTAAATTGGTATGTCTGCTGTGTTGAAATCTGTTTTTTCAAGAACAGCCTTTTGTTTACCGTCCACGGTTTTTAATCTCAAGGCAAAATAATCTGTATTACCGGTAAGTGGCAGGGGATTTTCCCATACAAATTTTGCCAAATCAGAAATAGAAACATCTTTATAAGAGCCTGCATCGGTTACAGAGCCAGCTCCTTCAAGAATTACACTGGATTCTGTATATGCCGAAAGAATGGCAGCAGTACCAGCTTTTATTGCTGTCTGCGTAGAGGAAGTAACTGCACTGTCTACAAGAATCTTTTTACCTGCTGCATTAACAGTTATACCATTAGCAAAGCTTGTAGAACCGCCGACTGTAAGCTGACCGCCGTTGTAAGAAAGCATTCCTTTTGTAGAATCACCTGTATAAGCAAGCGCACTTACAGAATCAAGTGTAAGGTTTCCGTAATCAAGCTTTACATCACCTTTCAAAACAAGATTCTTAACGGTAATATTCATTGTCTGGTCTCTGCCAATTGTAAGCAGAGGTGTAGTAATTGTGGCTGGAGAAGCAGCATTTATGCTTTCTATAGTAAGATTAAGATTATGCTGTGGTTCAATTGTAAGCTCTGAATCGGTACCTGTTCCGCCAATATTACCGTCACAGAAAATAGTAAAGTTCTTTCTTGCATAGCCTGTGCTGTCTGCTGTGTTTGCATCGAAGTTTACATTGTTAAGCTCGTTTGCGCGTTTAATTGCGGCATTTAATGTAAGGTAAGGTGAAACGCGTGTTCCGTCATTTGAATCGCTGGCAGTACCGGTTATGAGTGTGCTTTGTGCGCCTTCGCCTTTTACATAAAGTGTGTTGTTTTCGAGTGTATCAATTATTGCCTGTGTAAGTATGAAATCGGCTTCTCCGTTTGTTGAACCTGTTTTTTCCTTAAGGTAAATGGCTGTGCCGGTTTTGTACCAGGTGTCTGTAGCCATATAATTTCGGATATTGAATGATTCTTTTATTATAGTAACGATTGCGTTTTCGCTGTTGTAGAAGGTAAGAGTAGGGTAGTAATTCCCGGAAATTATATTATTTGATTCTGAATTATAAATCTTAATTGCATTATTTGAAACATTAAACTGCTTGTCCAGATTCGATTGTCCTGTTCCGGAAATAATCAGGTGATGAATATTTGTACCGGTTGTTGAGATTTCAAGATTTATTCTTCCTTTACCCACACCGTCAGCAATAAAATATACAGGAACAGTTTCTTCATATTTACCGTCTGCGGCAACAGTAAAATCGCTGCTGGTGCCTGTTAAGATTATCTGGCTGTTAGTTTTTCCTGTAGCTGTTACTCTCCAGGTTCCTGCCGGAAGCTGAAGCATATATTTTTTCTGAGAAGGGAACTCTGTATCGCTCTGGGCAGAAGAATCAGAAGAGACTGTTGTTGTTGTTAAAGCTCCATTTACAATTTTTGTTGCTGTAAGTGAATAAGTAATGGAACCTGGTAGAACCGGGGTTGCAGTTCTTTCTTTAGCAGAAGATGATGAAGTTAAAGCAGTCGTGGGTTCTTCAAGCTGTGACATAAACTCATTGTTT
>JAEEGF010159143.1_pt1 | contig 12755 bp, 17 predicted proteins | sample 9134171 | NCBI WGS metagenome assembly JAEEGF01 (sample SAMN16246542, study PRJNA631951) | gut metagenome | biome: gut microbiome; feature: rumen; material: AP-attached | host: Bos | place: Iran: Karaj | collected 2018-10 | reverse complement strand
AGGAAGCCTTTGATAACTGGGAGACTGGCGACGACCACGGTCTGCTCATCTTCGGCAAGGCCAAAGACCAAAACGGCAAGGAATACTTCATGGGCAAGAACTCGTGGGGCGACAGTGGCAAATACCACGGCATATGGTACGTTTCTGAGACTTTCGCCAAATACAAGACCATGAACATTGTCCTGCACAAGGACGCACTTCCTAAGAACATCGCAAAGAAACTCGGTGTGAAATGACACGCTATAGAAGCGCTAAATAAAACGCAAAACCCGCTGGTTCCAGCGGGTTTTGTTGTTGGTGGGACGTACTGGACTCGAACCAGTGACTACCGAGACCCATACCGCGAACTTCCATTCGTCTGAAATTCAGCCTGTTGTTGTTCTTATTTTCTTCGTTTTTCTATAATTTTGCGCCGTTTTTGCGCCGATTTTTCATGGGCGCAATGATAGCGCATATATCTGTTATTCAGTTTGTTGTGTTGGTTAATTAAGCGTTTATCATCATAAAGAATTCGGCTTCCGAAAGCACCTGAAGCGGTGCCCCTTTCGCGATCATCTCCATGGCCTTCTTCTGCTTGCCCGACATGCCTTCTTCGCCTACGATGCGGAAGTCCTGTTGACCCACAACGAGGAAGTCCGTAGAGCGTGTCAGGCTGTCTTTGGTTCGACCACCGATGTCCATTACCATCTGCATAAGGTCATGGCGTGGACGGGCCATCGTGCCGGTGAAAACCACCTCCTTATTATAGAAGGGGTTTTCTTCATCGAAGCCAGACGCATCAGCCTGGTAGTCCTTGGCGAATTGATCAGGGGTGTACTCATTGGAACGGTCACGCACACGGTTGAAAGGCTTGTAGGTTCCGCCCTCGAATGTGCCAAAGCGGTAATGGTATTTCTCCACGAGGGCTTCGATGTTGTCCACCTCGGCCACTTCGCACAGGCAAAGCATCAGCTTGGCCGTCATCAGCGCGTCTGTTCCGGCGCGATGGTGGCCTTTGGTGGTAATGCCGAAGTGTTGGCAGAGTGGTTCGAGTCCATAGCTGTAGAAACCTGGCAACACATAGTGGGCGAGGGCGCAACTGCACACGAAGCGAAACTCTGGCAAAGACAACCCGCAGCGCAGGCTCTCTTCGCGGATGACGCCCATGTCGAAGGGCGCATAATGCGCCACCACGGTTTTGCCTTGTAGGATGTTGGCCAAGGTGGGCCAGAACATTTCAAAGCCAGGCGAAATGTCCGTCATTATGGGCGTGATGCCGTGGACGGCAATGTTCGCGCTGTCGTATTGGTTGTGAGGTGGACGGATGAGATTGGAGCGCGACATGCCTATTTCGCCGTTCTCCACAAATGCCAATCCTACCTCACACACCGAAGCGCGTTGGCTGGTGGCCGTCTCGAAGTCCAAGGAAATGAATGTAAGGTTACTCATAGTATTTCCCACCTTTTATTATTACCCAACTTTTTTCTCTAGTTCTGTAGCCTCGTATTGTGCAAGGCGCTTTTCAAGATTTCTAACATCTTGCTCCAATCTGGCATTATAGTTTTCAAGCATGGTGATATACTTGTTTTTGTCAACATCACCATTTTCGCCAATCATTTTTCCATCTAACATATTCCCTGCACCTGTTAGAAGCCATTCGATATTGAGTTGAGGATAACTCAATTTTATGGCATTCAGTTTCTCAAAACCGATGCTTTTGGATATGTTATTGATGTAACCTTGGCCAGCATCGATTGTGTCTTCAAATGCTTTTTGAGTGATTCCGATTGTCTTGATGAATTGCAGAAGCCTTTGTTTTACAATATTTTCCATTATGATAGTTGTTTAAATCATTTCTAAATTATCGTCCGAATTGAAAAATTCTCAATTATTATGCTTTGGTATTGAGAAATTCTCTATTTTTGCAACGGAAACACAGACGAAAATACAAATAAAAATCACGCGACAATGAAAAAAGTGAAACTTAGAGAATTTTGGGAGCTTCAGTCGGTGGAGGTCAGGAACAAAATTCTATTGGAATTGACTTCCAAATGCAAGAACTCAATCCAAACTGTCAGGGCTTGGATGCTTGAATATCGTAAGCCAACAGGCCTGTACTATGATGCTCTCAATGACTACCTCAAAGAAAACTTCAAGGTAGAGATTGACGAGGAAGGAGGTGCATCATGAATAAGCCCTACTTCCAGAAATGGTGTATCGCGAATGTTCCGATGCTCTTTCCCAAGCTGAAAGGATGCGTAGAAACCGAGAATAAAAAGAGATTCATAATGTCTGGGGAAAGATTCAGGCCATTGAATAACAATCTGAAATTCAAATTTATTGGCTATCACGAGCCTTTGTTTGAAATCACCGAAGAATCATAAACAATCATTCACCAACTCAAAATCAACAACAACATGGACAAAACAACAACACTCACAACACTCACATGCGACAACTGCGACGATAGCGGCTTCTTCATCGGAAGAGGCGGCCATCTGTCGACCTATTGCCGCAAGACTGGCAAACCCATCCCGGATTGCCACTATCCAACCTGCAGTAAGCACTCCAAACTGGCAGTGCTTGAGAAAGGAGGTGCACTATGAGTAAGCGCCGAAACTACAATCTCAGTTGCGACGATTTCGACCAAATTGACGCATGGGCTGAGGGTGCGTCAGACAAATACGCGGTTGATCTCAACGGCTGTTGGTACAAAATGGAGGAAGGAGGCCCGCAATGAAACCCAATGAAGTTATGATAGGCGATTGGGTGGAGCCCGATCAATGCATGGTTCCAACGATGTACACGCGTGCGGCAATGATAATGCCCGACGGCGTGTATATGGAAGAGGCCGAGCGGCAGTTTGACTTCGAGGAGCTGCATCCAATATCTGTTACGAAAGAAATCCTCGAAGCGAATGGGTTTGAGAATTTAGGCAACCGTTGCAGTATATGGCTAAACAGGGAGGATTTCGACAACCACACCGAGATAGATTACCTCATAGACATAAACTGGTTCGATTTGAAGAAAATGACCAATCGCCTATACACCCACCAACTAAAATGCGAAGTTCACTATGTCCATGAGCTGCAGCACATGCTCCGTGCCGCCGGCCTCAACGATATGGCTGACAATTTCAAGATCAAGAAAGGAGGCGTGAAATGAGCTGCGACTGCATTCACAGACTTGAAGATCTGCTTACCGAGAAGATGAAAGAGCGCTTCCCTGATGGCGAAGTTATTGAACCCGTAGAATTTCAAAACAAGACCCTGGTATTTCATTCAAATTCTAATAAAACGGGTCTTATTCTCACCAATCCCGTTCTCGGCCGTGTCAGAATCGGCAAGCAAACGAGGAAATTCGAAGTCGGCATGTACCCAAAGTATTGCCCATATTGCGGCAAGCCTTTAGAAGAGGAAGGAGGCGAATCATGAAGCAAGGAAAGAAGACTAAGTCCGCCCCAAAAAGAAAGTGGTACACCATGACCGAACTGAGAGAACTGCCGGATGCCGAACTTGTAGAAATGGCAATAGAGATTGGAGGCAGTAAAGAGTGGCGGAACAACAAACAACGCGCTGACATCTTAGCATTTATTATGGGCCAACAAATTTGTATGAGAGATCAAGGAACCGAATTCGAGGAAGGAGGCAAGTAATGAAACAAAAAGTATATGTCGCCAGCAGTTGGCGAAACGAGCATCAACAGTCTCTTGTGAATGAACTGAGACTATGGGGCTGCGAAGTTTACGACTTCAAACACCCTAAAGATGGCAAGCCAGGCTTTCAGTGGACAAAGATAGACTCTAATTGGGAAAACTGGACCATGGAAGAATACAGAGATGCTCTGAAAGACGACTACGCACAATTCGGATTCAGCCGAGATTTTGATGCCATGAAATCCGCCGACATTTGTGTCCTTTGCCTGCCTTGCGGACGAAGCGCACATCTTGAAGCCGGATGGATGAAGGGTGCGGGCAAGAAAGTAATTGCTTTTATTCATCCTGAAGACAGAATAGAGCCTGAACTAATGTATGGTCTGATTGACGGAATTGCATTCTCCATCCAGGAACTCGCACAGATTATGAAAGGAAACCAGCAATGAAACTGAACGACGAACATACACTACTGAGTCGGTATTGTGGCAATGATGAGTACCGCCCATTATTTTGGAACCCGTTCTATGATGAACACCTCGAAGTGGTATGTGCCACCGATGCTCATTGTTTGATTTTTGGCGACAAAGAATTATTCGTCAATGAATATCCACCACTTGAAAAACCTATTGGTTTATATAATGTCATTCCAGTAGAAGAGCACACCAACAGAACTATCAGCCTCACCAAGTTACAAGAGTTCTTTGATAAAGTTCCGTACACCAAGAAACACGAGTGTCCCGAATGTGGAGGAACGCTAAAAGTTCACACATATTATGAAGCAAAGACGGGAGGATGTTTCTACATAGAAATCGAATGCCCGGTGTGCGACGGGACTGGCGAAGTCATTGGAGACGAACAAAAAGACCAAAGATATATGCTTCGCATAGAACATCTTTGTTTCGCATATAAACTAATCTATGTGTTGGCGAAGACCATGGAAGAACTCAAAGTCGAAACCATAAAAGTGTTGGCTTTAAGAGATTTGAAGTTGTATGTGGAACTATTACCTGGTCTAAAGGCATTGTTCATGAGCAAGTGCAAGGAAGAGGAATTATTCAAAGGTGCAGATAGATTCAACCCGGACTTGGTAATTCAATACAAATTCGACTGACCATGCCCCAACGCGAACAACTTGCCCTCATAGGCGAAAGCGACACGCAGATGCACTTCACCTCGGAGACCTGGGGCCTCACCAAGTTCTATCCGACCAAAGACGACTCATGGGCGCACAACTGCAAGCTGTGCATCCTCAATCGGTCGGAAGAGTGCAAGCAAGCCCCATGCACGCCTGAGACCCGCCACGATGGCCTACGAGGGTATTATTCAATTCACCAAATGCCAGGAGGCAACGAACAATAATAGTATATGGCAACAACTTATGATTATTCTACGGGACGCATTGAGCGAGACTTTCATTTCGTCGAGCGCGAAACGGCTTGCCGACTGACACAACTGCCTGCAAGAGTAGGTTCCGAATGGTGCCGCCGTTGTGAACACCACAAAGGCGATATTTATTCATGGGAGTTGAGAGGTGACAAATCCTATGTAATGTGCTCACACAAAGACATGAAAGACGCAGAAAACAGCCAAAAAGCAGTAATGTTTTTCAACGAGCGATTTGAACAAAAGGCCTTGGAAGCCTTATGCTATTAAGAAGGATTCTAATGATTACCGATAACAAACCCATATTAGACGCTTGTTGTGGCAGCCGGATGTTTTGGTTCGACAAAGACAACCCCTTCGTGGAGTTCATGGATATCCGCGATGAAGATGTCTATTTGTCGGATGGGCAGCTGGTGATGGTTCACCCGAACACTATCGGCGACTTCACCAATATGCCTTACCCAGACAACAGCTTCAAGATGGTGGTCTTCGACCCGCCTCATCTTGTTTGGGCTGGCAAAGCGGCCAACTTCTACAAAAGGTTTGGCAAGCTCGACAAAGACTGGCAGCAAGAGTTGGCCATGGGATTCAAGGAATGCTTCCGTGTCCTGGAGCCTTACGGCGTTCTCATCTTCAAATGGGCTGAAATCCAGCTGAAGCTGAAAACCGTCCTTGCACTCACAGAAGAAAAGCCTCTCTTTGGCCACAAGCGCGGCAGAACCTTTTGGGTGGCCTTCATGAAATTTCCAAAACACTAACGCCATGGGAAAAATAACACCTCCACCAGTAGTAGTACACATCAACAGTGGCGAAGCCGTTACCGCCCTCGACCAACTAATTGCGGCTCAAAGAGCGGCGGTCGAAGCTGTCAGAGGCTTTGCTGGAACACACATAGCAATCGTGCCAGGACAGAAGCCGCGCGTATGCTCCCAATGCGGTGCCCCGCTCCATGGTAACAAATGCGAGTATTGTAACACAGAATACTAAATCAAACAACAATGAACATCTCACAAAAAGAAGAATTCCGCTACCATTTCGCCGGTATGGCCATGCAGGCACTTTTGGAACCAGGAAATGCAGAATTTTTAAGAAATATGGCATTCGACAACAATAAGCAATTCGCATCAATGCTTGTAGAAAACGCTGTTTTTTACGCCGACGCCCTAATAGCCGAACTAGACAAGAAAGGAGAGAGGCCATGAACGAGACAGTCCTACCTCGTGCCATCCTGATGGACCAGAAGACAGGCCAGCAGTTTGAAGTCAACCTGCAATCCGACATCAACCCTTGGCCAACGGAACCTGACGAGGAAGAACCCGCACAGCCTATGGTATTCCACAACTCCGTCACCTTCAAGATGACGAAGAAAGACAAGCTGGCCTTCAAACGCCTGATGCGAAAACACAATAAGGTGCCTCGCAAGCTTAAGAAAGCCCTCAAACATGTAGGCTTCTTCACAGGAGAGATGAGGCGCTTTGAAACAGAAAACGGCTCCGGCTTCGAGCAAACGGCATGGTTCGGCCCCAAGGACGGCTACCCATGCACCAAATGGGTGAATCGCGCCTGCCAGAAACTCAAAGCCAACGCCATCCTGATCATGGAAAGACAAGTGAAAGAACACTTACCTCAAAACTCATAAACCATGGACAATACCTATAAAGACATCACCGATAAAGACATCAACGGATCCACCAACGACCGTCTGGCCGAAATGCTTGAAGAAATCGCCGATGGTGCCATGAAAGCGGCAAAAGACAACAGACTGCCTCAAAATGTTGTCGACATAATGAATAAAGAGGTCGTGATTCTCAAAGAATCAGCCCGCCGCCTAAGAATCAAGCCGCGTGAGATCTTCAACGATGAAGCCTTTTCCACCTTATAAATAACCCTTAACTGACAACTGACATGACAATCACTTATCCAGAATGCCAAATCGAACTCGAGGTAGAAGAAGCCATCGAACTGATGGATTACATGGAACGCAATGAACCGGTAATACAATGCCGACCTCCAGAACTCCACGGACTGGACCCTGTAGAATTCAAACACTTCGGCCTTGACGATGATGCTAAAAAATGGCTTGAAGAAACCGTCCAGGACAGCTTCAATAAGATACACCAGCAGCTGCTTGAACAAACCGACCCAAACCGCCACGGCGACGGCATCTTGCCTCTTATCAAAGAAGAACCTCTTCCGGAATTCGACCCTACCCAACAGCGCGAAGATGACCCACTGGCAGGTGTCTCTTTCGAGGATCCGAAGCCGGAACCCGACTTCGAGCCTGGCGGGTTTGTCCCAGAGAATCCCAATGAAGGCCGTTTGGTTGAAGGCGAAACCGTGAAAAAGGGTGTCGGCCTGCCCGAGCCGGTAAAGAAAGCCCTCAAAGAAAAGCAGACCAAGAAAGTTGATGTCCTTTTCGATGATTACGGCTGGAAAACCTTCAACAGCGTGAGCGAAGCCGCCAAGGCCATCGACGCCAGGTTAAACCACTTCAACCATGCCTTGTTGAACAATAAGACCTGTAACGGGCATCATGTGCGCTACCATGCCACAGAGCCCGCACCAGGAACGGAACTTCCCCCGGCCAAACATCCTGCCTACTCTGCAAGAAAAGTCGATGTACAGGCCGAAGACGGCAGCTGGTCCACCTTCGACACTGTGACCCTCGCAGCCTTCCATCTTGGAGTCACAGCCGCCACGGTATCATTGGCTTGCCGTAAGGAAAGAAAGGTGAAAGGCCATGCCGTCCGCTATCATAATGACACGGACGAAATCATGGCAGAGATTGAAGCCTCCAACAAGAAACCTTACCAACCCACTCCACCAGTCCGTTAAGCCATGCTGAACGAATGGGCGACATACGATGAACTCATACCCGCCTTGCGCGAGGCTCGCGGCTATGGCGAAACCAGCCGCCGCAACCAAAAGGTGCAACGGCAACTCCGCCTGGGTGTGCATGACGTGTACCACCGCGTCCGCACACCCAAGAGCAAAATCCCCGTGTTCTACTGGTTCGTCAACGACCCTTCCGGCACCTGGTTCTCGTTCCTCGTGCTCCAAGGCTCGGAAGGAGAGTCGTTCGCGGCAAGCGTGATCACCGACAGCGACACCGGCATCATTGTCGTCCATAGCCACGCCATCAACCGCTATATGGAGCGTTCCACCTTCAAGGGCACTCTGGAGAAAGCACAGCTGCTGATACTCTTGGGCATGATGATAGCCTGCCCGTCCAAGGACAGCGACACCTACTACATCCCCTTCGTCGAGGGCGTGTTCCTCTGCCAGGAGAAAGACCATGTGCTGCATGTCCGCACCTACGTCAACGACAGCCAGCTGAAGCCCAACCAACGACTGTGGAAACGCAAGTCGATAAACGACACCACAGAACAGATCAAGCAGTTCTACGAAAGAATGGAAAGAAACTACCTTTAACCGCAACCGCCATGACTCCCGAAGAATCCCTTCTATGCGAACAACGGCATCAGGAATACATGCAACGCCGCGAAGAGTTCAACGAGGAAGTGGCGAGGTGGTTTGAAGAAAAATACCAACCCAAAGCATCTGAAATGAAATGATCAGAATCGAAGACCTATACGAGAAAACCAACGGAGGCGCCGACCTCTTCAAGCACTACTTCCCCTCATTCGACCCGGGAAAGTCGTCTAACCTGGTGCAGCTTCGCCCCGATGACCAACACGCCTCGGCCAGCATATTCCACAAGGGTGGCAAATGGTTCATCAAAGACCATGGCGGCTCCGACAACAAGGCGAAGAATATGGTCAACTTCGTGATGGAGCGCGAGAACCTGGATTTCAAAGAGGCCGTGGCCTACATCTGCCGTGTCTGTAGCATCACGGTCGATGGCGAAACGACCAAGACATCCAACGGCGCCAAACTCACCAAGACCGACCCGACCAAGGAACGCCGCATCATACGCCGACAGTCCGGCAAGTTCACCGACGCGGAACTGGCCGTTCTCGGTCCGCGCGACAAGGACGGCAAGCCATGCATCACCCAAGAGATCTGCGACCAGTTCAACCTCATTCCGCTCGATGGCTACATCAACCCTTGCTTCAAGGATGGCGTAGAACTCGACTACAGCATCATGGTTGAGGCCACTGAGACCTATCCCATCATGTACTACGACTACGGCGACTGGGGTAAGATCTACCAACCCTTCGGCAAGGTGCGCTTCATGTACTACGGCGAAAAGCCTGCCCACTGGATGTTTGGCTGCAAGCTGTTTATGGAGGCATGGCAGAACGCCCAGAAAGGCGTTTATCCCCATAAGGTGGAAGAAAGCACAAGGAAAAAGAAAAAGGCCGAAGGCGACGATTATGGAATGGATGAAGTGGACGAACGCTGGGAGGCTCTGACGATATGCTCTGGCCCTTCCGATGCGCTCAATGTGTATCGCGCCGGTCATGTGGTGTGCTGGCCCAACAGCGAGTCGGAGCCGTTGAGTTACGACACCATCAACAAATTGACCAGGCTAACGCGCAATCTCTATGTGCTTTACGATGCCGATGCGACCGGCATACGCAACGCCTACAACCTTGCCTTGCGCAATCTCGACATCCAGGTCATCAGCCTACCCGCCGACCTTGGAGAATGGTCTACAGGCAAGCGCGACGAGAACGGCAACCAGAAGATGTGCAAGGACATCAAGGATTTCTGCATGTACTACCGTAAAGGCCAGATTGACCCATACAAGGAATTCAAGTACAAGCTGGTGAAGCTGGCCAAGTCGATGAAGTTCTGGCTGATGACCGAGGACGAGGACGGCAAGAAGAAATACGAAATCAGCAACGCACACCTCTACCGTTTCCTGTCGGCTTGCGGGTTCCATAAGATGAAGGATGAGATTGCCGACGACTGGAAGTTCGTCTATGAGAAGGACAGGGTAGTGGAGGTGATTCCTGAAACGAGCATCGTTGCCCGGGTGAAAGAGTTCCTGATAGCATTTATCAGCGAGAACACTGAGCATTATAGTGTGATTCTTGAAAACACCATCCACCGCAGCAAGCAGATCAACGCCGAGAGCCTGAAAAACCTCGACACCATCCAACCGGACTTCGAGGCTTTCACGACCGACAGCGAGTATTATTTTTTCCGCAATGCAATCGTCAGGGTTGACGCAGATGGCATCCGTCGCATCAAGCCCGACGATTGCCCCTACTACGTTTTGCGGCACAAGGTAATCGACCATGATTTGCAGCTGACAAAGGATTTGTTTGAGATTGGATTGAGCGACGACTACAAATGGGGCATCTCCATGCGCGACTCTTTCGCCCCCGACACCCCTGACTATTCCGTATGGGAGCGCAATCTTGACAAAATGACACAGAGGAATGTGAAATATGCAGCGATGCTGACCACCGATTTCGATTATGTCCGCTTCGTGTGGAACACGGGCAACAAATACTGGCGCGAAGAGGAACAAGCGCACAGGGCAGGTGCCGAGCTGAGTGCCGAGGAACATCACGCCATCGAGCGCAACTTCATCAACAAGGTGACCACTTTGGGCTACATGCTTTGCAAACAGAAGTCGCCCAGCATGGCCAAGGCTGTCTATGGCATGGAGACCGCATTGCTGGAGGAAGATGAAGGAAGCCACAAGGGCGGTACCGGAAAGTCGCTACTCTTCAAAGGTCTGAAGCTGATGCGTAAGGTGGAGTTCATCGATGGCCAATTCATGAAGCCTGACAAATGGGACTTCGTTTTCCAGCGCGTCAAGTTCGACTCCGATATCGTCAACATCGACGACCTCAACAGCTCCGTCGACATGAACAACTTCCTGTCGGCCATCACCGGCCACCTGCAGGTGAACCGTAAGAATAAGGATGAGTTCGTCATACCCTACGAGAAATCGCCGAAGTTCGTGTTCACCTCCAACCATGCCATCAAGCGCTTCAGCGATTCGCTTCGCCGACGCATCCAGTTCGTCAGCTTCAGCGACTACTACCACAGCGACAACGAGGAACGCGAGATGAAAGCCAGGTCGCCAAAGGATGAGTTTGGGCGCAACCTCATCAACGACTACACAGAGGCCGACATGAACCAGTTCTACAACTTCATGCTGCAATGCGTCAGGACCTACATGCAGATCGGCCTCATTGAACCCGACATGCCGGATATCGAGGTGCGCCAGAAACGCGCCGCCATCGGTGAGGTGTTCCTCAACTGGGCTGACGACTGGCTCGACAATCGGTGCAACACCGAGGTTGACCGCTTCGCCGCCTTCAACGCCATAACCGACTACTGCAACAAGCTGAAGGTTCGCAATCCAGTGACGCTGACAAACTTCAAGAAGAAGGTGAAACTGTGGTGCGAGATCCGTGGGTACCGCTACAATCCTGACTGGTGGATGAACACGCTTTCCATGAGCGACCAGAAGCGCGGCTGGAAGCGCGTCAAAGACGATACTACGCAGCAGAGCCAGGAATTCTTCTACATCGAGAACACACAAGAAAAGGAGGCGCAGGCCAACAGAGACCCCTTCTGAGCCTCTTTTTTTTGGCCGCTCCGAAAAACTTACTCACTTTAACCTCATTTTTTACTGACATTTTTGACAAACTGACAATGGAAAATATAAGAAGATGAAAAACAACAAATTAAATAAAGTGTTTTGTTGGCAAAACTTTGTCAAAACCGCTTTTTCGCGATTTTGTCTTGACAACGGATGTGCAAAAAGTGACAACAGTGTAAATCAACGACTTACATTTTCGTTGTCAAAACCGCATTTTTGCCGATTAATTAATTTGACAACGGAAACACGCTGTAAATCAGCGTTGTCAGTTTCAATGTCAGTTTGTCAAAGAAAAACCAACCTTAGACTAGAAAGGAGATAATTAATATGAAAGGACTCTATGTGACTGCCAGAATCGGCCAACGCTACAAACGCTTCATCGTTGGATCCTACCAGTCGGACACTGTGCCGCTGGAACGTGGCTCCAACCTCCTCAACATCATCATGCCCTACCTCGAACTTACCACCGGCGAACCTGAGGAAATAGACGACGAGACCATCAAAATCGAACTGCCCTTGGGCAACAAAAAAGTGTACAACTCTTCCGGACAGACTGTGTATGTTTGCAACACGCTTTGGAGGAACCGCCTCAGCGAGGAAGGCCAGTACCGCGTGAAACGCTTCTTCGAGAACGAGTTCAAGAGCAAGTTGCGAACATACGTGGACGCTTACATCGAGAAGGGTAAGGAGCGCGACAGGAACGGGAAGGACAGGCGGGTGAAAGAGGGCATCTCGGCCTTCTTCATCCAGTACCACATCGACTTCACCAAGAAGGACCTCGCCACCATGGCCCGCGACTGGTACCGCCATCGCGACAAGGTGGACGAAAACAAGCGTTCGCCGTTGGTTTGCTGATTTTTACGCAATTCTCGCGTCACGGTTTTTCAAAGCCAAAAAGAAAAAAAATCGCAATTCTCGTGTCGTAGATTTTAACGCAAAAATACCAACCTGAAAAATGAACAAAGTAGCCATCAAAACCATCGGCTTCGTCGAACAAAACGAGGCCAACGACCAATGGACGCAGCAACAGGAACAGCAGCTTGCCGAAAGAAGCCTGCCCCAAGACATAAACATCAACGGCATCCACCTCTTCCGTAGCATCGACCAAGACAATTCCTCTATGACTGAGGATCTTGAAATAGGCGAGGAAGGCAACAAGTACCGCCAAGAGGTTCAGTTTGTGGTGCGTACCGAGTATGACCGCAAGCT
>JAEEGF012394976.1_pt1 | contig 12757 bp, 3 predicted proteins | sample 9134171 | NCBI WGS metagenome assembly JAEEGF01 (sample SAMN16246542, study PRJNA631951) | gut metagenome | biome: gut microbiome; feature: rumen; material: AP-attached | host: Bos | place: Iran: Karaj | collected 2018-10 | reverse complement strand
AAAATTCCTTTTAAAGTACCTAAAGGATAATTAATACCATTTTTAATAATAGTTCCAGTTATCATTACTTCAGAATTCGAACTCCAAACATCTGTAGATTGTTGTTCTCCGGTACCTGTATCTGACTCTAATGCTGGAACCTCTAAAATATTTTCTCCATCAAGAGTAATTGTCCACCAACCTAAAGCTGCCTCATTATTTGGATTATCTATCGCAGCAATTTGGAAAAGTTGTTCATAATTTTTCCCCGTTTTAACTGTTGGTGCTATATAAAAATTACCTTGAATTGTAGATATATTAGAATTAGTCCAAGTATTTGTATGCAAATTACCTTCTACATCTAATAAACCTACAACTGTAGCATTTTGAGCAGTTAAATCATCTACATTTAAATTTTCTATTTCTGCATTAATTGCAATTAATTTATTAAAAATAGCATTATCTGCAGCAATGGTTCCATCTATTTTTAAATTGCCTTCATCTGTTAAATAAAGAGCATTACTATCTTTGAAAAAATAAGTATCGCCATTATTATATTTAAATCTATCAATTGTATAATTTGACATTGATTTCTCCTTTTCTATCTTATTAGATAGCCAATTATAATAATCAATTAAAAGTTACGTTTAGCTGAGTAGTTATACTAGTATCCATACTTAATTGAAGACTATTTGTTAAAGCAACAGTACCTGATTTATTAGGAAGAGCGATGGACTGATTAGCATCAACATCCGCCGCAACGTATAGTCTAACATAGTTAGAGCCTCTACCGAACATAGAAAGCCACGAACGCATGTTTCCTTCAGTACCTTGCGCTGTTGCATTTCCTAAAACTAATTCTTCATATCCAGCTGTATCAGTAGTACCAGGAGACTGTGCAGTTACTTTAACTGTGCCTGTCCTATCGGGGAATGTCCAATATCGTTGAGCAGTCAATTCGGCTTGAGTTTGCAACGTTCCTGCATAGGATGTGCGGCTATACATTGATACATAGCCTCGCTTGTTTCCATCAGTGCCTTCTGTAATATTATTACCTAAAACCAACTCTGCTAATCCTCTAACCGTTGTCGAACCATTTTTATTATTATATTTAAAACCATTAGTATCTATTTGCCTAATTCCATTTGTTGTACCTTCCCGAGCAAGAACAGGCTTATATTGATAAGTGGTTTCTGTGGAGTCATAGACTTGTTCAATTGTCAGTTTTTCGTCTTCCCAAGGTATATTAACAAATAGTCTACCATTTGTATCTGCTTCAACCGCATAATACCTACCAGTAGTAGTAGTTCTTCCATTAATAGAAGGACTATTTGTATAGCTACTCGAACTACCAGAAGCCAATGTAGAGGTACCAGTAGTAGAAAACCATGGTTTTACGCCGCCTAAAGTATTATATTTAGCTATTGGTAAACTATATGTACCCCCAGGAGTTTCCCATGTACCATCTGCACGTAAAAACTTTGTATTATATCCTTCTTTTGGTGGTATTGCATTTACATATCCAACTGAGCCATTAGCAGAAGCTGTCGCGCCAACCATAGGTGTCCAAGTATCACTGTCTTTTTGAACTATGTATAAATTTCCATTTGGGTCTGCCTGAACTTTTCTATTATTGCCGCTAGTGGTATATCCTAATTTAACACTAAAAGTCGTATTTGTTAATTCTAATCCAGTACCAGCGCTATATGTCGTATCACTCCATGGAACATTTACAAATAAACGGCCATTTTTATCTATTTCAACTGCATAATATTTTCCTGTAGTTGTAGTTCTTCCATTAATAGAAGGGCTATTAGAATAAACATTAGTACTTCCCGAAGCCAAAGTCGATGCACCTGTGGTAGAAAACCAAGGTTTAACTCCACCTAATACATTATACTTTGCAATTGGCAAACTATATGTTCCACCTGGTGTTGCCCAAGTACCGTCATCTTTTAAAAATAAACCATTTGATGTCTCTGGCCTCATTGTCTTAGGAATTCCATCATCAAAATATACAGGTCCATTAACATCTAATGCTGTACCATTACTATCAACTAAAGTTGTTGCACCCACTGCTTGTACAATACTTATATCTGCTAAAGATAATTTAGTTGGTGTACTACTATTAGATTTTGTTACATATAAATATTTTTTATTATCTGTTAAATCTGTATCTACAGTTAAATTAGTAACCGCGACTCCAGTAAAAGGAGTTATTGTATTACTGCCTAAGGTAATAACTCCATTAGTAATTTTTGCATCAGTAATACCATAACCATTTAATGTAGTTGGAGTACCAGTAACTTTCGACCAAGAAAGTGAACTATTTGAAGTTAAATTTCCGCTCGCAGTACCTGTTAAATCACCTACAAAAGTTGGTGCAATTAATTTAGTTTGATTATTAGAAGTTTCTAAATAAACCCCTGTTTCAGCAACTGCTTCTCTTGCAGTTTTTGTAGATGTAGGTTGAAATGTCGTACTTAAAAGATAAGCTTTGCTTGTACCTCTTGTAGATACATTAACTTTTGTATCTGTGTTTTCACCTGGTATGCCTAACCCAGTTATATCTGATTTAGCTACCGCTGTTGCTGTAGTTACATGACCTTCTGAATTAGTTGTAATTTTGTAAAATCCATTTACAAATGCACTTCCTTTATTTGTAACTGCATGTGTATAAGCCGCCGCGCCTTTATCACCGCGATAAGCAGTTGATTCTGTTTCTCCTAAAGCAAGACTTGAACTTATTTCTGCATAATCGGTTCCACCCCAGCGATAAGTTTTATTGTCATCTGTTGTAATATAAATTTTACCCGATTCCCCTGGCTTTGGAAGACTTGCATAATTATTATATTCTAAAACATCATCTACATAACTTGGTAACTGACTAGATGGTACTTTACCATTTTGATCTAATTCTGCAAGTCCACTATTTGCTCCTTTAAGTGAGGTAGCTAATGCGCCAACTTCACTCGCGGTATAAGTGGGTTTATCATCCGCCTTAGCCCATTCTGGAACAGTAGGGTCTGTTTCTGTATAAGAAGTTAAATAGCCTTTATTTTCTACAAAAGTTTTTACTGCGGCAGAAGTTGGAACTTCATTATTTAAATTATTTAAAGTTGTTTTTACATCCCAAGATACTGCAACTGGTTTACCTTGATTATCTCCACTAGAAGGGAAGTAAACTGGTTGAGTAGAACTTCCACTATAAGAAGAAAGAGAACCAGCTATTAAACTACCGCCCGCGATAGAAATTCCATCAATTGTAATATTATGTGCATCAATTGTACCTTTAGTAGTAATATTTCCAGCTGCATCAACCCAGAACTTATAAGACCAATTAGATTCAGTTTCTAACTCTGTTAAATCAGTTGTATAATTCGCTGTTCTTACATATAAAAACTTATCATTAATAGGAATAATCGTACTTGATTCTAAAGTATTCGGTATATGCATTCCATAATCATAAAAATGATTAGTATCAATAGTATTAAATCTTTTATACCTTAAAAGAAAAGGACTATTATTATCTGTAGGAGTGGAACTAGAAATTAATCTCCAACCTGAACTAATTTTATCAGTAGAAAAAGTCCAAGTATTATCTGTACCTAATTGCATAAAAGAGTTACCTAAACTACGAATGGAAGAATAGGTTTGTTGCTCATTTGCATCCCAATAATTATCTATAACCCAATAATTATTATTACTAGTACCGAATCTACCAGTTTGAGCAACTACATCTCCCTTAATATAGGCTCCTGACTGATTTGTACCTATACTAGATGTTAAAATTCTAAAATATGGAGAATATATAGTGCCATCAATTAAATCTATTTTTGTACCTGCATTAGAAAAAATTGACCCACTTGTATAACTATAATTTCCGCTTTGTAAAGTTCCATTAGCTCCTATTATTAACTGTGCATTATTATTTGAAGGATTATAAAAAGTAATTGCAGTTCCTGTTAAATTTAAAGCTGGATAAATAGTATTAGGTTTAAAAAAAGTTAATGAATTAGTTTTCCATTCTGATAATACTGTTTCATTATATCTTAGTCTAATACCATTTGCACCAATATGAGTATTATATTCCCATTTAGTTGGGTCATCACTTACATCAATTCCATTATCAACAACTGTCTGAACTATATTAGCACTATGTGGCGTATTTGAAGTTTGCCAAGTAGAATTATAGATAAAATGTCCACCTAATAATGCTGTTGCTTCATTAGCGGCTTGAGCTTGTTGTATTGCTTGATAAGATAAATTATAAGCTGCTTTCGCGGCTGCATAAGTAGAAGAAGTCATTAATGGCCCCCAATCATAGGTTCCATTAGAAAATTTTACACATTCTATATAATATAATTTACCAACCGCAGACTGAATTATATCATCTTCTATATCTAATTCAGGCTCTGTAAGTTGCCAAACATAACTTTCTCCATCACTTATTACAGTGATGGTTTGGGCGCCAGGAGCATTCACTCCATCTTTTGGCGCCTCATCCACTGTAATTGTAGAATCAGAAAGATAGTAGTATGTATATACCGCTTCTACATCGGTAATTGTACTTAAAGTACAACTAGTTTGTGCATGAATAGCCATACTACATTCCTCCTTTTTAATTTCCTAAACTTAATTGTGTATCTTCAAGTTTTGCAGTAATTGTTATTAATGATTGAACTTGTCCCGCATTAATTGTATAAGTTGCACCAGTACCTAAACCCGTATTGCCATTATACCAATTTATGTACATTTCTAAAGCAGTTATAGCACTATATGGAGTTAATTCTGTACCACCTGAATATACATGTGCAGTTAAAGTAGTAGCAATACTACTATTTTTAAACACTAATCCATTACTACTAGTAATATCTATAGCATATGCATTTTCTCCATTCGCGCCTTGCCTATTTATACCAATAGTTTGTCTATCAACTATCTCAGTACCAACTGTGAGAGTTGCTATATAATATAAGTAATCAGGTTCTCCATTAGTAACGGTGGGAATAATTGTAACTGATGTTGAATGTGTTTGCGCGGTACCAGCAGTACCAGTGCTTGTATATGGAGTCACAGTTATTGTTCCACCAGTATATGCTTGTTTTGCATTTACTCCATCTTGTGAAGAAGCAGTAACTACAATTTGTGTAGGACTTAAATAAGCACCTGTTGCGTTATCAAAATTAAATAAATTACCCGTATATTCTAATTCATAAATTGTCGCAGCGGCGCCAGTATTACCATATTTTGCAACGCTATAACTAAATTCTTTATTAAAAGTTGTTAAAGGCTCGCCGGTTGTATTATTTGTTTCATAAATTTCCAATGGTAAAGTAATATTTCCATTATTTATCAAACCAGCAGGCATATGAATTGTTACTACTAAATCTTGCGCAGGATTAGTATTTGGACTATCTATAGTAAGATAAACACCATCAGTATTAGCATGTGTGCTACCTAAATTATTAGGATTTATATAACTATAAACATTAGTATTTCCTCGATATGAATAAACTGTTGTTTCTATCGTGGTAGCGGCTATACCTTGATTATATCCCACTTCTCTAAAAGTTTGATTTTCATTTGATAAAATTACAGAATACGCATCTGTAATATCTATAATTGTAACTTGATTTTGAGCCTTAATACCCATTTATCTTTCCCCCTACACAACTAATTTGCATCTAAAATTGGCTTTATTATATACATTTGCTGCGCTAAGATGAATTGTAAAGCCATCATCATCAATTCGTGGGTCAGAAGATAATAAAGTAACCCAACTATTAGCATTATCTTTATACTCCCACTCTAAGTACGCACCAATTCCAAAAGCAGTCGTTAATTGCGCCTTATTTATAATTACAGAAGCTCCATAAAAAATTGTTACGGTTAAATCTGTACTTCCTTGATTATCTCTAAAAATATTTCCTTCACTAGAATCAATTGTTAAAATAGCAGCATCTTCTCCTGTGCCAGCTTCTATTTCCTCTATTCTATCATCTAATGTTTTTTCTGATGTACCGCCTTGTCCATCATCATAAGTAAATACAATGTCAGCTCCAGCGTTACGCAATTTCTTTTGATTATTAGTATTATTTGTATAAAAAGCAATATAATGAGATTGATCACCTATATACATATTATTAGTAAAAATACCTTGAGTCCCTGCCATATTATTAGAATAAATATTTTGATTAACTATATTACTTCCTAATGGAGGTAAAGTACCTAAGATACCTTTAAAATCATAAGATACTTTAACTGATTGCTCAGGATGAATTTTACTTTCAAAAAGTGAAATCGCACGTTCAGGTAAATTTACATAATTATCAGAACTATTAATTCCAATTCCATAATTATGAATTCCATTTTCATACTGTTCTTTATAATATGTTTTTCCATCAATGGGTGTATAATCATTAGTTAAGACATAGCTTCCATTAACTAATTCATATAAATTTAATCCTTTTGGACTTGACCAATTTGGTACTATAAAAGGCCTATATGCTTCATCATAGTAACCAAAACTAATAAGTGAGCCGCCAACCAAATCATCTACACTACCATTCATATCACAAGCTTGTAATACAAATTCTCTTTCGCCTGTCATTCGGCTATAAATGCGGCTATATCTTTGTCCATTTGGATAAGTAATATCAGCAATTATAAAATCTTCAGTTGTATTTTCTAACTCAGTAGATAATATATATAAATTACCAATATATCTATGAACTATATAAGTACCACTTACATTCCTTTCTAAAGTACTACTAGTAATCTCAATTTCATTATAATGAATTTCAGTGGTTCCATCTTCTTGTTTATCTAAGTCTATATTTAACCCCATAATATAACCGCGTCCATTAAAGAACACGTCATATCGTGGAGCATCAATTTGAATAAAATGATTATAATTATCTTTTAAATCTACATAACTTGGAATATATTCTAAATCGGGATTTTCTTCTAATTCTTCATCTGTATAAGAAGGCTCAAATATAACTGATGTATACTCGCGGGCACCCGTCTCAGATTCTGTAACTTCACCCCATTCTCCATAAGTTGCTTCAGTATCTGGAATAAATCCTAAAGCTGCATCAGCTAATATAATTTCTTTTCCATTAGCTGACTTTACTCGATAAACATGAGTTAATCCGCCATCATTTAAAATATCATTAACATCATTTGATTCAGTATTAACATTACTTAATTTAACCCATTCATTTTCTTGGAATAAATTAGGTTTTTCCATAGTAAGTATTAAATCATTTCCACTTACTACTGCTTTTTTAATTGAACTACTCGGCCTAAACAAAAATGCTCCGCCGACTGCCTCAATTTCACTATATTCAAATACGGCAGTTCGAATAGCTCCACGAACAGATACATTATTAAAAATCGCATCGCCGGTACCATTAATTGCCCAACCCATACTTGAATTATCTATATATTCAGATGAAGCAATTAATGAATTTGAATTAATATGACGCCCATAAAGAACAATATATTTATCTCCAGTACCTACTTTAATTTCATCTAAGAAAGTACCGCCTTTTGCATTAACTCTTCCTGTAAAATTACCATCAGTTGCATTAATAACACCAGAAATATTAGCATTAGTAGCATATAAGTTACCATGAGTGTCAACACCAAAATTATCTCCAACCCCTATTGCCCAAGTATTTCTATCCTCAAAGCCAGCAATTGGAATTGTACTTTCATAGCCAGTTGATAAGAAAATTGAATTATCTTCACCAAACTCACCATTATATAACTCATGTTCGCCAATAGTGAAGCCACCAATTTGACCCGCGGCCGCGGTAATAGTTCCAATCATTGTAATATTACCGTTATCATCAGTTTCTAAAACTGATTCACCCTCACTATTGCTAATCTTCATACCATAGCGTGCAGGTGTTCTTCCGTCAGGTCTCAATTCGATTGCACCAATTTTAATTCTTTCTACATCATTTTCTACAACTTGTATATCATCAGTAGAACTTATAGAAACATATCCATCTCTATATTTATTCTTAATAAAGAATCCATCCCAAGTTAAACCAAAATTAGCTTTATCTTTTATATCTTCTAATGAAGATGCTACATAATCTTCATCATTTTGTATTCCATAAATACCATATTTATCGTAACGAACATAAGTTTTTAAATCAATACCATTGTCGCCATACCCATATGCATTTAATCCTGATTTATCCCAACGAAAACTTGGATTATCTCCATCAAGAATTAATATGTTTTGTGTATTTACTGTTCCTGCAGTTAATGCCTCAGTATTAACCCCCTCCGCAGAGATTAAATTCAACCAAGTACGACCACCGTCTACGGTTCTTTCAATCCCTCTATTTTTAATTATAAGCAAATTTCCAGGTTCTGTCAAATTTCGAATTAATAAACCTTCATCTGTAACTCTTAACGTGCCGCCGGCGGTTAAATCAAATGATGCATCAGCAATATTATTTAAAGAGCCTACTAATAAAGTAGAATCAATATTACCATTTACATCAAAAATATTCGCAGCTCGCGCATATGAGGCTTGATTATATTGAACAGACTGTACTGTTGCGCTTATACGTTGAAATAAATCTGCAAATTGAGTTTTATAATTTTGAACTGTAATTATATTAGTTTCTGGTTCATCTAAATGCCACTCAACCTCTGAAATTACAACTTCTTCACGAATTGGACTACCTGTTTTACTATTCCAACCAAAGAATTCTGTATCTTCAACATAGGTTTTATCACCTATTTCAAAATCATAATTTTCATATCCTTCAATTTGACTAATTTCAACTATATTAATAGTATAGCTTACTTTTGGCTGTGCATTGGCATTACTTACTTGTACTGCATCTAAATAATATAATTCAGGGTCTACATAATTATTTGATTCCCAAGTTCCTTCTAAAATAAAACGACTATATTTACTATAAAAAGCTTTTTCTAATTCTTTCTTTCTATCTTCTAAATCAGTAATTTTTTGTTTTAAACTAATATGAGATGAGCTATATTCTTCTGTTGGAATGATTTGAAATTTTTTAATCATTCCTTCATTATTATCTTTATCATAAATCTGAATAATTGCAGGAAAATCTTCAATCGTATGAACAATACCTCTATAAGTATATTGTAATATATAAAAGTCAGGAATCTTATTTATAACTATATAATCATAAATATTATTTTCAATGAAATCTTTATCATTATAAGTAGCAGACCAATGAGTTGAAAGAGAGTCAGCTCTTAAAATACAATCAAAATCATCTAAATAATCGGAAAGAATAATTTTAGTTGTCGGTAATAATTCTGTATCACCATTAGTAGTTATTGTAGTTAATCCATAAGATTGCGCGCCTTTATATTTTAATTTTAATTCATTATATTCTACTTCTGCATTTTCAGATAAATCTTTGTAATTATTAGTTTCAATAGTATTAGCATAAATATCTTTTAAACTTCTTTGCAAAGTTTCATTCTTTACAATTTCAGCATCATTAGGATGAGATTGTACATAATCAGAATAAGTATAACCAGTTAATTGTTCAAAATCATTTAATGCTTCACTAGTCTTTTCACTTGCTGCTATATAATTTTCAGAATATACATTTAAATTTGATTTTGCTTTTCCATAGGCAGAACTTATTTCTAAATATTCATCATTTAATTTTTTTAATTCATCATTAATTTCTTTTATCTCTAAATTGAATTCATTAACATCTTCTTTAAATTCATCTTTATTTTTAATTAAACCTTGATTTAAATAATAATCAAAATTTAATATATAAGACTCACTACTTAAATTTGAAGGTGCCTCAGTAATCGATAAAGTACCGCTATTTGTATAATCACTGGCTGGCTGACCAACCATTAATTTAGTAACAAATTCAGTACTATCTATAGAACGACTAATAGATGATAAATTAATTCCATAACGGAAACCAGCAAAATTATTTTTACCTGTATATTCTTTAAAACGAATAGTTTTAATAGGTCTATTATTTTTATTTAATTTAATATGACCATCTTCTTCATGCTCTACATTAATATCTAACCAACATTCAAATGTTTCACACAAAGATTGTAATATATTAAAACAATTCGATTTTTCTTCATTAATTGATAATATTTTTTCACACCTTTCATTACGTATAGGTTTAATATCAGAAGCATCTATATATAACTCATTAGCTAAATCTTCTAAAGAAGTAAATAAATTAACTTCTTCAGCTTTCATACCATCTTCAGGTTTTAAATAATAATAATCAGTATTAATTATTTTTGCTTCTGGGGTATTACCTATAAATAATGGACTACCATCTGCATCTTCAAAATATTTAGTTAGTTCAATATCCTCTATATAAATCCATTGTGAAGTATTAGAAGTATTATAAAGGAATAAACCAATTCGTGAAACTTTATCAGTTAATAAATCTTTAGAAATAGGTTTTGTTACAGTACCAACTGTATAATAATAATTAGTAAAATTATCAGCTGTCTTTTGCTCATATTCCCCAGTTTCTATATTCCATATATATTGAATTGAATTATCTTCATACACCTTTTTTCTTGAAGGGGTTTGAATAACTCCATTTAATATATAGCTAGTCTTATCTTCATTAAGAGCGCCACCACGAATTATAGTATTTGCTTCATAAAAATTTTCAGTAAAATCTAAATAAACATTTTTACTATCAATTTTTTTTACAGGTAAAGTTTTTCCTGAAGATAAAGTATGTTCTACAATATTATATTTAGCTACTAATGCTCGTATTGTTGGAGTTTGAGGTTTCTGTAAATCTCCATGTTTTTCATTCGCATAATTATATCTAATACGTAATAAAAATTTCTGCCCTTTGGCAATATTTTGTAAAAAATTAGCATTATCAGTAAAACCACTATTATAAAAAGCATTAGTATATTTATTAGTATAAGCTGGATAATAAGCTTCTAAATAACCAACCAATTCCTTTAACCGATTAATCTCCATCATAGGAGTAGTTGGTACAAGTTGTGGATAAGTAGTCAATCCAAGCGCGGGCTGGTTAGCTTCAGTAGTATAAATATCATTACTCCATCCAGATACTGAAGCATTAGAAGCGTTAAAATTAGAACCATTAGAAATATAATTTTGTAATAAACTAGTAGTAGTATATTCGTTATCAATATAATGATATATATCTTGAGTAGTATTATGATATCTTGTTTGATATAAATCAACCACGCGACCCATTATTGGTTCATAAGTTGTAGATTTATTATAAACTAATCTGTAACCTTGATGTTCTAATAGTATTTGCCCAATAGTTATTACTGCCGAACTATATACTATTGAATCATTATTATAAGTAACTGGTGAAGTAATACGATAATTTGTTCCAAAAATAGCATCATTATCATCATATGTCCATTCTTGTTGATCGGCCGCACGTAGAAATTGAACATATTCTTTTTCTTCATTTATAATATAACTATAAAAAATATAAATATGTTCTTTATTTTCATCTTCTACTTCATTATTACCAACTGTAATAATCTCACCAGTATCTATATTTAATACTTCAAACGTACCAGTAATAGTACAATCATACAATGGTTCACTAACTTTTTGTTGTAATAAATCACTATTTTCTTTATCAACATACCAGTCAGTATTTTCTAAAGTTTTTTCAGCTAATTCAGTTATAGTACCTTGATTATTATTTGACTCAGTATTAAAAGTAATACCATAACCATTTTTAGCTAATTCTTGAACAAAAGCATCCGTACATACATAAGAATAAGTATATTCTTCTGAATCTTCTTCTCTTTCTTTTATTATAAATTCATACCATTTATCTTTATAATAAAGTTTTACCTTACGTTCATTAATAAGATAACTAGCAAAAGGATTAACTACATAATCTCCTAAGAAATCATCAAAATATTTATATTTTAATGAAAAACTAAGGGTTTGCTCTCCATTAACGCTTTCTTTTAACACTGGTGAATATACTTTATTTAACGATGTCATGGTATCAGAGCCAATAACCGCTATCTTATTTTCCTCATAGTAGCTTCCATTTTCTGAATCTACTAATTGGTCTTCCCAAATAGATATTTGGTAAGGCTTTTTAAGTAACTCACTCATTTCCTTTTTATCTCCTTAATAGTACAAATAATTATAATGAATTGCACTGTTTAATGCTGTCGCGCAATTTAATAAAAGTTGAGAACTATATTGTGTATTATCCATTGACCAATCTCTACCTTTTATTTTCTCAAAATCACCGCCAGCAATAAATTCATTATATAAATTTCCTGTCGTCTTCCATGACTGAGTATTATAATTATAATAAGCTCCTTCAATTAAATGGTTATTTGTATTAATTATTACTCCATTTTCTTCAAAAGTAGAATTTTTTATTTCAAAAGGTTTTAACCTTAAAACAGAATTACTTTGACCAATTTCAATAAATTCCCCATTTTGAGGCTGTAAATTCTTTATTTTAGAATAATAAGTTTTATTATCATTTACCTGAATATCTCTAGTTAATGTATATACTCCATTTATTTTTTCATATAATTGTAATTCAGATGGATTATCTCCATTTACTACTTCTTTTATTTTATAATCACTATATGGTAAAAACAAATAATATGGAGTATCTATATCACCAGGATTATATAAAGGAATAACTACATTATAACCAGATTGTGTTATAGTAATAGGTGTATCAATATTATTCTTTTTATAATATTCATAAGATAATAACCCACT
>JAEEGF010221921.1_pt1 | contig 12758 bp, 8 predicted proteins | sample 9134171 | NCBI WGS metagenome assembly JAEEGF01 (sample SAMN16246542, study PRJNA631951) | gut metagenome | biome: gut microbiome; feature: rumen; material: AP-attached | host: Bos | place: Iran: Karaj | collected 2018-10 | reverse complement strand
CGTGAGTTCAAGAACGAAGGCGGTGTCTATATGGTGCTGAACGTCATGCCCAACCAGCCTGCTCCCATCGAAATCTATGCCACCGTCTCGCTTACTCCCGGTTCGCTGAGCGGTATCCAGGATGTTGAGAAAGTCAAGGCCGACAGTGCCACCTCATATTATAATCTGAGCGGTCAGCGTGTGAAGAATCCTTCGAAAGGCATCTTCATCATAAACGGCAAGAAGGTGCTGAAGTAAAGAACAAGGCGAAGTCAGAGCGAAAGGATGAACTCATCCCACTGCGCTGGCTTCCCCTTTCTCCCGAAAGCCTTTTCGTAAAGGCGCGAACGGGTGTTGGTGACCGACTGCTTGGTGTGGGCGGTGAGCTGGGCGATGCCTGCAGGCGATATGTCTAATTTCAGTAGTAAGCACACCTTTCGTTCCTGTGGAGTGAGGCGGCAAAACTCTTGCAGACGGCTCATGAACGTGGCATCTTTTTGTAGCACGCTTTCTTCTAACTGATGCCAGTCGGCATCATTCATAGGCTGTTGGGCATAATCGCTCAACAGCTTTTCTATATGCTGCCGGATGGGCGTGCCGCTCAGAAAGGGGGCGGTCGAAACGCCCTCCTTGTCGCCTTGCTGTCGGTATTTTTCCAGAAGCTGTTCCAGTCGTTCCACCTTCAGCTGGTAGTGCATGCGGCGGCGACTGAAAAAGAAGAACAGTGCCACTACCGAAAGTAGTAGAATCACAACGAGGGCAATGGTCATGGTGAGTCGTTGGCGTAGTGAGGCCGACTGGCGCTCGTGTTGCGTATAGTCGTAGAGGGCTGCAGTCTTGCGCAATGCTTCGGCATCATTGGCTTTATGAACACTGTCGGTAAGTTGTTCGTATTTTTGCAAATGGCTCAGTGCCAATGCGTTGTTTCCCTGCTGGAGTGCCCTTTCGGCCAATGCGCGGTGAGCTGCCTGCTGAGTGAAGACGGTGCCGCAGGTGAGCAGCTGTTCGTAGTAGGGTACGGCAGAATCGGGCTGTCCGGCACGCGTGTAGAGGTCGGCCATCATGAAGAAGAGTGCGCTGCGGTTGCTGTCGTCAACGTGCCGCAGGGCTGGAAACAGGAGGCTACGTGCCTCTGTGAGGTGATTGTGGTAGAGGTGATAGGCGGCCATCTGACTTTCCACATCGCGCTGCATTGCTACATTGCCTGATGCAATGGCCAGTTGTCGTGCCTGTTCGAAATAAGCTAAACAACTGTCTTCGGTCTCAGTACGAGCACGGAGCACGTTTCCAATATCACGCAGGTCGTAGATGAGGCCCAGTGTGTCGGCGGCTCTCAGGTCAATGTCGTAAGCTTGCCGGTAACTGCTGAGTGAGCGGTCCAGCAGGCGCTGACTGAAATAGAGTGTTCCCATCTGACTTTGGGCCAGGGCCAGCAGACTGTCGGTGGTGGCCAGTTCGGCGGCCTGTTCCAGTTTCTTCAGTGCCGAAGGAGCATCGCCTTGCTCAATGAGTGACAGTGCTTCGTGATATTCGCGAAGTCCTGCTTGCCGTTGGCTACAGGAACAGACCACAGCAAGCAGGACTGTAATAATAAAGATGTGTCGCCTCTTCATGATGACTTGTTCGGAGTTTCTTTTGGAAGGAGCTTAGCGGATGACCTTTCGCCCGTCTGAGATATAGAATCCTTTGGTTGGACGGCCTTTCAGTCTTCGTCCACTCAAATCATAAACAGCCGATGGCTCCGAAGGCTTCCGAGTGGGAACTTTCACGCTGCTGGGCATGGTGCCTGTGGCGTTCTTGCCAGTAAACTGCCCGATGAAGAGAATGGCTCCTGTGCTTTGCTCACTGATAACGTATAGGAACGGGCGGTTGGCATGAAACTCGATGATGACAGGTTCAGGATCAGTTGAAATGGACTGTGCTGCCTCCATCCATGTGATAGCTGCTGCTTCGGTGCCTTCCTCGTCAAGTTTTATTTTGGCCACTTGACCCATGTCGCTGATAAATTGCGGATTGTCGCAGAAGTTGGGAATGTCAGCTGTTATCGGATTGAATGCGCTGGGCATGCCAAGGGCCGACATAGTCTCTACGAGGTTGAGCTGTGTCGTAATGTCAAGGCGGGGCAGTTTTACATCGACAGATGTCATATTCATGTACAGCTCTTCCCACATATTGCTATTCATCTGAGCCATTATGTCGTTGATGCTCTTTCCTTCACGGGGCAGAATCACCGTCATCTGGTAGGCACCTGTTCCGTATGGCAGTGCGAGTGCCTGGAAGGTTGCGTTCTCATAATAGGGCAGACCATTCAGCATGTGCATCATGGGAACGGTGACCGCACCGTCGAACAGCTCCTCTTGTGTTTCGCTCTTGTCGAACTTCAGCATCCAGATTCCTTTGAAATAGACAGCATTCAGCAGATAGCTGGTGGCAAGGGGATTGAAGGACTGCTCGTCAAGAATAGTTGGAATCATGCCCATTGTGTGGTCGCTGCCCCATTGGTTGATGACTTTCATGGTTTCACCATCGCCAAAATTGCGCGTCTCGGTGGTGGCATCGTAGTAGTCGTGGGCCTTCTGTTCAAAGTCGGGCAGCAAGTAGCGGGGCTCATTCAGGAAGATGGCATTTGAAATCATTACCTTGGTCTGCTCGTCGAGAGCAGGCAGCTCAGTATGCATTTTTTTGCAAAAATCATTGATTCCATCGGCTCCTGTATCGCCAAAACCCAGCGTTTGGCATATCTCCTGTTGGGTGATGCCTGCTGCACCGTTGTTCAACATTCCGAGCGCATAGGTGATGCTCAGCGGCGAAACCACCTGATTGTTGTCGTTGCGCACTGAGCGGAACAGGCGGAAGGCAAAGTCGTTGTTGCCCTTCACAAGTGCACGCTCTTTGATGCTGAGGTCGATAAACTTTGGGACTTCGGGAAAGTCTTGAGCCTGCGCTGCAATGGTCAGCAGCGTGGCTGTCAGTAGTGGTAATAGTTTCTTCATCATAGTTCACTTCGTTTTATAATTAGGTGTTCGGTACGAATTTTCCTTTCTCGTGCAGCCATGTTTCAACGATAGTCTGCACTTCGCCCATGTTGCGGCCTGCCAGTAGCGATCCGCAGTCGGCCCACCATTCATGTTCGCTTTTCACCCACAGCTCTGGGTTGGGCAACACCGGGCCGTTCATCACCCACGCCTCAAATTTCCGTACACCCGTCTGCGTCTCCTTCACATAGATGTAAGGATCGCCTGTTGAGACTTCATCAGGGTCGAATGGGTCTATCGGTGAATCGTCGATGCCCTGTATGCTGCATCGGGCAGCGAGGCAGATGCCGTTTTTCGCCTCAAAGCTGAACGTCACGGTGCATGCCTGTTCGTTCATGCCGTCAACATCCTTGCTCAGCGCGGTATATTGCGATAAACCGTTGTTCACGTCGCCCCACCAGCCCAGCGCCTGCACAGGATGGGCGGGTGTGCAGAAGGTGATGCTGTCAATTCTTGCGATGCGATAGCCGAGTCTGCCCACCCACAGGCTGTCCTCCCGAAAGGTGGTCACGGTGCCTTTTGTGTGGTCGAATGCGTCGAAGCTGTCTTCTGTGCAGACATACATCTGTGCATGAGTGCTGATGCTGGCGCAAGTCATGGCGATGGCGAGATGTAGATTTTTCTTTTTCATATCCGCTGCAAAAGAACAGCTTTTTTGCGAAACTTCCAAATTTTGGAGTACACAAATAGTACACAAGTGCATATCTTGCGTGGCTTGATAAGTAATGGAAAAGAGTTTGCAAAACATCTGTTTCATCTGCTTCTTACTGCAATCGTCTGTGTGTCATGTGTTTACAGCGGTTGCAGATGGAAGCAGATTTTTTCATCTGTTTTCATCTGCTCCTATCTGTTTCCATCTGCTTCGCTCGTAAATGATTTGTTGACAGTGAGTTGCAGACGGAAACAGATGAAACAGATGTTTTACAAACTTTTTTCTTATAGTGTTGTTGAGCGTGAGAACGTCACTCACTTCAAGTGAAAACATCACTCGCTCTGAATGGGAATGTGGCTCAGGTTGTTTCATGTCATCATGTTGGCTGAATCATCAAGCGAAGTAGCCAAAATCATGACATGATATAGCCTAAAACGTTGCGTGATTTAGCCTAAATCATCTGATGATATAGCCTAAACCACGCTGTGAAAGAGCCTAAAAGGTGATGCAACTGTTTACTTCACCTCCCAAATGTCGTTCGTCTCCAGCAACTCCTCGAAGTTGTGATACTTCTTCTGAGCCGACACCTCAGCAATCTGCGCATGAACGGCATCGTTGTATGTGGGAGCCTCCACATCGCGAATCACACCGAGGGCGATGGGGAATCCGTCGCCGTTGCCCATCAGGGCGAGCTTCAGCTGCAGGGTGTTGTCCTCGCAGTGGGCATCGTGAACAAGCACGTCGTCGAGCGTATAGCCGTCCTTGCCGATTTCCACCACCTTCAGGCCGAATCCCTGCTGCACCAGTCCGAACTCATTGTTCTCACCGAACACGAGTTTCTCACCGTGGCGCACGTAGATGGCATTCTTCTTGCGGCCCTCGTTGTTATAAACGATGTCGTGGCAATGGTCATTGAAGATGACGCAGTTCTGCAGCACCTCAGTGACCGATGCACCCTTGTGCTCGTAGGCAGCCTTCAGCACCTCTACTGTGCCTTTGGCATCGGTAGCCACGCAACGGGCAAAGAAGTGACCGCGTGCTCCGAAGCAGAGCTCAGCCGGACGGAAGGGATCCTCCACCGTGCCGTAGGGGCTCGACTTCGACACGAATCCACGGGGTGAGGTGGGGCTGTACTGTCCCTTGGTCAGACCGTAGATGCGGTTGTTGAGCAGAATCATGTTCAAGTCGATATTACGGCGGTTGGCATGGATGAAGTGATTGCCGCCGATGGCCAGTCCGTCACCGTCGCCGCTCACCTGCCACACCGTGAGGTTGGGGTTAGCCACCTTGCAACCGGTAGCGATGGCAGCTGCACGGCCATGTATGGTGTTCATGCCGTAGGTAGCCATATAGTGGGGCAGACGGCTGGAACAGCCAATGCCACTGATGACTGCTACGTTCTCGGGAGCCACACCAATCTCGGCCATCGCCTTGTGCAGTGAAGCCAGGAAGAAGTGGTCACCACAGCCCGGACACCACCGAGGCTGTCCTTTTTTAAAGTCTTGTGCTGTATAACTCATAATTGTTCTATTTTATTTCGACCACGAATTTTGCAAATGATACGAATTCTTTTATTATTTAATTCGAATGGAACAAATTTGTTAGACGACAAATCTCTCATAAATAAGTGAGGACTCACCAAAATTAATGAGTATTGCCAACTTATACCTGGCTACCTTCGCATAATTATAGGTCTGTGAACGATGCATGTCATCTAATTCCTTGACAGCCTTTAATTCAACAATAATCTTGTCAAAGCAGATGAAATCAGGCTTAAAGGTAGATGAAAGTTTGATGTTTTCATACATGACGTTCAATTCCTGTTCACGTTGAAAAGGTATCCCTTGTCTTTCAAATTCAACAGAAAGTGCATCTTGATAGATTTTTTCTGTAAATCCACATCCCAATGTGCTATGGACTTTCATTGCACATCCTATTATTTTATAGGATTCTTGTGGGTAAAAAACCTTATGAGTGTCTGTCGCAACCATTTGTCAAATTCGAAATAAATAGAAATTCGTTCTATTCGAAAAATTCGTGGTCGTATTAATACTACTTGTTAATAATCTCGGTAAATGCTGTGGAGAGTTCGCTGACTACGAAGGGTTGTCCTTTCACCTGATTGAACTGGTAGGGAACGAAGTTGTCGATCTTCATGCGCAGGTAGGCAGCCAGCTGACCCATGTTCTGTTCGGCCACCACCACTCTCTTGTACTTCTTCAGCACCTCGGCGGTGTTCTTTGGCAGCGGGTTCAGGTACTTGAAGTGAGCCTGTGCCACCTTATGACCCATAGCACGCAACTCGTCCATGGCAGAGTGCAGGTGGCCGTAAGTGGATCCGAAGCCCACGATGAGCAGCTCGGCATCGGCTACGTCGCCTTCTACCTCCAGGTCGGGTACCTCGATGTTGGCAATCTTCTGCTGGCGCAGGCGTGTCATCAGGTCGTGGTTCTCAGGATTGGTCGAGATAGCGCCTGTCTCGGAGTCTTTCTCCAGACCACCGAGGATGTGGGTGAAGCCCTCACGACCTGGCACGGCCCAGTAACGGGTGCCGTTCTCAGCACGCATGTAGGGAGTCCATTTACCCTTCAGCTCTTCAGGCACGTATGGCGGATTGATGGCATCGAGGTTCGCCATCTGCGGCAGCTTGAATGCGCCAGAACCGTTTGCCACGTAAGCATCGGTGAGCAACACCACAGGAGTCATGTGCTCAAGGGCTATCTTCGAGGCTTGATAGGCGGCATCGAAGCAGTCGGCAGGACTGATTGCTGCCAGCACGGGCATGGGGCTCTCGCCGTTACGCCCGAAGAGCACCTGCAACAGATCGGTCTGCTCTGACTTCGTGGGCAGACCCGTAGCGGGACCGCCGCGCTGCACATCGAGTATAACCATCGGCAGCTCCATGATGACGGCGAGGTTCATAGCCTCACTCTTCAGGCAGACACCAGGGCCAGAGGTACTTGTGACGGCCAGTGAACCGGCAAAGGCTGCACCCAGTGCTGATGCTGCTCCTGAAATCTCGTCCTCACACTGCACGGTGATGACCCCCATCGACTTGTGCTTTGACAACTCGTGCAGCACGTCGGTGGCAGGTGTGATGGGGTAGGAGCCTAAGTAGAGTCGCAGGCCAGCCTTCTCAGCGGCAGCCATGAAGCCGTAGGCAGTGGCTTTATTGCCGGTGATGTCCATATAGCGGCCCGGCTCCTTGTGCTTGGTCTCTATGCGATAAACGTTGATGGCGCTTGAATGTGTGTTGTGACCATAGTCCCAACCAGCCTGAATCACCTTGATGTTGGCTTCGGCGATAGCAGGTTTCTTGGCAAACTTCTCGCGCAGGAAGTTGGCAACGAGGTTGAGGTCGCGGTCGAACAGCCAGCACACCAGTCCGAGTGCAAACATATTGCGGCACTTGAGGATGTCCTTCATGTTAGCCCCTCCTACTGCCCCCGAGGGGGCTTCTTTTGTTTTGTCATCACTGGTGGGGGGCATCAGTGCCTGCTTCACCATTGTGGTCAGCGGACACTGGATGACGCGGTCGGGATCGATGCCCATCTCGCCCAGATAGTCCTCTGTCTTGAACTGGGCCTTCTCCAGATCTTTCGGTCCGAACGAGTCGGTGTCGATGATGATGGTGGCACCGGGCTTTGCATAGCGGTACTGTGTCTTCAGTGCAGCGGCATTCATAGCTACCAGCACGTCGCAGAGATCGCCAGGGGTATAGACCTTTCCCTCACCGATGTGTACCTGGAATCCAGACACACCTGTCAGCGAGCCTTGCGGGGCGCGGATGTCAGCGGGATAGTCGGGGAATGTTGAAATACCGTTGCCGACGGTGGCACTCACGGTAGAAAAAATGTTTCCGGCCAATTGCATGCCGTCGCCGGAGTCTCCTGAAAAACGTACAACCACCTGGTCGAGGCTTTTCACTTCCAATTTTTCAGCCATATAATACTAATAAAAAACAATTGTTTGCGGCTGCAAATATCGCGAAAAATAGTGAGACGGCAAAACATTTGCCCGTAAAATTGCCACAAACGAGTGTAATACAAGATATTAATCAATTGTCAATCAATGTTTTTTTTCATTGATTTTTTTTCAGATTAAAAGAAATTGAGTAATTTTGCGAACAGATTTGAGTAAAAATACACAATGATTTGAGTAAAATTCGTCGTTGGAACAGATGGCGTGAGTTTAGACGATTTCCTCAGCTGTGAGGTTGAATCTTTATTGGAACGCTGAACATTAAAACAGTCCCGCGAGGCCAAAACAAGCACACCTGCTGAATGGCATCATACTCTTTTTCTGCTTTTTAGGATTCATACGTGGTAGTCTATCTCCACGACATGTCCCTTGTGCAGAGAGGCTGGCACGTCCACTAAGCGCTGGTTGCTGGAACCACGGAAGATGAGCGACTCGTCGCGTTTCGACTTCACGAAAGGGCCATCTACCAGTACGTCGATTTGTTCGAGCAACGCCCGCTGGCGGGGATTGGTCAACAGTACCTCAAAGGTGAATCCGGTGTAGCACCAAATGGTCTTCTTGGTGCGCTCCTTGATGGCGCGTGCCAGTTCGGTAAAGCCTTCAGGCTGGTACATCGGGTCACCGCCGCTGAACGTCACGTTGGCGTATGGGTCTGCCTCTATCACGCGCATGATGTCCTCAGTTGACATGGCTTGACCACCGTCGAAATCCCAAGACTGGGGATTGTGGCAACCGGGACACTGGTGGCGGCATCCCGCACAGTAGATAGAGGTCCGGAAGCCCGGACCATCTACCATCGTGTCTTCTATGATTGAGAGTACTGAAATCATTGACTCAACCCCATCCCCTCCCGAGGGAAGAGACGCTTTTTAGAACATACTTTTCTCACCGTCGTCGATATGCGTCACGCGGTCATTCAGTTCTGCCAGTTTGCCTGAGTTCCAACGGTCGGTGGTTCCTACCAGATAACCTGTGATGCGCTGCAGCTTATCGATGTTCGTGCTACCACACTTCGGACATACTTTCAAGTCGGCCTGGGCATTCTCATAGCCACAGTCCATGCAGCGGTTGCGGTTGTGGTTCACTGAGCCATAGCCCATATTCAGGCGGTCCATCATATCGACTACGCTCATGATGACTTGAGGGTTATGGGTGGCATCGCCGTCAATCTCAACGTAGAAGATGTGGCCGCCGCGTGTCAGGTCGTGATAGGGGGCCTCCACCTCTGCCTTGTGTCGGGCTGAGCACTTGTAATAAACGGGTACGTGATTAGAGTTGGTGTAGTAGTCGCGGTCGGTCACTCCCTTAATCACGCCAAACTCCTTACGGTCGCGCTTAGTGAAACGTCCGGCCAGGCCTTCAGCCGGTGTAGCCAGCACTGAGTAGTTGTGGTGATAGCGCTCGCAGAAGTTGTTGATGCGGTCGCGCATATAAGTTACAATCTTGAGGCCCAGCTCCTGTGCCTCTTCGCTCTCACCGTGGTGTTTGCCGATAAGTGCCACCAGGCATTCAGCCAGTCCTATGAAGCCAATGCCGAGGGTGCCCTGGTTGATGACACTCTCGATGGTGTCGTTGGGTCCGAGTTTGTCGGCACCTATCCATAAGCTCTTCATCAGCAGGGGGAACTGCTTGGCAAAAGCAGTCTTCTGGAACTGATAGCGCTCATCGAGTTGGCGGGCGGCTATTTCGAGCTCTCCATCCAGATGGGCAAAGAACTGGGCAATGCGCTGTTCTTTGTCTTCAATCTTCATGCACTCAATGGCCAGCTTCACAATATTAATAGTGGTGAACGAAATGTTTCCTCGGCCAATGGATGTCTTCGGCCCGAAACGGTTCTCGAACACACGTGTGCGGCAACCCATCGTGGCTACCTCGTGGATATAGCGTTTGGGGTCGTCGGCTTTCCACTCATCACACTGGTTGAACGTAGCATCAAGGTTCAGGAAGTTGGGGAAGAAACGACGGGCCGTCACCTTGCAGGCCAACTGATAGAGGTCGAAGTTGCGATCCTCGGGCAGATAGTTCACGCCGCGCTTCTTCTTCCATATCTGGATAGGGAAGATGGCCGTTTCGCCGCCGCCTACACCCTCGTAGGTCGAGAGCAGAATCTCACGCATCACACAACGTCCCTCTGCCGAGGTGTCTGTACCATAGTTAATAGAGGAGAATACCACCTGGTTGCCTCCACGCGAATGGATGGTGTTCATGTTGTGAATGAAAGCCTCCATAGCCTGATGCACACGGCTCACTGTCTTGTTGATGGCATGCTGACGCACGCGGTCGCTGCCCTGCAAACCGTCGAGGGGTTGCTTGAGGTAGTCCATCAGCGGCTCGTCATAGAGACTGGAATAGTCTTCACCGTACAGATCCTCCAGCGCTTTCACCTCTTCTATATAAGTAAGGCGCACGAAGGGAGCCAGGTAAAAGTCAAAGGCGGGGATAGCCTGTCCGCCGTGCATCTCGTTCTGAGCGCACTCCAGCGAGATACATGCCAGCACAGAGGCTGTCTCAATGCGTTTGGCAGGGCGCGAAGCTCCGTGTCCGGCTATGAAACCGCAGTTCAGGATGTTGTCGAGTGGGTGCTGCACACAGGTCAGCGACTTGGTGGGGTAGTAGTCCTTGTCGTGGATGTGCAAGTAGTTGTGCTCCACGGCATCGCGTACCTCAGGCGACAGCAGGTAGTCGTCAACAAAGGGCTTGGTGGCCTCAGAAGCAAACTTCATCATCATGCCGGCAGGTGTGTCGGCATTCATATTTGCATTCTCACGAGTGATATCGTTCGACTTCACATTGACGATGTCGAGAAAAATGTCGCGAGTCTTTGCCTTTCGGGCGATGCTGCGCTGATTGCGATAGGCAATGTATTTCTGAGCTACATCCTTTCGGGCGCTCTTCATCAGTTCCACTTCCACTAAGTCTTGAATAGCTTCAACGGTCATCTGTGTCTGACCGCGCTGGGCTATGTGGTCAGTTATCGTGTTGAGCAGTCGCTCGTCCTCACCCTTCTCTGTTGTCATCATAGCCTTGCGGATGGCTGCCATGATTTTTTGCTCGTTAAAGCCCACGATGCGTCCATCGCGTTTTACAACTGTCTGTATCATAAATAATTAGTAAAATGAAGCTTTTAGTTTATCTTGAAAATCGTTTACAAAGATACTGCTTTTCTTTTTAAGTTGTATGTTTGGGGAAACTTTTTTCAAGTTAAGAAATGTCAAAACATTGATTGTCAGTTATATAGAAAATTTTTTGGAAAACTTTCTTAAAATTTGTGTTTTTAAAGTTTTCCAAAACAAAAGCATCTGGCTCTTCGCTTGGATGACCAGATGCTTTTGGCTTGGCTTGATGCCTTCTTATGGTATTTTGAGATTGCCTGTATCCTTATTTTTGCTTGATGCCAATAGTCATTTTGATGAAAAAGACGATGAGCAGCAAGTAGGCGGTGAGGGCACATATCTCCGACATCGGATTGGCCAGCCAGACTTTGTTGATGGAGTTGATTTCAAAATACTGCATCACACAACTTACGACACCCATCAGTGCACCTCCGGCAATAAAGCCCGATGCAATCAGTGTGCCTTTCTCACCGCGTGCCTCGTTCTCCTCCTTGTTCTTTGAGCGCGTAGTGACATACCAGTTGATGGCGCCTCCCACAAGTAGCGGGGTGTTCAGTTCGATGGGAATAAACATGCCCAAAGCGAATGGAAGGGCAGGCACTTTGCAGAGCGTCAGTACCACTGCCAGTACGGCACCTATTGTGTAGAGCAGCCAGGGAGCACCCACACCGTTCATCAATGGGTCAATGACCGCAGCCATCGCGTTAGCTTGCGGGGCAGCCAACTGGCCTGACGCAAAGCCGTAGGTCTCGTTCAGCAGCATCATCACACCGCCTACCGTTGCTGCTGATACCAGTGTGCCGAGAAACTTCCACGACTCCTGCTTGCGGGGCGTTGTGCCCAGCCAGTAGCCTACCTTCAGGTCGGTGATAAATGCACCCGACATGGCCAAGGCCGTACATACCACGCCGCCCATGATCAGTGCCGCCACCATGCCGCTTGTGCCTTTCAGTCCTGCAGCCACCATTACGACCGAAGCCAGGATAAGTGTCATCAGCGTCATGCCGCTTACGGGATTGGAACCCACGATAGCAATGGCGTTGGCCGATACAGTTGTGAAAAGGAAGGTAATGACAGCTACCAGTACAATGCCTACCAACGCCTGCAGTATGTTGCCGTCCATTACGCCCAGCCAGAAGAAAATGAAGGTCAGCAGGATGGTGATGACCGATGAAATGGCTATGAAACGGAACGAGAGGTCGAGCTGGGTGCGAGGCGTGCTGGCTCCCTCTACTGCCTGCGAGGGGGCTTCTTTAGTTTTGCCATCTGTAGTGGTTCCCTCGGGGACCGAATGAGGGGCCACCATGCGTGCAATACTATTCTTGATGACGTCCCAACTCTTGATGATGCCGATGATGCCTGCCATGGCGATGGCACCGATGCCAATCGACTTGCCGTAGCTTCTGAAGATTTGCTCAGGCGACATGTCACCTACGGCTGTCGTAATCGAAGGATCCCATTGGTTCAGCACGTCACTGCCGAAGAGCAAGGCCATGCCTGGAACCACCAACCACCATACAGCGAATGAGCCAAGACAGATGATGAGCGCATACTTGAATCCGATAATATAGCCCAGACCTAATACAGCAGCACCCGTGTTCACTTTGAACACCAGCTTCGCCCGTTCGGCCAGATCCTCGCCGAAGCCCACCACGCGACTGGTGAAATTCTCGTTCCACCATCCGTATGAAGCCACAACAAAATCGTACAGTCCACCTACCAATCCGGCAGTGAGCAGCGATTTGGCCTGGCCGCCTCCCTTCTGTCCGCTCACCAGTACTTGCGTCGTGGCAGTGGCCTCGGGGAATGGGTACTTGCCGTGCATCTCTTTCACAAAATACTTACGAAACGGGATGATAAACAGAATGCCAAGAATGCCGCCTAACAGCGACGAGAGGAAGATGTTGATGAACGATGCCGACATCTCGGGATATTTGGCCTGCAGGATGTAGATGGCGGGCAACGTGAAGATGGCGCCGGCCACCACTGCTCCCGAAC
>JAEEGF012274564.1_pt1 | contig 12759 bp, 11 predicted proteins | sample 9134171 | NCBI WGS metagenome assembly JAEEGF01 (sample SAMN16246542, study PRJNA631951) | gut metagenome | biome: gut microbiome; feature: rumen; material: AP-attached | host: Bos | place: Iran: Karaj | collected 2018-10 | reverse complement strand
TCCGCCGCTTCGGACAAGGCTCCCAATGCTGCCCCCGCAAAGCGCGGCAAATCCATCATGGTGAAGATCAAGAAAGGTGTGGAAATCGAATTCGTCCCCTGCCCGGCGGGAACCTTCACGATGGGTCACACTTCTGATCCAGACGACATCGAATATAAGCACGAGGTGACGATTACTCGCCCGTTCTGGATGAGTAAATTCCCGATTACAGTTGAGCAATTCGATGCGTTCTGCCCTGTTGACAAGGATTTCCAAAAAAAGTACGGCAAGCAAGGCGAGTCTAAGTCTCCCGCGTGTTTGCAGATAGGGCACGTTGAAAACTATTGCAAATGGCTGAATCGCCGCTTTGCTTTCGTGCTGCCGCACAGATGCATCTTCCGCCTGCCGACGGACGCCGAATGGGAATATGCCCTATTTGCGAACAGCATGGACAAGGACGATCCGTATGTCCGCTTCCGCGACGGCGAAAAAGCTGCCTTGCGGGAGATTTGCGGAACGAACCTTCCAGTCACTGTCGGGACGGCAGGCAAGCCCAACGCATGGGGAATTTATGATATGCTCGGCAATGGTTGCCATTATGTGCTCGATACCATCAGCGGCGAGTATTGCAGTCACGGTTGCAGATACGGGGGGATAGGATGGGAACATAGAAATGCTCACAAATGCGGCTATAAAGAGAGAGAAATAGACCCCTTGCGATTGTATATCCCTAAAGATAAGAAAATAAGGGCTTGGCACCTCATGCGCGGAGGACAATATTCGATGGACAAGAGTTTGGGGCCTCGTATATACCATCGTATGGCGGAGTGTGGTGAGGTCAATCTCCAGAACCGTCCAGATCGCCCGCGGATTTGGACTTTCCGCGTTGTCGTCGGTCCAGACCTGCTGAAGGAGCGTGGCATCAAGCTGCCCAATCACGGCAAGTGACAGCCGCCAAGATGTTGGCTTTGCCTATAACGGCATTGTTCACAAATGACAATTGTCCACAAATGTCACAATTGCCATAAATACAAATGGGAGGGACGGGCTTTGTCCCGTCCGCGGCCGCGACAAAGCGCGGCCCTCCCGCTTTCGCCAATTCCTTCTTCGCTTCGGCTATCAGCCTGTCGAGGAAGCGCATCATGGCGGCGGCCGTGCGCTTCTCGGCGCGGTAGAAGGGCGTATCCTGGGTGTAGGAATCGGCGCGCGCCTTCATTCCGGGAAAGCCGATTTTCAAGATGTCCACCCAGTCGGGCGCCGAGTGGTCGAAGTCCTTGCCGATCGTCGCGCGCCCCTCGCGTTTCATTTGCATGACGGCCTCGCGAAGGCCGGGCGAATACTTGTCGTCGACCTCGGCGGCATGCTTCCAGAGGATTGCGCCCATCGGGCGCTCGTGCCGGTTCCAAGCGGATATGGCGGGGAAGCAGTCGAAGCGGGAGAAGCCGATCTGGACGTTGTCGACGAGGAAGTCGAAGCAGTCGGCGGCGACATCGTACCAGTCCGGGCCGGCTGGAGCCGGCCTCTCCGATGAAGAGGTGGCTTTCGCTTCGGCCACGATGCGCTTAACACCTTCGATTAGGCCGTCGTTGTCGAGACCCGTCGCAGGGTTGGCGAGGTTCATGCGCCACTTCCACTTGAGGTAGGTGGCCTCGTCGCCGATTGAATCCGGACGCTTCTCCATGCGTGTGGTGTACTGCATCCGGCCGTCCCATGTCGGAACGCCGTCTTCGGGAATCTCGACGCCGGTGGATAGGATGGTCGATGAAGAAGGTGTGGCCGTTTTCATTTCAAATCAGCCCCTCGTTTTCAAGGAAGCCAATGATTTCGTCCGCCAGGCGCGCGTAACCCTCGTCGGTGTAGTGGACCCAGTCGCGGTGGAGAGTCCGGCACTCGCGGCGGGCGAAGTCGCCGAGTTCGTTGATGCGTACGCCACGAGGGACGAGCACTTCGCGCGCGATGCGGTTGTATTCGTCGATCTCGCGGTTCGAGCGGTAGGCCCAAGTTGACTGTTCCTCGATGACGGGCGTCGTGGTGGCGAAGACGACTTCCGCATTGGGGAAGAGCTGCCGGATGCGGGTCAGGACGCGGCCGATGTAGTAGCGGTAGAACTCGGGCGGCGTCAGGGGATCGGCGTCGAAGCGGAACTCGTTCGGCACGTTCTCCGGGGAGATTGTCACGCCCTCGGCTTCGCCATCGCACCCGCCCGATGCGGCGTTGAGGTGCAATGCGTCCCAGAGGCCGTTGTTCCAATGGACAATGTCGATGTCCGGCAACGAAAGCTGTCCCTTCCAGTCGGAAAGGGCGCGCAAAGTGTATTGGGCGAAGCGGCCGCAGTCCTTGTGGAAGAAGACGTTCGCCCTTCCTGCAAGCTTGTCCCGCACGAGGGTTTCGTAGCCCATGCGAATCGAATCGCCTAGAAGAAGTATGTTTTTCATGGTTGTTGGCTCCCTTCAGCATGCTGCCATTTAACAGGACAACGGTTGCTGCACGGCGACAAGTGCAATTGTACCACGATTTACGCAGTAGGCGCGCTCGACAGCCACTGCTCGAGTTCGGTGTAGAAGTGGCCGAACACGCCGTGCCCCATGCCGACGCCATGGAGAATGGCCTTGTCGGACGACGGGCAGACGTTGTAGGCGCTGTAGACGGCGTGCGGGGCGCAGGCCATGTCGCAGAATCCCACGACAAACCGGATGGGGCATCGGATCTGCCGTGCGAAGTTGGTCCCGCAGAAGTACGGCGCCCATTTCTCGGCCGCCGCGCGGTTCTCCGATGCCTGGTTTTCGATGATTTGCGGCCAACCGCTCTGGCGGCCTTCCACCTTGGAACTCAGCAAATCCGTGATTGCCGGGACAAAGATGCAGCTGCGGGTGATGTGGCGGTTGAGCGCCGTCAATATCAGGCCGAAGCCGCCCCCCTGCGAAGTTCCGGCGTAGTCGAAGGCGGAGAGATCGCATTCCGGACGCGCCGCAAGCCAGTTGACTGCGCGGTTGATGCCGAGGATGGAGGCGTAAAAGAAGTAATCTTCACGTCCTTTGTGGATGCCGGACTGGCAGTAGCGCGGAACGCCGTTGGGCTTTGCGTATTGTTCATCCTGTTCCTCGTAGAGCCGCTGGCGCTCGGCCGCCGCCTCCGGCGTATCTCCTTCCGGCTGTCGATAGCTGTGGACGTTCATCGTGAGCGTGATGCGGTTCGCGTCCTCTCCCGTGCCGCAGGCGCCAATACCCGCACCGGGGACGTTGATCCGCACGGGGTGGCGGCCTTCCGCCTTCGGTTCGGAGAGCCAGCCGTAAACGCGGCGCCCGCCGCATGTGGCGAAGCTGACCCGCCAGTAGTTGCACGGGCCAATCGAACGTTCGGGCACCAGCTCCATCTGCGGATCGGCGGAGACTGTCTCGTCGAGCTTGCGGATGGCTTCCGTCCAAAAATCCATGAAATCGTCGGGATATGGGGTGCCGGGGTGGATTTCGGCAGGCGAAAAGGCGACACCGAAAACGTAGGTCCCCGCCGGATTGCCGGCGTTCCCGACGACCTCCATGCCCGTTGTCCGCGAAGACACGGAAATGCGTGCGAAACCAGGAGTCGCCCGCGTTGCGGTCAGCTTGACGGGATTATCCGCAGCCAAGTCGACATCTCGCTCCTCCGCCAGAGCCGAGCCGTAGTTGTCGATTCTGACGTGGACGACGCCTTCGCGCGCCAGGGCGCCGCCGGCCAACGACGCGGACAACGACAGCATGGCCGTTTCCCCTGCCCTATAGACGCAATCCGCCTTGTCGGCGGCAACGCTGATGTTGAGTGTGCGATTCATCTCTGAACTCCGAATAGACCACTTCGATTCCGTGCTTAGGCGAGGCGGTCGCCCCAGAGCGGCATAATGGCGTGAAAACCGGCAGCCTTGATTTTCGCGACTTCGGCAAGCCCGTCCGCAAATGTCCAGCGTGCCTGGCCGATGGGATGGCCCATCTCCTGGAGATGCGCGACGACGGCCGTCTTCGGGTGGACCGCCTCAACGCAGGCTTTTGCCGCGTCCATTCCGCAGCGCGGATGGAGCACCCACAGGTCGGGGGCGCGCGACACATGCAGCTTGGCGTGGTTCGAGCAGTCGCCCGAATGGAAAATGGTGAAGTTTCCGATTCTCACCTCAAAGGTGGTCGTGAAGTTCTTTAGGTAGCCGTTGTGGTCGCACGTTCCGGTGACAACGGTGACGTTGCCGAACTTGAACTTCTTCGACCTGGCACGGGTGTAGCCGCCCTCCTTATGCCAGTCGCGGACGCCGTAGTTGTCGAAGAAGTTGTTGACGACGGTCTTGCGTTCCTTGCGGTCCATTGCGAACTTGAACGGCTCGGTGTAGTGGTCGTTGTGGTTGTGCGTGATGAGGGCGAAGTCGAGAAGCGGGGCGAACTCCTCGGCGCGGCGGTGGTGCAGGTCGATCGAGAACAGGGTCTTCGGCGTCTTGACGATCAGCCCCATGTTGTAGATGAACCAGACGGCGGGGTGGTTGATGTCGCCGACGACCGTCTCCTTGGCCTCGCGAAAGACCTTTTCAAAGGCGTCATCCAGCCTCCTGAGAGCCGGCAGGCGACTGAGCGTGGCTGCCAGTTTTGCCGGGTCGGCATCGAGTCCCGGTCTCCAGTAATCCGCGTAGTCCTGCGGGGAGACCATGTCAATCTCCGCCTGACGGATTTTGAGTTCCTGCTTTGTCATCATCTTAGCTCCTTTTCCATTATGCCGCCTTGCTACCCGCTGGCTCGGAATCACATTTCTTCAGGCTTCTGGAAACGGTCGAGCAAGTCCAGCACCTTGGCCGTCCAGTCGAGGGCGTAGTAACTGTGGCCGGCATTGGGGACGGTGTCGAATGTGGCGGAAATCGAATGCCTGCGGCAGAAGCGCTCGTAGCCTGTCCGCGCGCCTGGGGCGTCGGGATCCGACCCGCCGTAGACAAAGGCGATTGTCCCGCGATAGGAGCGGAAACGGGAGAGGATGGCGTCCTCGGCCCTCGCCTCGTCGGCTGAGCGAGTTTCATGGTGCGCGAGCGCCTTGCCCACCATGTCCGTGCGCACTTCCCCGCGGAAAATCTTGCGCCACGTCTCCTTGCGGAAGAGTTTGCGAATGTACGAGCGCAGGGCCGAGGCCGTCTTTGCGGCGTTCGTGCCCTTCGCCCTGAGCGAGCCCATCGCCTCGGCGGAAAGCAAGTCCAGGTGGCGGACATTAACGCGTGTCGCGAGCGTGATGGCGACCTTGCAGCCGGAACAGATGGCGACGACATCCAGTCCGCTCGGCAGAAGTCCCTCGGAGCGGAGCCATTCAACGGCCCGCTCGGCGTCGTCCGCCATAGTCGCGATGCCGGCGGCGTTGTGTTCGCCGTCGCTCTCGCCGCGCCCTCGGTAGTCGATGCGCAGCGAAGCGGTCCCCTGCCCCGCCAGACGGCGGGCATGGATCAGAAACAGTCGGTGAGGCCCCTGTCTGTCGCCAGACCATCCGCCCAGAAAGAGAACCGTGCGGCGTATTTCGCCTTCGGGGAGCGTCAGGACGCCGCGGACGACACCGCCGTTGCTTTCGAAGGAGATGAAGCGCTCCGCGCTGGTTGGACAGTTGGGGTTAAGCGGTTGAGCGGTTAAGGGGTTAAGAAGTGTTCCCCGTTTCCCGTTCCCCGTTCCCTCTTCCCTCTTCCCCGTTCCCTCTTCCCTTGCCAGCCACGCCTCCGTGGCGTCGCGCAGTTCCTTCGTGTCAACATAGCCGACGCTGTTCCAATAGGGAGGGGTGCGAAGCTGGAGGAGTTCGACATTTGCGGCGTTGGCCTCGGCCCACTTGGCAGTCGCCGCCGATGGACGCCCCGAAACGACAACAAGCGTTCGTGACGGCACATCGCCGAGACCTAGCGCGGCAAGTCCGGCATACTGCTTCCCGGTGAGTTCGAATCCGTCAAGGTCGACAGAGCCGCCGCCGGCAAGTGTGGACTCAAGCGCCGAGCGGGAAACGCGCGCCTTGCCGTAGGCGACCATGTCGTTCACCATGTGGCGCTGGAGCCACTGTTTGACCGCCTCCTCGCCAGAGACAGGATCCCAAAGGACCATAGTCGTTGGTCGCGAGTCGCCAGTCGCCAGTCGTGCGTCCGAACTAGGAACTGGGAACTGGGAACTAGGAACTTGCTGCTTCGCGGACGCGCTTGCCGCGTCCGCAAGCAGCAGCGTCGCGCCGGTTCGAATGCCAAGGCAGACGAGCGGCAGCCCCCCGAATCGTTCGCGCAGCCAGGCCGCAGCATCGGCCAGGGCCGCTGACCAGTCTTCGGGTCCGAAGGCGGCGAAATCGCCCTCCGAATCACCCGTGCCGGGGTAGTCGACGCGGAGGACGGCGAAGTCCAAACGCTCCGCAAGCTGCCTCGACGCCTCAATGATTGCCGGAAGAGCCGCTTTTCGCTCCTCCACGAGGGGCTGGGCGACAAGAAGCAGTCCGCGGACGCCGTCCGGCGGCACGATCAGTGAAGCCGCAAGGTTGACGCCGCGCGACTCAAGGAAAAAGGATTGCTGCTCTAGCATTGGAATCTCCTCGCGTTGCCTCAGCATAATCCATGCCGTCCGTTGACGCCATCGCTACAACAGCGCGCAGGTGATGAAGTAGGCCGCGAAAAATGCGGCGACGGCGACGATGGCCGTGAGGACGATGTAGCGCAAGAGGCTCCGACGGCTCTTGCCGCTCATGCGGGCGAGGCGTTCGCGCCGCCTCATCTTGCGCGTAGGTTCGAGCGTGTTCTCGGAAAAAGACGCCACCGCCGCGTCGGCTTCCGAAACAGGATTGAGGCGCATTGTGCTCTCGCCTTCGGCGGGGATGCTTCCAAGCGGCATGAGCCCCTGGCGGACACGCTGCATGTCGCGTATCACGACGGACCAGCTCATCGGGCGCTTGGAGCGGTTCTTCGAGAGCATTTGCGAGACCAGGACGGCGAAAGGATATGTCACGGACGGGTTGAGGTCTCGCAAATCGGAGACCTGCTCGTGGCATTGCGCGTCCATGACGGCGTCATCGGGGCGCCCCTCGAATAGACGGCGCCCGGTGACGAGGTTGTATATTGTGGCGCCTAGGGAGTAAATGTCGGCCCGTGTGTCAAGCTCCTCCCCCAATGCCTGCTCTGGCGACATGAAGGCCGGCGTGCCGCAGACGTAGTCCTCGTCCTGGCGCGGACCGCGCACGAAACGCGCGATGCCGAGGTCGGTGAGGCGGACAGTGCCGTCCCCGTCGACCATGATGTTGCCGGGCTTGATGTCGCAGTGGATTATGCCCAGGGTCTTGACCGCGTAGTCAAGCGCGACCGCGACGGACTCGGCAATTGTCAGGACGTCGTCCGGCTTGAGCTGCCCCTTGCGGCGCAGCCAGCGCCCGGTGTCGTAGCCGGCGGCCAGCTCCATCACATAGTAGTAGCGGCCATTCTGGCAGCCAACCTCGAAGACCGTGACGATGTTCTCGTGGTCGAGTTCGGCGGCGCGCTTGGCCTCCGCGTAGAAGTTTTCGACATCCTCGGGACTGTTGGAGATGTCGTCGTTGAGGATCTTGATGGCGACGACGCGGTCGGGATCGTGCTGGCGCGCCTCCCAGACGGAGGCCATGCCGCCACGTCCGAGGAGGCGGATGAAAGTGAAGCCTTCGAGTTGGGGAAGATCCTCCGGAGTTGTCACTTGGCTATCCGTCCGTCACCTCCGCATCGCGTGCAAAGCGCCTGGTGAGTCCCCTTGCAGACGCGGCACTTCTCGTCGGTCTTGGCCTTGCTCGAGCTGCTTCGACGGCACTCGCGGCATTCCATGAGGCCCGAACCATGGCACGACGAGCAAACTGGAGCCTCGCCGGAGCCGCCGCACTTGCGGCAGAGTACGGCCCCGGACCCGTTACATGTGTCGCACGGGGCGAAAGTCGTGCCGTTGCAAACCGGGCACTTGTGGCGGGTCTTGAGCGCGGTCTTCGGGGAGAGGTCATTGGCCGACTTGTCGTAGATCCAGCCCTGGTTGCACCCGTGGTTCTTGCATGTCTGCTTGCCGCGCCCGTTGCAGGAGCGGCAGGTTTCGAAGCCCATTCCGGCGCATTCGCGGCAAAGTGGCGGAAGTGTCTGGCGGACGGCCGCGATCTGGGCCGGTTCAAGGCTGTCCAGCCATCCGGCCGGAACCCATGCCCGTCCGCAGGAAACGCGCCCGACTGATTTGAAGAAAATCGCCGCCTCGCTCGTGGCGCGCTGACGCAGCAGGCGCCTCGCAGAGACCACCGGCGTACGCGCTTTCGTCTCGGCGCGAAGCGCCTCGATTTCCTTTGCCACGGCTGCGGCCGCCTTGGCGTTGAAGCCGCCGCCAGCCTCCGCGGACAGAAGCGCAAGGGCGTTCTCGTAGAGGACAAGCGCGCGTTCGGGCGACTCCGTCCGGCAGCGTCGCGCCTCGGCCACATCGCGTGAGGCCTCGGGGAAGGCGTTTGTCGCCGACGTCCCTGGCGTGGGGGCGGCAGGCGCGACAACCGCCGGGGCCTCCTCTTTCTTGACAGGGGGGAGTGTCGCACCGCAAGATGCGCATTTCTCCAAGCCCGCCTCATCCTCGCGTCCGCACGAAGGGCAGATGCGGAGGTCGTCGGCCCAAGCGGCCGAACACAGGGCAACGGCAAGCGAAACCAGAGTTAGTCGTCGTGTTTTCATGCTACAACTATTAAAACCAAAACGCGCACTCCGGTCAACACCGAAATGCGCGTTTCAGAACCGATTTGTCCAAAGCCTACTTGGCGGCTTCGGCGGCTGCGGCCTTTTCGGCGGCCTTGGCGACGGCCTTCTTGACCGCCGCGGGGCGCTTGAGCGCCTGACGGACGGCGCCCGCCGTCATCTTGGCGGCCTTCTCGGCGTCGACGCCCAGGGCGACCAGGCGCTTGAGCTGGGTCTTCTCGCGACGGCGACGATCGCCTTCGCTCTTCGTGGGCCGCGTGCGCGGCTTCTTGTTAAGTGTACGTCCTGTTCCCATGATGGTACTCCGTGTCCTCTGAAATCGAAAATAGAACAATACTATTATGCCGATTTCAGCGTCTCTTTGCAAGTTGGAAATACGCGACTCGCGATTTCATCGGCAAATGCAGCCTCTTTCAGCCCTACCTGAGGTCGATTTCGCGGTCCTGCTCGGAGGAGTCGTAGATCGCCTGCATCAGCTTTGAGGTTAGGATGTTCTTGTCGATGTGCGACGGGAGCTTCTCGCCCGTGCGGATGCAGCGCAGGAAGGAGTCGATCTCGTCCTCGAACATCCTGTTCGCGCCGAACTGGAAGGTCTCCTCGGTGAGGGCGCCGCCGGACGTGCCCCACATCGTGAAGTTCCCGCCGTAGGTGAGGCGGATGCCGGCCTTGTCGCCAAGGAAGTCGATGTACATCTCGCCGATGCCGATGTTCTGCGCCCAGGCGCCGTTGAGAGTGATCGTCGGGCCCGCCGTGCGCACAAACGCCGTGACGCTGTCGTCCACGTCGTAGGTGCCGTTTTCGACGTCCTTCGTCATTTCCGACCACATTTTGTGGTAGACGTAGTTCTTCATGTCCTTGCCCAGCTTGCAGAAGGAGCGGCCCGAGACCGTGAGAGGCTCGGGGTCGCCAAGGCAGAACATGACGATGTCGAGGAAGTGGACGCCCCAGTCGATGAGGGCGCCGCCGCCGGCGATGGCCTTGGTCGTGAAGGGGCCGCCGATGCCCGGAATCGAGCGTTGGGCGCGGAAGGAGGCGTAGACGTGGTAAACTTCGCCGAGCGCGCCCGCCTCGATGAGTTCGCGTATCTTGCGCACGGAGGAGTTGAAGCGGTTGACGACGCCGATGTTGAGGACCTTGCCGGTCTCGTGCTGCGCCTGCTGCATTTCAAGCGCGTCGGCGTAGGTGCGTGCGGCGGGCTTTTCGCAGAGGACGTTCTTGCCGGCGCGGAGAAAGTCGATGGTGATTTCCTTGTGCATCTTGTTCGGCGTGCAGACCGAGACGGCCTCGACTTCGGGGTCGCCGAGGATCTCGTGGTAGTCGTAGACGGCCTTGCCGCAGCCGTATTTCCTGACGGCCGCGTCCGCGCGCTCCGGGATGATGTCGCAGAAGTATTTGATCTCGCATCTCGCGTTATTCTTGTACGACGGGATGTGCGTCGAATTGGCGATTGTGCCGCAGCCGATGACGGCCACCTTGATCTTGCTGTCCATTGTGTTCTCCTCTGGTTGAAGGTTGAAGTTGCGCTACAAATTGTAGCAGAAAAAGGTTAGAAGTAGAAGGTGGTGCTAACGGTGGCGAGGAAGACGCGGCGGTTGCAGGCCGTGCGGATTTGTTCGCCGTTTTCGCCGTAGCCCAGGTCGTGTCCATGGCCGAAGGCGCAGTCGAAGCCGAGGTTGATGCCGATGTTGTCGCCCCTGCGGCCAATGCTGAACGTCGTTCCGTACATGTCGACGTCGGATGTCGACAAATCATTTGAGTCGGACGAGTCCGGCACGTGGATTGAGGAAAAGGCCGTGTAGACTCCGGCGCGAAGGGGATAGCGCCCGGCGATGACATACTCTCCGCCGAGGCTCAAGTCAACAACCGAATGCAGATGCAGGGACTGTTCAAAGCGCTCGCCGGAAAAGTTCCAGCGCATGAAATCGTAGCTCGTGCGGTTGTGGTAGGTCGCGTCCAGTCCAAACCCCCACTCGCCCGGGACGGTTCGCCCTATGCCGACCCCGAGTTGCCATGGAATGTAATTGTCGGCTTCGACATCCTCTGAGTAGACGCCGCCGCCCCGTTCAAGCGATTCAAGCATGACTGTGGCGCTGTAGGTGCCGTCATCCCAGACCCGCAGGTTCGGGGTTTGAAGCGTGGTGCCGGCGCGCCAGCCGTCCCCCATGTCGACCTGGACACCGAGACTTGCGAGGAGACCGAATGTCTTCAAGTCGCAAGTGCCGTTGAGGGCGTTTCCGTCCTCCTCCCAGAAACTCTGGGACACGCCGTAGTCGCGGTAGACGCCGAAAATCCCCGCGCCAAAGGAAAAGCGCGACCCGGCAGGCTTCCAGGCTATCGCCGGCCCAAGCCAAAGGGTCTGGTCATCGTAGTCGTAGTAGTAGAAACGCGAATTGTTTTCGAATGAGGCGACAATGTGGCGCTTTTCGTGCTTTGGCGAAAAGACGCCGAAGCCGCCGACCAACTCATCGGTCAGGCGTCTCACGCCGCCCATTGCCCCTGGAATGCTGACAAAGGAGGAGCTGGAGTCGTCCTCCCCCCATTCTATGCCATTTTTCTCTGTATAGCGCTCGACTCCGTAGAGGTTGGCCGACAGGGATATTACGTTATGCTCGGCCGAGGCGAGGCCCGCCGGGTTGTAGAAGACCGCGTCCACGTCGCGGGCCACCGCGATCGCCGCTCCGCCCATGCCGCCGGCGCGCTCGCCGATGATGTACTCGCGGTAGCGTCCATCGGTGGCCAGCGAGGTGACTGCAGCGAAAATGAGCGCGGCGAAGACAAGTGCCGCGGCGGATTTATGTCCGAAGAAAACTGTTTTTAACATGAAGGTAGTTTAGCAGATATGGACTCAGTTTTGGTTTTCTTTTCTCTTTTCGTGGTGGTGCAATTCGGGCGCCGCCGCTTTATGCGGCGGCACCCGCCTTGCACCACCACTTTCATTTGTGCTAGAATCATAGTCAATGACAAATAACGGAGGACTTATGAAAAAGTGGCAATCCATTTTCACGATGATCGGCGGGATTCTGCTGCCAATTGCGGCATTTGCCATGGGTCTACTCATCGGGAATGACGGCGGCATTCTCAGCGTGATGCCGACTGCTGTCCACATGGTTCTTGTCGCCTCGGTCCCGGCCATCAACCTCGGCCTCTGGCTTTGCATCCGCAGCGGCAAGGCTACTGAAAGCGGATTCCTTCGCGCGATCAACGGATTCTCCGTGGGCGTCTGCGCCGTCTACACGCTCACGCTCCTGCCCCTCATCGCAATCGGGATTCTTTTCGCCCTCTCTGCTTTCTGGTTTTTCGGCGTGGGCTTCCTCGGCCTTCTTCCGGCCGCCCCGGCGACAGCCCTCGCGTCCGCCCCCATTTTCCGTGCAAAGCTTTCCGCCGCCGCACGGACGCAGGACACTGCCAAGGTCAAGGGCTTTGGCGCCGGGCTTCTGACGGCCGCCGTCATCTGGGCCTTCCTGCTCGGCAATGTCGGTCTCGCCTATCTCGGCTGTGTGCAGGGCCTCTCGCCAGACCCTGCCGTCGCCGCGCACGGCGTCCGCCTTGCGCGAATGAGCTCCCGCACGGACATTATCCGCAAGGTCTGCAACGAAAGGGGCCGTATCGTTCTCAGGTTCATTCCGATTGCGAAAACGGACGCCTCTAGTGTGGCGGAACCTAAATACCTTTCCCATGCGGGCCTCGGGCGCATGGGAAAGGTATTTAGGTTCCGCCACACTAGAACGCCTTCACCAAATCGCGGTTGAGCATTCTCTGGTAGATGTCGATGTACGACTGGGCGCAGACATTGTGGTTGAAGGTCGTCTTGCCGAAGTGCATGGCACGGGCGATGTTGTGCGCGCGGACATCGAACGGCAGGCGGAAGAAGCGCATCGCCTCGTCGATGGCCCACTTAAGGCCCTCGTTGTCGTAGTACTTGAAGAGAAAGCCGTTGCCCGTGTCCGCGGCGACGTCGATGTGCGTCACGGTGTCGTGGATGCCGCCGGTATCGTGCGCGACGGGCAGCGAGCCGTAGATCGTGCCGACCATCTGCGGCAGACCGCAGGGTTCGAAGCGGGAGGGCATGAGCGTGAAATCCGAAGCCGCATAAC
>JAEEGF011737028.1_pt1 | contig 12759 bp, 8 predicted proteins | sample 9134171 | NCBI WGS metagenome assembly JAEEGF01 (sample SAMN16246542, study PRJNA631951) | gut metagenome | biome: gut microbiome; feature: rumen; material: AP-attached | host: Bos | place: Iran: Karaj | collected 2018-10 | reverse complement strand
AGCTTGTGGCTGTCCGTCACGGGGCGCATGACGCTGCCCACCGTCAGGCAGTTGAAATAGTCGTCGATGAAGATCAGCACGCCCAGGATGAAGGTGGCCAGCATGGCCCCCGCCTTGGTGCGGATGTTCTTCTCCGCCCAGCGGCCAAAGGCAGCCGAGCCTCCCGCCGCATTCACCAGCGCCACCAGGATGCCCAGCAGCACCAGGAACAGGAAGATGCCCGCATTATCCGCCAGGGCGGTGATGAGCCCGTCGCTGATGATGAGGTTCACGGTCTTCACCGGGGCGAAGTCCGCCGCGAACAGAGCGCCCAGCACCACGCCCACGAAAAGGGCGCTGTATGCTTCCTTGGTGATCAGGGCCAGGACGATGGCCACCAGGGGCGGGATCAAAGCCCAGAAGGTGCCGAACATGCGGGGCCCCTCTTCCCCGTCGGCGGCCAGCACGCTCACGGTCAGAACAGAGCAGAGCAGCACGACCAGCAGGAGGATTCGCAGGATACGCCGAGACGTTTTCATGGTTTCCCCTCCAAATCGGCCCGGAAAAGCAAAACGCCATGAGGCTCACGCTGCCTCATGACGCGGACACGGCGGCTTTCCGCCGGACCTTGGGCACGGACAGCGCTCCGCATCGCTGCGGCAGTCCGCCGGGTATTCTCCGACGGCCCGGGCGGCGGAAAACGGGCCTTTCCGTCCCCTCGGCGGTCTCCCCTTTCCCTCTCCCCTCTGCCCGGAGGTTCCTGTGAGAAGTACTGATGTCGGCCGCGCCTCTATCCAGACCTGGTATTATGTGGCACTATGATACTCTGCCGCGCTAAATTTGTCAAGTTGCGGCGATGAAGTTTAGAAGAAAATGGAGCGGACTCCCTATTCAAGGTTGACAGGATTTAATCAGCATGGTATTCTTATATCAATCCTTTATACCATACCAAGGATTATCAGGTTACTATGATAAGGTAGTAAACCGCAGAGCTCCAACGCCTCGCTTATGCGGGGCGTTGTCTCTTTCATGAGACGCAGATATTCACAGAAAGGATGAAACCCATGCTGCCTTACGCAATCGGCCTGGATATCGGCATCACTTCCGTTGGTTGGGCAACCGTTGCCTTGGATCAGGAAGATCAGCCATTCGGTATCATCGGGATGGGCGCTCGCATTTTCGATGCGGCGGAGCAGCCCAAAACCGGCGCTTCCCTCGCCGCGCCAAGGAGGGAAGCCCGCAGCATGCGGCGCAGGCTGCGGCGGCATGCCCACCGCAATGAACGGATACGCCGTCTGATCGTTCAAAAAGGCCTGCTGACAGAGGAACAGCTCCTCCATCTGTTTGACGGACAGCTTTCGGACGTCTATCAATTGCGAGTTGATGCGCTGGACAGAATCGTCAACAACAAGGAACTGGCCCGCATCCTGATCCATATTTCCCAGCGCAGAGGGTTCAAGTCCAACCGAAAAGGCGACGCCTCCGGCGAAGATGGCGAACTTCTGGCTTCCGTAAATGCGAACAAATCCCGCATGGCAGAAAAGGGCTACCGCACCGTCGCGGAAATGCTCCTGAAAGACGAGGCCTATCAGGAACACCGCAGGAACAAGGGCGGCAAATACATTGCAACCGTCAGCCGGGATATGGTGGCGGACGAAGTCCGGCTGATTTTCACATCACAACGGAAGCTGGGAAGCCAGATAGCCGATGAAACTTTTGAAGCGGAATACCTGGAAATCCTTCTCAGTCAGCGCAGCTTTGACGATGGCCCCGGTGCGAACAGCCCCTATGCAGGCAGCCAAATCGAGCGCATGATCGGCAGCTGCACTTTTGAGCCAGGAGAACCGAGAGCGGCCAGGGCAACGTACTCCTTTGAGTATTTCTCGCTTCTGGAAGCCGTCAACCACATTCGACTTGTCCGGAACGGGAGTGGAGAAGCCTTGAGCGCCGAGCAGCGGGAAACCATCGTTGCGTTGGCCCACAAGACCGCCGATCTGAATTATGCGAGAATCCGCAAGGAGCTGGGCCTTCCGGCAGAGGTGACCTTCAACACGGTATCCTACCGAAACGGGGTCGAGCAGGGACAGGCGGAAAAGAAAACCAAGCTGGGATGTATGAAAGCCTATCACCAGATGCGTGCGGCTTTCGACAGGCTTTCAAAGGGGCACTTCGCCACCTTCACGAAAGAACAGCGCAACGAGATCGGCCACACGCTTTCCGTCTTCAAGACTTCCGAGAAAATCCGCCCCAGGCTGGAAAAGGCCGGCCTTTCCGATGCGGATATGGATATAGCAGAGACATTGAATTTTTCCAAATTCGGGCATCTTTCGGTCAAGGCCTATGACAAGCTCATTCCCTTCCTGGAGCAGGGAATGAAGTATAACGAAGCCTGTGAGGCCGCCGGATACGCCTTCAAGGCCCATGAGGGCAAAGAGAAGAGCAAACTGCTTCCCCCACTGGACGAGGAAGCCAGGAACACGATCACAAGCCCCGTGGTGCTGCGCGCGATCTCCCAATCCATCAAGGTGGTCAACGCCATTGTCCGGGAGCGGGGATGCAGCCCCACCTTCGTCAACATTGAGCTTGCGCGGGAAATGTCCAAGGATTTCTACGAGCGAAATCAAATCAAGAAAGAGCAGGACAGCAACCGGGCGGAAAACGAACGCCGCATGGAGCGGATCAGGACGGAGTACGGAAAAGCCTCTCCCACCGGACAAGACCTGGTGAAACTGCGGCTCTACGAGGAACAGGGCGGCATCAGTCCATATTCTCAAAAGCCCATCCGGATCGAACATCTCTTCGACGCCGATTACGCCGAGGTTGACCATATCATTCCATACAGCATTTCCTTCGACGACGGCTACAAAAACAAGGTGCTTGTTCTGGCAGGGGAAAACCGGGACAAGGGGAACCGGCTGCCGCTGGAATACCTGACCGGAGAGAAGCGGGACAGGTTCATCGTGTGGGTGAACAACAGCGTTCGGGATTACCGGAAAAGGCAGCAGCTATTGAAGGAAAAAATCACCTCCGAAGATGAAGCGCGCTTCAAGGAACGCAATCTTCAAGACACGAAGACAGCCTCCCGCTTCTTCCTGAACTACATTGACGACCACTTGGCCTTTGCGCCGTTCCAGACCGAGCGGCAGAAACGGGTGACCGCCGTAAATGGCAGCGTGACCTCCTATCTCCGCAAACGCTGGGGCATCTCCAAGGTTCGGGCCAACGGCGACCTGCACCACGCCGTCGATGCACTCGTGGTAGCCTGTACGACGGACGGAATGATCCAGGCGGTCAGCCGGTATGCGGAATATCGGGAAAACCGTTATCTCCACGAGGAGGGAAACCGCTTCGTTATAGACAAGACCACCGGGGAGATCGTGAAGGAGTTCCCCTATCCCTGGGCATGGTTCCGCAGGGAATTGGAGGCAAGATTGGGCCACGACCCGGAAGTGGCCGTCATGGAGCAGAACTTCCCCGTATATGCCGGAGGGCAGGTCCCCGTGCATCCTCTGTTCGTCTCCCGCATGCCCCGGCATAAGGTGACCGGCGCGGCACATTTGCAGACGGTCAAAAGCGGCAAGGTTTTTGAAGAACAGGGCATGCTGATCGTAAAAAGAGCCCTTACCGATCTCAAGCTGGACAAGGAAGGGGAAATCGCGGACTATTACCGCCCCCAGGACGACCGGCTGCTTTATGAAGCCCTGAAGGAAAGGCTGAAAGCCTTTGGCGGAAACGCAGCGAAAGCATTTGCCGATCCCTTCTACAAGCCAAAGAGCGACGGGACCCCCGGCCCGCTGGTGCGCAAGGTGAAGCTGCAGGAAAAGAGCACCCTGGCCGTCCCGCTCCACGGAGGCGACGGCATGGCCAACCACGACAGCATGGTGCGGGTGGACGTGTTCCGCGTCAAGGACGACGGGTATTACGTCGTGCCCATCTATGTAGCGGACACCTTGAAGCCGGAGCTCCCAAATCGGGCGGTGATCGCCCACCTTCCCTATGCACAATGGAAGGAAATGCGGGAGGAGGATTTTCTCTTCTCCCTCTATCCAAACGACCTGGTAAGGGTGAGCAGAAAAAAGCCCTTTGAGCTGAAGGTCAGCCAGCCCGACAGCAATCTACCGGAAACGGTACAGAGTATTAGTGAGCTCTTGTATTATGTCAGCACTAACATAAACGGCGCTTGTATAGAACTACGCAGTCACGACAACAGCTATTCCCTGCCAAAGCTGGGGCTCAAGACCCTGGACAGCATCGAAAAATACACGGTGGACATTTTGGGAAACTATCATCCCGTCAAAAGGGAAAAGCGGCTCGGCTTTTCCGGAAAGGAGAGCTGAGCATGGCATTCCGCAGCATCATGATCGAAAGTCCGGCCCAGCTCACCCTGCGGGACGAACAGCTGGTCATCCGCACGGACCGGGAGCATACCGTACCGATGGAGGACATCTCCGCCCTCCTGCTGGAAAACCGCCGCAGCACCATCACAACAGCCGCACTGGCCCGATTGGGTCAATGCGGCTGCGCCGTTTTTCTCTGCGACGAAAAGCATATCCCATGCGCGGTGCTGACGCCTTTCCAGCAGCACAGCCGGGCCCTGACGGTCCTCCGGAACCAGATGGAGGCCACGGAGCCCCTGAAAAAGCGGCTGTGGCAAAGCGTGGTGAAGGCCAAGATCAGCAACCAGGCCCTCTGCCTCCGCCTGGCAGGAAAAGAAAGCGAAGCGCAGGCTCTCTTCTCCCTGGCGGACCGGGTGCGCTCCGGCGACAGTGAAAATGCGGAGGCCACCGCCGCCCAGCTCTATTTCCCCGCGCTTTTCGGAGAGGGCTTCACCCGCGGCGAGGAGAACGGGTATAACGCTGCGCTCAACTACGGCTACGCGATCCTGCGGGGCTGTACCGCAAGGACCCTCGCCGTCTATGGCTTTCTTCCCTCTCTGGGCATCCACCACCGCAGCGCATTGAACGCCTTCAACCTGGCGGACGACCTGATGGAGCCTTTCCGTCCGCTGGTGGACCTGCTGGTCCACTCTTTCACGGACCAGGAGGAAGAGCTGACGCCGGAGCGCAAGCGGGCGCTCTTCAATTGCCTGAATCTGGAGATGCTGTCCGGCGGGCAGCGCCACAGCGTCTCCTATGCCATTGACCGGGAGATCCAAAGCCTGCGGCGGGCGATGGAGGAAAAGCAGCCGGTGCTGACGCTGCCCGCCCTGACGGAGCTGAAGCAGCACAGCTATGAATAGATTTATGCGTATCCTCGTTTTCTTCGACCTGCCGGTAAAAACTGCGGCGGAGCGGCGGGAAGCCGGAAGATTCCGCAAATTCCTGCAAAAGGACGGCTACCATATGCTGCAATATTCCGTCTATGCCCGGGTATGCAACGGCATGGACGCCGTGGAGAAGCACCGCGCCCGCATCCGCCTGGACCTGCCGGACAACGGCGCGATCCGGTTCCTGGTCATCACGGAAAAGCAGTATGAGTCCATTGAGATCTTACTGGGAAATCTAACGGAAGCGGACGAGCCCTTTGAAAGCCAGCAATTGTCTTTTTTCTGACGCAAACCCGTCTTTTCCATAAAGTTTTCTTGTCTTTTTCAGATGCAAAACGGCCCGGAGGCTTGATCCTCCGGGCCGTTTCCGGTCTCGATTATACCATACCAAGAACTACCAGGGAACTACAACATCCTGAACTCGCTATGGCAAAGAGTGGTAATTATACCATACCAAGAACTACCAGGGAACTACAACATGAGGCGTAAGCAGGTGCAGCTGGACATAATTATACCATACCAAGAACTACCAGGGAACTACAACATCAATCAGTGGCAGGCCCCTGCGCCCTTCATTATACCATACCAAGAACTACCAGGGAACTACAACCTCGCTGTCCCAGTCCAGTTCCTTGTCAATATTATACCATACCAAGAACTACCAGGGAACTACAACATCGGCACGTCGCTCGTCCTGTCTGATGTGATTATACCATACCAAGAACTACTAGGGAACTACAACTCGCCACCAGCACCTGACGGAACAGAGGGAATTATACCATACCAAGAACTACCAGGGAACTACAACTATCACCTGGACCGGCAGCACCGCGACCGGATTATACCATACCAAGAACTACCAGGGAACTACAACTCTGCCCGCAGCCGGTCAATGACTTCGGCAATTATACCATACCAAGAACTACCAGGGAAGTATACTCCGCGCTTTTCCCGTATTTTTCTCGCAATCGGCGGCGGGGTGTGATATGATAAACTTGTATTATTGGACGCTCGTTGACGCCATACCGTTTTTACCCCGCGGAGCCGAAGGGAGGCCCCTATGAAAAAAGCCTTGATTCCGCTGTCCCTGATGCTGCTCCTCCTGGTCCTGCTCCCCGGCTGCCTTTCCGCGGAGGCGAAGGAGCCGGTGCCGGCGTGGCCGGAGCGCCTCACGGGGGAATATGACGACGCGCTGACCTTCACCTTCCGGGGTTCGGAGCCGGATTACACCGGGGTGGACAGCCAGGGCGGGCGGCTGACCGCCCTTTTCGCCACGGACGGAGGCTACCTTGCCCTGGGCTGGCGGCGGCTCACATTTTCAGAGACGGAGCTGATGGAGGATTTCCTGGCGGGGACCGGGAGCGAGACCGGAGTCTGGGACCTGGATTCCGACCCATACAGCACCCTGGAGAGCTATGTGCACCTGGGAAAGCACTGGTATTGCCTCAGCGCTTCCTGCGACGGAATGGAGGACAGAGAACTGCTGCGGCTGGTGGACGGCACGGTGGAGGCTTCGGCGGAGGAGGAGACCGCCCGGCCCAGAGCGTCCTCCGCCCAGCCATAGCCGCTCCCCCGGGAGAAAGCCCAGGAATGAATTTGGTTCTCAAAAAGCACATTCTTATCTCACGTTATACGATAGATCTCTCCGCAGAAAGGAGCAAAAGCCATGAATAAGCAGATGCCGCCCCTGGCCGTGGAGCCCCTGGACCGGGAGTGGGGCGTGGGGGTCAGCGGCCTCACGAAGGACCCCTCTCCCTTCCCCCGCATCAACCGGATGCTGGACTGGGTGAACAACATGGACTCCACCGCCGACGATCAACGGGCAAAGATCGTCACGGAATGTTACGACAAATACGCTTCTTATACCCCCGCCCTCCGCTGGGCCCTGACCCTGCGGGAGCTTTACGAGAGGGTGGAGATCCACATCTGGCCGGAGGAGCTGATCGTGGGCGAGCTGGCAGCGAAGCCCAACAGCGCCCCCCTCTATCCGGAATTCAGCGTGGACTGGCTGGCGGACGAATTCCTCTACCGGCCCATGGAGGAGCGCACGAACGACCGCTACGTCATTTCCGACGAGGTGAAGCGGACGGTCTTTGACCTTTTGCAGCCCTTCTGGAAGGGAAAGACCGTGTCGGAGGCCATCATCGCCGACTACTCCGAAAAAGAGAAGCAGGGCAACCACCTGGGCAAGGGCGTGGTGCTGGACGGGCTCTATGTCTACGCCGGGGTGGGCCACGTCTGCGCCGACTACTCTAGGCTCTTCCGCCTGGGCTGGAAGGGCATCCGGGCCCAGGTGCGCGCCAAGCTGGCGGCCCTGGACACCTCGAAGCCGGAGGACGCGAAAAAGCGGGACTTCTACCTGGCAGAGGACGTGGCCCTGGACGGGGCAAGCACCTATATCCGCCGCTACGGGGAGCTGGCGGCGCGCATGGCCGCGGAGGAGCAGGACGAAACCCGCCGGAAGGAGCTGGAACGGGTAAGCTCCAACTGCCTCTGGGTCGCGGAGAACCCGCCCCGGGATTTCTGGGAGGCCATCCAGCTCTGGCACATCGCCACCAACATGATCATCATCGAAAGTAACGGCCACAGCGTCACCTATGGGCGCTTCGACCAGCTTTTCTACCCCTTCTACAAGAGGGACACGGAGACCGGGAACCTGAGCCGGGAACTGATGCAGGAGCTTATTGAGCACGCCTTTGTGAAGATGCACCAGCTGCGCAAGATCCGGGACACGGGGGCCATCATCTTCTCCAGCGGCACCATCATGGGCGGCACGGCCCTGGACGTGGGCGGCGTGGACGAGAATGGCAACGACGCGGTGAACGACCTGAGCTACATGGTGCTGGACGCCCACGCCCACACCCGCATCCCCAACCCCTGGATGGGGGTGCGCCTCAATGAGGCTAATCCCAAGGAATTCTGGGAAAAGACCTTCAACGTCATCCGCATCGGCACCGGGGAACCCAAGATCTTCAACGACGACATGATGATCAAGGCCCTCATGAATTACTCTAAGCCCATCGAGGACGCCCGGTGCTACGTTGGAGTGGGCTGCGTGGAGCCCTGCATCCCGGGGAAGACCTACGGCTGGCACGACTCCGCCTCCTTCAACCTGGCGAAGGTATTGCAGCTGGCCATCAACGGGGGAAAATGCATCGACTGCTCCGAAAGCTGCCCCTACCACGGCAGGTGCACGGGCCTGGGGCCGGACACCGGCAGCCTCCAGACGGCGAAGAGCTTCGAGGACGTGGTCGCCTCCTTCAAGGCCCAGATGAAATACTGGTGCGACCTCATGATCTCCTGCATCAACAAGATCGACCTTGCCCAGCAGCGCCTGAAGCCCCTGCCCTACCTGAGCCTGCTCATGGACGACTGCATCGAGAAGGGCCTGGACATCACCGCGGGCGGCGCAAGGTACAACCACAGCGGGCCCCAGGCCGTGGGTCTGGGCACCACGGCGGACAGCCTCAGCAGCATAAGGCAGCTGGTCTTTGACGAAAAGAAGGTCACGGGCGCGGAGCTGCTGGACGCTCTCCGGAAGGACTGGGCGGGGTATGAGACCCTTTATGCCTACGTCAACAGCCCCAAGGTGCACCACTATGGCAACGACGACGATTATGCCGACGAGCTGGCAAAGCTGGTGATCTCCGAATACTGCGCGAACGTGGAGCACCGGCCCACGCCCCACGGGGGCGAATACATGCCCGGGGTTTACAGCGTCACCAACAACGTGATGCACGGGAGTGTGGACGCCGCCACCCCCGACGGGCGCCGGGCTTATGAACCGGTGAGCGACTGCATGGGCCCCGTCCACACCCGCGCCGCCAGCCACGACGTCAGCGGCCCCACGGCGGTGGCCTCCAGCGTGGCGAAGATGGACCACGCCCGGATCGGCAACGGCATCATCCTCAACTGGAAATTCTCCCCTGGCACCGTGGCCGGACCGGAGGGCCGGGAGAAGCTCATCGCCCTCATGAAGACCTATTTTGCCCAGGGAGGCATGCAGAGCCAGTTCTCCATCGTGGGGAAGGACACCCTGCTGGCCGCCCAGGCAAAGCCGGAGGACTACAAGGGCCTGCTGGTGCGCATCGCGGGATACAGCGCCTACTTCGTGGAGCTGAGCGAGGGCCTGCAGAACGACCTGATCGGCAGGACGGAATTTTAGACCGGGTTTAAGCAGCCGCCGGGATGCGATACGCATTCCGGCGGCTGAATGCACCGCGGCCCTCCGGTCTGCCTCCGGAGGGCCGCGGTTGAGCGCCGGGAGCTTAGCTCCCTGCTGAATCTGACAGGATGAGGATAGCACAGTTATTTCAGCTTGAGAAGCCCCCATGGGGGATAGAATTCGAAAAAAAGACCGGCCAAATCCGAAAAAGTGCTTGACTGTAAAGCAGCTTCATGCTTTAGAATGAGCAAGAATCAGGGGCGAAAGGAGGCGGAAACATGAAGATCAAAGAGCTGGAACAGGCCTCGGGGATCCCCCGGGCCAGCATCCGTTTTTATGAGAAGGAAGGGCTGCTGGAGCCGGAGCGGATGGAAAACGGATACCGGGAGTATTCCGACCGGGACCTGGAGGCCCTTCGGAAGATCGTGCTGCTTCGGGCGCTGCAGGTGCCCCTGAAGGACATTCGGGCCCTCCAGCTGGGGGAAGACGCCCTGGACCGGGTGCTGGAACGGCAGCTCTCCGCCCTGGGCGCACAGCGAAGCGAGCTGGACAAGTCCCTGCGGGTCTGCCGGGAGCTGCGGGACGCCCATGTAGACTACCGGGACCTCCCCGCTCAGAAGTATCTGGATTCCTTTGATCGGGAACCTCCCGCCGCTTTTGTGAAGGAGGACGCCCTGCCCAGGGTGCAGGCCCCGGTTCGGCGGTTCTTCGCCCGGCAGCTGGATTATTTCCTCTATTCCACCCTCTGGATCGGCTTCCTGGCCCTGGCGTGCAACGTCGGCGTCTATCGGCACCGGAGCGGCCCCATGGTGCTGCTGGATATTGCCGTGCCCCTGCTGATGATGCTGCTCATAGAACCGCTGCTGCTCCACGTCTGGGGCACGACCCCGGGCAAGTGGGTGCTGGGCCTGGGGGTGACGGACACGGAGGGCGGGCTGCTCCCCTATATGGACGGTCTCAACCGCACCGGCCGCGTGATCGTCCGGGGGATGGGCCTGCGCCTGCCCTTCGTCGAACTCGTCCGCTTTTGGAAAAGCTACCGGGCCTGCGACGGCGGGAAAGAGCTTCCCTGGGAGGAGGAAAGCCAGCTGGTTCTCCGGGATGAAAAGCCCTGGCGGATCGGGGCCTACGCCGCGCTGACTGCGGCGGCCTGCGGCTTGCTGGCCCTCTCCTTCGGCCTGGCCGGGACGCCCCTGCACCGGGGCGAACTTACCGTGGCGGAGTTCAGCGACAATTTCAACCGCCTGGCCCGCTTCCACGGCTACGGCTTCATCTACGGCGGCTATGACGCGGAGCTGGATGAAAACGGCCTCTGGACGAAGCGCGACGGGAGCGAAAACATCTTTTTCCCGGATATCCTGGGCGGAGTGCACGCCCCGATCCTGGCGATCCGCACGGAGGGGGCCGGGGTGTCGGAGGTGTCCTTCCACTGCGAAGCCAACAGCCCGCTTCCTTCCTCCCGCCAGCGGGAAATGATCCTGACCGCTCTTTCCTTCGCCTGTGCGCAAAAGGGCTTCGGCCTCTTTTCCCGCGCCAGAAGGGAGCTGCTGGCTGCCATCAACGGCCATCCCTTCGAGAGCTTCGAGTATTCCCACAGCGGGATCGTCGTTCGATGCGAAGTGGAATACAGCGGTTATCGTTTGGTCGGCGGCAGCTCCCTTTTCTCCGCCTCCGAAGAGGAGGATCGCGCCTTTTCCCTGGCCTTTTCCATCCGCCGGGCGGATTGAACCTTTGGCGACAAAGCGCCGCCGGGACGCATGACGCGTCCCGGCGGAGTTTCCATATTTTCTCAATAATTCCCGATATACCGCTGGACTTCCCAGGAGCTGACGCGGGTGCGGTATTCCTCCCACTCGGTCTCCTTGCCGTTGAGATACTGGCGGTAGACGTGGTCCCCAAGGGTCTCACGGATCAGAGGATCGCCCTTGAAGGCGGCGATGGCCTCCTCCAGGCTGCCGGGGAGATTGCGGATGCCCTTCTCCTCCCGCTGGGCCTTGGTCATGCCGTAGATATTCTCCGCCACCTCCGCGGGGGGCTCCAGCTTCCGCTCCACCCCGTCCAGCCCGGCGGCCAGGCAGAGGGCCAGGCTCAGATAGGGGTTGCAGGCAGGGTCGGGGCTGCGCAGCTCCACCCGGGTGCTCTTGCCCCGGGCTGCGGGGACCCGCACCAGGGCGCTGCGGTTCTGGGTGCTCCAGGCCAGGTAGCAGGGGGCCTCGAAGCCGGGCACCAGCCGCTTGTAGGAATTTACCAGGGGATTGGTCACGGCGCACATGGCCGGGACATGCTCCAGAAGGCCGGCGATGAAATGCCGGGCGGTATCGGATAGCTTCTGAGGGGCGGCCGGATCGAAGAACACGTTTTCCCCATCCTTGAAAAGGGACATATTGGTATGCATGCCGCTGCCCGCCATGCCGAAGATGGGCTTGGGCATGAAGGTGGCGTGGAACCCGTTCAGCCCCGCCACGGTCTTCACCGCCAGCTTGAAGGTGAGGATATCGTCCGCCGCCTCCAGGGCCTCGGCATACTTGAAGTCGATCTCATGCTGCCCGTGGCCGCACTCATGGTGGCTGGCTTCGATCTCAAATCCCATCTCCTCCAGGGTCAGGCATATCTCGCTCCGGGTCTTTTCCCCGTTGTCCAGGGGGCCCATGTCGAAATAGGCGCCCTCGTCGTTGGGCTCCATGGTGGGGCGGCCCATTTCGTCGGTCTTGAAGAGATAAAACTCGCACTCCGGGCCCACATTGAAGGTGTAGCCCAGGGCGGCGGCCTTGGCCAGCTGCTGCTTCAGCACATAGCGGGGGTCGCCCACGAAGGGGGTCCCATCGGGGTTATGGACGTCGCAGATGAGCCGGGCCACGCTGCCCAGCCCCCGGTCCCAGGGCAGGAGCTGGAAGGTCTCCGGGTCAGGCCAGAGATACTGGTCGCTCTCGTGGATGCGGACAAAGCCCTCAATGGAAGAGCCGTCGAAGGCGATCTGGTTGTCCATGGCCTTCTCGATCTGAGAAGCGGTGATGGCCACGTTCTTCAGCTGCCCGAAAATATCCGTGACCTGCAGGCGGATGAACCTGACGTTTTGCTCCCGCACCACGCGGATGATCTCGTTTTTATCCATGCTCCGGCCTCCTCTGCTGATGTAAATGGTAGTATATCATAATATGAGAAAAAGGGAAGCCCCCATTTTGATGCGAAGCGCCCGAAAACAGCGCCGGGCGAAAAACGGATTGCAAAGGATATGCCTTACTGATATAATAATTGAGTTACATGAAATGAGTAAAGAAGGCTTTCGCGCTTCATGAGTTTCCACTTCATCGTCAAGGATAAAGCATTTTACCGGAAGGTTTTGCATATC